>Ga0209794_1000280_pt1 | contig 100555 bp, 84 predicted proteins | sample EBPBio232013_DNA_FD_185869 | JGI IMG/M metagenome (GOLD analysis project Ga0209794, IMG submission 185869) | Wastewater treatment Type I Accumulibacter community from EBPR Bioreactor in Madison, WI, USA - Reactor 1_5/23/2013_ DNA (SPAdes)... | ecosystem: Engineered > Bioreactor > EBPR >...
TCATCGTGGTGTCCTTCTTCGAGTCGGTTGTGAGAGATCACTCGAAGGATCCACCCGGTGGCCGCGCCTACGTTGGAGGCGCGCACTCACTCAGGTCCGTCGTACACCACTCTGCTGGACTCCACTGGCGCCGCCCGTACCAGAATCCACGCACCTTGCTGGTCCCGGCCCAGAGTCGTCACTTCCCCGGAAGCCACCCGCTTTGCCTTGGCAGCCTTCATGTACTGGACTCTCCACTGCCCCGTCTTCGGGTTGACGAAAGTCGCTCACCTGCGCAGACAGCAGAGAGTTCGCAGAACTGGCACACGTGGTCAGCCACGAATGGCACGGGTGAAACGCGGCCGCCCCCTACCAGCGTCGATCAACGTGCCCCTGTCAGTCGGACCGACCCGTTCTAAGAGATGGGGATAGTCGCCGACTCTCCGAGTCGCCCCATGTCGAGCATGTAGGCGTTGCGGAACCGCTTGACGTCAAACACGTCGTTCGACAGTGCTCGGCGCCTGACCGTCAGCAGGCCGGCCTTACGAAGCTCCACCAGACCACGCGACCGCGTGTCCGCTGACAGTGAGTACAGCTTGTCCGCCTGGTCAGGGCTAAACCAGACCTCGGAGACCTCGTCGCTGGTCTGTGCGCACAGCAGGACGAGGTACATCGAAACCGCGGGCGTGCTGAGCACCGAGAGCCAGCCCGACGTCCAGAACTCAGGCGGGATCTTGACATACCGGTTGCGCTTCGCGACGTCGGCGCCCTTCTTGTTCCGCAGTTGGTTGTAGACCTCGCCGGGGAGTTCGTACTGCTCGCCCTTGCCGCGCTCATTGAGGAGGGTCACGCGGCTCGGCCGGCCGGGGTTGTTGGCGACGGTCACGAACTGTCTGGCTTCAAGCCACGACACGGCTTCGTTGACGCGACGGGCTCCCTTGGTCTCGGGATTTTCGAGATCGAGGAGTGTTGCCCACGCACGGGCAGGGTAGGAGACGTCGTATGGGGCGGCCCCCGCGATGAACAGCATCGAGAGGTAGGTCTTCAAGCGCACCTCCCCGCCACGTCCGCCACGGATCACCTGTGCGAGCCGGGTAGGTGCCGAGACGTCCTCCCGCTCGACGAAGGCGCGACGGAGCTGCGCCGAGCGGCCCCGCGCACGTCGGGCCAATGCAGCCGCGGCGGAGGAGGTGGCCCCATCGAACGGGAGGAGGCCGAAGTCGAGCGGCTCGGTGGAGCATCTTGTTCGGTCACACGGACGACCTGGTGCTCACGCTGCGGTGGTCGTGACGGGGATTTGTGTCCTGGCGCAACCGTTAGCGACACCGAGCCGCACCCGTCGGGGAGTCCTTCTCCAGTGAGCACGCCGCCCAGCGCACAGGGGCCAACGTGGGTGGCAACGGCTGCCGCGCGTTCGGCATCGAGGCCGGCTGAGCCCGCCGAGCTGCGCGTTGGCGGTCAGGCTCGTTTTCAGCGCCACTGCCGACGCGGCTAGATCCGGGGATCCGCGTCGCTGTCGGACGACAGTGGGGTCGTGTGGCCTTAAGCGTGAGGGGACGGGTAGCAGCTGTCCTACGGATAACACCCGCGTTGCGGCTTAAGCTACCCGCCCCTCTCACATGCTCATGGCCCATTTCGTACGCGCCCCCAACTCCCGGGCGCGGCACGACCTTAAACCCGTATAACAGCAAGTTGCCCTGCCGCCGGTACAGGGCAGGAGCGAGTTCGGTCAGGTATCGACGTTCAATGAACCCCTTGGTCGGTTCGAAGGGCTTGAAACGTGGCGCTCGCGGCAATGTCAGCGAGTTGGAGCCGCTCGTCGGCTCCCGGAGTGCTCAGCGAGCCTCGCCCGGGACGTGAGTCCACGCGACTTGGCACTCGGGCAGATTCCGCAGGACCTGTTCGTATGCGCGGAGCTTGGACTTCCTGTACCTCACCACGTGAGCCATCGTGTATTCGAGGTCTCTGTTCTGATCACGAGCGAACCACGAGAGTCGCTCAAGGAAAGGCGCAGCGACCACAGATAGGCCATGTCATCCGCGAAGCCCGCGATTGGAGTGAGGTGCCGCTTGCACACCGTCACGGAAGCCACGGCCAGGTTGGCTGCTGAATCGCCGAGATTCTTGGCGGCAAGTAGTCGATCGTGGTGGTCCAGTTTGACGAAGTGGATCTAGTGGCCCGTTTGGCGGCCAAGGTCTTGCCTCAGGTCCGAAGGAGGGCCCTAGCATGGGCGTCCCATTCCGCCGTCCACGCGACAGCCGACATGGTGAAGTGATCACTGCTCACGGGAGAGTTCGAGCGTTGACCGGCCTCATCAATGAAGGCATGGATCTTGAGTCGAGGGGTCATGCCACCGTCTCCTCCGACAATGCGTGGGCGCGGACCTTTTCCAGCACTACGACCAGTCGGTCCACGTCACTGTCACTGAAGAGGAAGTCGGGACCCGTTGGGGCATGATCCGTGAAGGGCGCCTCATATAGGCGACGTGCCTCCATCACCCCGTTGGCGGTCAGGTGCTCGACGATGAGTTGGATGAAGCGGATCTCGGCCGCGCGGAAACGGGAGTCGGTCAAGAACTCCGAGAACGCCTCGGTCGCGGCCTCGCGATCCAGACCGACGAGGGATCGGATGAACAGACCCAAGCCTTGCGACTCCTCGGTTGCTCTCGCGATGTCAGCTGGCCCGCCGGCCCCCGATGCCACGAGCATCGCCTCGAGCGCCGAGAGGTCGGTATCGGTCAACTGCTTGTTCCGCCTCAGCTTCTGCAGGGCCACGTTTTCCTCGTGGTCCTTGAGGTAGGCACGCGCCTTGGCCCTGAACCGTTCCAAGTTCGTGCCGACGGCCACGCCCGGCAGGTCCACGATCGACCCGTCACCGATCTCATCCTCGAAGTTCGTATAAACGATCGCGCGCTTGGTCTTTTCGATGAAGCGGACCAAGCCGCGGAGCCGTCGCCGGACGAGTTCCAGCATGGACAGCGTGACGTCGACCCACCACTCGTCCTCGGCGACGTCGGCCAGCAGCGCCTGCTGCTCGGCGATGGCGGGAATGGCTGTCTGGTTCAGAAGCGAGGAGGCGATCTGCTGCACCTGTTGACGAAGGCGCTCAGCGGTGAGGTGGTCCCCGTCGAGCTTCGCCAGCTGGATTTTGAGGATCAGCAGGTCGAAGCGTTTGGCGTGCTCGTCGTCGTCACGGACGGCTGAAGGTAACCCAGCCAGGTGCGCGGCAACATCTCCGGCCTCCTGCTGGGACAAGGTGGCCCACGGCTCCCAGTCGGCGTACTTCTGGACCCACTCGCGTTCGGGCCGCACGACGAAGTTGTCGAGGTTCATGCCGGCCACCACCTGGTGCAGGTGCTTGGCCGTGTCGTCTCTGAGACTGCCGACCCCGGCGCCACCGTCGGCATGATCCAGGCCAGCGATCAGCGCCAGCCGAGCTTCAAAGAGCCGCTGCGCCAACGACTTCTGGACGGACCCTTCTGACCCGGCCCCCGGTTGGTTGAAGTACTCGAGATTCATGCAGAAGTCGAAGACGTAGAAGTTCTTCTTGTCCTCGCCGGGACCGTACAGGTCAGCGCACAGGCGGGTGCCGCGGCCGATCATCTGCCAGAACTTCGAGACAGACCGCACGAGCTTGAAGAAGACGAGATTCACAACCTCAGGCACGTCGATGCCGGTGTCGAGCATGTCGACGCTGATTGCAAGGTGGGGCGCCTTCTCCTGGATGGAGAAGTCGTCGATGAGGCTCTGGGCATATTCGGTCTTGTAGGTCACCACGCGAGCGAAGTGGCCGCCGTACTCGGGGTATGCCGAGTCGAACCGTTCGCGGATGAACTCGGCGTGGGCGTTGTTCTTGGCGAAGACGATCGTCTTGCCGAGACGGTCACCGCCTGCGACCTTGTGACCCGACTCCATAAGGTGCTTGAGCACCTTGTCGACCGTATCGGCGTTGAAGAGCCACTTGTTGAGCTCCTCGGGATTGACGTCGGTGGGGACCTGGTCGTCCTCGCCCCAGTCGAGAGAGTCCCACTCGTCCTTCTCTGCCTCGGACAGCTGGTCGTAGTGGATACCAGTGCGCAGGAACTTCAGCGGCACCGACACCGAGACTGGCGGCACCAAGTATCCTTCCGCCACAGCTTCGTCCAGGCTGTAGGCGTCCGTGGGCACACCGGCTTCGAGGTTGAACAGCGTGTACGTGTTGCGGTCGATCTCGTCCTTAGGCGTCGCGGTGAGCCCGACGAGCATCCCGTCGAACCAGTCGAAGATCGCCTTGTACTTTGCATAGACCGATCGGTGGGCCTCGTCGATAACGATGAGATCGAAGTAGCCGGGCCCGAACCGGCGACCGCCCGCACCGTCGATCGCATTGATCAGTCCCATCATCGTCGGGTACGTCGAGACGAAGACGCGTCCGTCGGGCACCTTCTCATCGACGAGGTTGATCGTCGTCGCGCTCGGCAGATGGGTCTTGAATGCGGCCACCGCCTGGTTGACGAGGGCGACCCGATCGGCAAGGAAGAGAACCCTTTTCACCCAACCGCGTTTCATGAGCTGGTCCACGAGGGCGATGACCGTGCGGGTCTTGCCCGAGCCGGTGGCCATGACGAGCAGGGCCTCCCGGCGCTTCGCTTCGAACGACTCCCCCACAGCCCGGATGGCCCGGGTCTGGTAGTGCCGCTCGACAATGGACTTGTCGATGACCGCGTCCTTGAGTGGCAGCCGCGTCTGCCGGCGCTGGACCATGAGTTCCAGCTCGTCCTTGGTCAGGAAGCCGGCGAGGCGACGCGGCGGGTAGCCCGCCGCGTCGTCCCAGAGCCAGCGCTCGTGGCCATTCGTGCAGAGGATGATCGGGCGGCGACCGGTCATCGCCTGGAGGCAGTCGGCATACAGCTTGGCCTGTTGCTGACCGACCAACGCATCCCGCATCGTGCGCTTGGCCTCGACGACGGCGAGCGGCAGTCCGTCGTCGCCCCAGAGGACGTAGTCGACGAAGCCTTGTCCCTGGTTGTTCGGCATCCCGAGCACGGGGTACTCGCGGTCCCGTTGATCAGTGAGAGACCAGCCCGCCTCCGCGAGGTCGAGGTCGATGAACTGGAGTCGGGTCTCGGCCTCGTCGACATCGGCGGTGAGCGCCCGGGGCTGCTTGGCGGCCTGCGCGGCGGCCACCTTGGCACGTTCAACGTCGAGGGCCTGTTGAAGGGAGTCGTTGTTCGCCTTCGCTTCGGCGAGCGCGGCGTCCTTGGCCTCGAAAGTCGCGAGGAGCTGGTTGAGCTCGGCGGTGGACAGCGGGGGCTGGGCCGCGTGTTCCGCCGCCGCAGGGACGAGGGAGGGATCGTATGCCGCGTCGGTCGGCACGGTGTCGGGCTCGGCGGAGTAGGTGTAGGCGGCCCACTTCAGCAGGTCGTGGAGCTGTCGCAGCACGCGCTCCGATGTCTCCGGGGCGATATCGCGACTCTCGTGAACCGCGACATTGCCGGCCTTGCGGATGACATCGGCCTTGGTGGCGATCTCGGGGCCGACAGCGGCGCGGAAGCTGCTGTCACCGATGCGAGCTGCGAGGTCGGACTTGTAGGGGACGGGCAGGCGCTCGAGGTCGAAGATGCGCACGACGAGCTGCTCGACGACACGACGCGCGTAGAAGATGCAGGACCGCGGGTCGGCGTGGCCGTAGGACTCGGCGCGCATCGCATCGGCACGCGTCTCACCCCACGACGCCGGAACGAACCCGAAGTTGCTGGTCACATCGCTCCTCGCCGCCGCCGCCTACTGCAACATCTACTGCAACATTTCGCGCGGTTCTCTGTTGCAGTAGATGTTGCAGTCGCCGTGTCGTGATTGTTCATCGAAGTCGCCATGTCGCCCTGGGGTCCTTCGCCGACTCACCATGCCATCCGACGAGTTCGGCGTCCCGCAGTTGACTCAATGCGCGCGTTGCCGTCATTCGGCTGATGCCCGCCAACTCGGCGAGCTGGCCAGTGCCCAAGGCCTGGTCCGCCAATCGCAGAACGTCGAGCATGGCCCGCGCACTGGGCGTCAGCGCCGCCAGGATCTCGTTGGGCACGGCATCGGTGGCCAAGAGGACGAGGCGGACGCTGGAGGACATCTGGGTGTACATGGGGTCGGCAAGGCCTCTGCGCCGCATCTCGTCGAACATGCGCCGAATGCCCTCGCCGAGCTCGCGCGTGATGCCGAGGTCGGAGCAGACTCGCGAGATCCGAGGGTTGCGCGCGTAACGGTCGATCTCGAGGGGTTTAGTCGGGTCGACCAGCCCCGGAAAACGTCCCGGCGACGTGATCTGGATGCGGTTCGGGAAGATCTCGACCCGGATGTGATCGCCCATGAGGCTGTAGGAGCGATGGACCACGGCGTTGACGAGGCCCTCCAGCCAGGCGTCCCGCGGGACCCTCGGGGTGGCCTCGAAGAGGCCACCGGCCCCGAGCCGCTGCCACTTCGGCATAAGTCTCTCCACTTCAGCCGCAGCGGTATAGATCTGATGCGGAAGCGACCCCTCGAACCTGATGTCCGTGCCATCCTCCAGGGACATGCTCGCGCCGAGCCCGGGGTCGACATCCCCGTATCTGAGGACTCGCACGACAGCGTTGGGGAACTCGCGCTGTGGTCGCTCGTCGAAGAGCAGGCAAGCGGCAACAGTGACGCGCTCCTGACGGTCGAGGAGGTCTCGTGCAAAGAGCATGTGCCGGACGCTCGACGCCTTCAAGGCATCGGCGTATGCCTGCAGCTGGGTCTCGTCGAGGTCTTCAACGCTCAGCTTCATGGGAGAACCCTCATAGGCAGCGGCGCCTCGGTCGTAGGCGAGCTCCTGCCGCTGAGCGGCGCTGAGCTTGCGCGACTCGTCCCCCACGCGAAGGTAGGTCGTCCCATTCGTCAGGGAATGGAGCGTCTCGGACGGCTCCACCCGGACGACGAGGAGAGTTCGGGACTCGCCTTCCACCGGGATCTGCACTTCTTCGCAGGCGGCCCGGACCGGTGGTGATGAATGATCTAGCGCGGCCTGGCGAAGCGCATTGACCTTCCGAGGTTCGACTCCTTCGACCACGCCGTCATGCAACCCAACGACGATGGCTCCGCCCTCGGAGTTGGCCATGGCCACCATGGGGATGGCCAGGTCTTTTGCGCTGACCCGTCCGGACTTGCGCTCGAAGTACTGGCCTTCCGCGAGCGACAGAAGGGCTCCAGCCTCATCTCCAGGCGCGTCGGCCAAGGCCGTTTCGATCTCCGCCGCCCTCATAGGGCTACTGTAACATTTTGTCAGTACTTTGCAGTTCTTGGGTCGGTCATTACCGCCCAAGTCGAAGTGCGCAACCAGCCGCTCGGCCAGAAATTGCCAAGATCATGCCGGAATTGCCAATGGCCTTGGCAAGGTTGTCAAGGTTGTCGAGCCGGCCAGAGCGAATGGCCGGTCCAGGAACCTCAGTTGGAACGTCAACGTTACGCTCCAACTCAAACGCGGTCGGAGTTGGAAGTTCAGCCGCTTCCCGCTATTCAGCCTCTACCTCGCCCATTCCGAAGTGCTGGGCCAAGCGCTCGAGGGTGAACTCCTGACGGAGCTTGCAGGCGCTGTTCTGGTTGGCGAACATGCCTTTCTCCCAGTACGCCTGCTCGGCGGGAACCGTCGTGTGCCACCGCACCGGCACGACCCATTCGGCCATGTCGTCGGTCTCCGCCACACCGTCTGCGCCGTGCTCATACGTGCCGACCAGTGGCTGATCGACGAGCCGCACCGTGTGCCCGTCAACGCTCACCTGGGCGCAGTCGAAGCGTTGCGCCGGACCCGTCACCTCGCCTATAGCGACGTATCCCTGCTGGGGGATGCACACGTTGACGCGCGCCCCTTCCGGGAGGTCCCGCAGCGTGCGCGAGTACCACGCACCTCCACCGGCCGACACGAAGCCGTACTTCCGACCGTCCTCCCAGACCCGGCCTCCCGTGTAGGCGCCGAACGACACGAACCAGTCTCGCCCGTTCCACTCGGCTCGCTTTCCCTTTTTGCTCTTCGCGTATGCCGTGCCGCCGGTCTCGCTCTCGTCCTCCCTCGCGAGCCACGTGCGGGCGAGATAGCGCCGCCCGTCGTCCTCCAAGTAGGAGAAGAAGACGGCGTTGACAGGCACACCGAAAGCCCGCAGGTAGGTGACGATGCGCTCAGAGCTGGAGTCGAGGTCGGTGGCGACGATCGTCAGCTGCAGCGCAGCGTTGAGCTCGTCTGGCGCCGAGGTGCCGAACACCTCCTCGAAGGCGGCCTCGAACTCCACGTCGCCGAGGTGGTCGTTGGCGATGTCGATAATCGAGTCGCGGTCGAGGGTGCTCACCCACGAGCCGTAGTCGAGGACCTGGGCCACGACATCGCGAGGGGTCTTGTCCCTTTTCAGCTCGAGGACGTGGAGATTCCCCTCGCCGTCCATGGCGAGCAGGTCGATGAACTTTCCGTGTGGCGTGTGGACCTGTCTGCCAATGACGAGCAGCCGCTCGCCGAGCAGTGACGGGTCCCTCTCGAGATACTGCTCCAATGTGGCCTCGGAGGGCAGCGTGGCAGCAACGAGACGCTTCGGGGTGTCCCCGTCGATCCGCCACATCCCCATCTCCACCGGCATACGTCACAGCCTCCCCGAGAACGCCCGCGCCTGTATGGACTTGGCGAGCCCGACAGCTTCATCCAAGCGACGTCGAGCGGTCACAAGCTCGTTGTCGATTGTGTGCACAGCGGCCTCGAACGCCTCCTGAGCCTTCAGAGCAGGGACCGGGACACGCAGCGACCTTAGGTCCTTCACGTTCAGATGGCGGGACGTGGAACCAACCATGAGCCCAGATATCCGCGCGGGATGGAGAGCAAAGAGCAGATAGTGCATTAGCAATGATCCAGATAGGCGGCGGGATGGCTTCACCTGAACCAACCGTTGTCCCATGGACGCGCGAAGATCGCTGGGCACAATCGCGGCAACGCCGACGGTTCCCTCGCGGGACAGGACTATGTCACCCTCAGCCAACTCCCCTCTGCGTGAACGAGCAAGGTGATCGGCCTCTGAAACAAATCGTGAGTCTGTCCAATCCCACCCTCCCCGCGTCAGGTTCGAAGTCCGGAGACAACGAACTCCGCTCTCGGTCCACTTTGGCGTCGAGTGAGGACAGTCGATCACTTGGGCGGTCACCTCCTCCAGCGGCAACCACTCAACGTCCGGTCGCGAAACTGTGCGCTGAAGTAGCACGCCTGGAACATCCTGCAGAGTCTCTATGACTTCACTCGCCAATGACGTCACGCGGTCTATGTCATCGAGGATGGCTGCGATGCGGCGCTGTTCCTCGATCGGCGGCAACGGGAGCGGGGACTCCTTGACGACCCGGTCTGAGACAGCGGGATAACTCGCGCCTGTCGCTTTGGCCACCATGTCTTGGATGAATACCGGCGACTGCACCCAGTGGAAGAGATAGCGACCGTCGATTCGATCGGTGGGCCTCAGAACTGTGAATCCCGTGGACGCGGTTGCGCCGTGGAACTCGTGTGTGACGTATGCGACTGCATTCAAGTTCGGCCGCACTGTCGAGACTACGACGTCACCCTGCTCGAGCAGCTGTCTGGCTCTGCTTGGGGCGTCAGCCGGAGAAGTCGGACGAGCACCGGTGATGCGTTTCGCGTGCCGGTCCACCGAGCTGAGGTCGACATACAGGAAGGGATCTGCTGAGGTGTGCCTGGATGGGTTCCACGAGCTGATCTTCCGCACGACCTCGCCAATGGCTGTCACTTGAGCATCGCCTTGAGGTCGGCGAGGCCTTGCTGGATCTCGGCTTCGAGCTCTTCGAGGTCGGCGATGATTTCGAGCGGATCCCGGTGCTCGACCTCCTCGTGGACAACCTCCTTGTACCGATTGAGCGACAGGTCGTAGCCCTGGGCGACGATGTCGGCCTTCGGGACCAAGAACGACTGCTCGGTCCGCGCCCGCCCCGATTCCGTTGCGCGAGCAACCCACCGTGTGAGCACGTCCGGGAGGTTGTTGCGACCGTGCTGGTCGTCGGAAAGGGGAGCGGACGACATACAGCCGAGCTTGTCCTCAGCCAGCAACGGAGTCCGCTTGTCGTCGAGACTCCACCCGTCGGCCTGGATGTCGTAGAACCAGACGTCGTCCGTGCCGCCCGAGTCGGTGCGGGTGAAGAGGAGGATGGCGGTGGAGACACCGGCATACGGACGGAAAGCCCCAGATGGAAGCTTGACGACGGCGTCGAGCTTCTGGTCCTCGACGAGCCGCTTGCGCAGTGTCTTGTGTGCCGTGCTCGAGCCGAAGAGGACACCGTCCGGGACGATGACCGCCGCGCGTCCGCCGGGCTTGAGGAGGCGGAGGAAGAGGGCGAGGAAGAGCAGCTCGGTCTTCTTCGTCTTGACGTCCTTGAGCAGGGCCTTGGACGTCGACTCGTAGTCGAGGCTGCCGGCAAAGGGCGGGTTCGCGAGGACGAGCGAGTACTTGCCCTCGTCGGCTGCAGCCCCCTCGGAGAGCGAGTCGCGGTAGCGGATGTCCGGGGCCTCGACGCCATGGAGCAACATGTTCATGCTGCCGATGCGGAGCATGGTGTTGTCGAAGTCGTACCCGTGGAACATCGAGTGGTTGAAGTGCTTCCGCTGGGCAGCGTCCGTCATCACCGTCGGGTGGGTCTCGCGGAGGTGCTCGGACGCGGCGACGAGGAAGCCCGCGGTGCCGCAGGCTGGGTCGACGATCTCATCCGTCGGGGTGGGCGCGGTCATCGCCACCATGAGCTGGATGATGTGTCGCGGGGTGCGGAACTGGCCGTTCTGGCCGGCGGTGGCGATCTTGCCGAGCATGTACTCGTAGAGGTCGCCGTTGGTGTCGCGGTCGGTCATCGGCACGTCGTCGAGCATGTCGACGACCTTGGAGAGCAGCGCCGGGGTGGGGATCGTGAAGCGCGCGTCCTTCATGTGGTCGGAGTAGGTCGACTCCTCGCCGCCGAGCTGACGGAGGAAGGGAAAGACCTCCTCGCCGACGACCTTGAACATGACGGCGGGGTCGTCGTTCTTGAACCGGCTCCAGCGGAGATGGTCCTGGCCAGGGAGGAAGGTGGTGTCCTCGACGGGCTCCTTGAGGCGGCGCGCGCGGTTCTCCTTGAGGGTCTGGAGCTCGTCGAGTCGCCGGATGAACAGGAGGTAGGTGATCTGCTCGATCACCTCGATGGGGTTGCTGATGCCACCGGACCAGAAGGCGTCCCATATGCGGTCGATCTTGCTCTTGAGGTCTCCGGTGATCACACGGGCACACTACCCACGGAGGCGCTGAGTCGCGCCCGCGCCACTGGCCGATACTGGCGGTGACCACGGCGGCGGCGTGTCCGCACGACGGTTGCTCGGATGGTTGCCACGCTGTCCTTGTGAAGGACCCGAAGATGCCCGACTTCTCGGAGCCGGTGACTCCAGAGCCCGAGGGAGTTTCCGCCTTCGCCGCTAGGGTTCTGAATCAGCTGTCCCTGAGCGCCTGGCTGCCGGCGACCTTCCTGACCTTGGAACTCACCTTTCTCTTGAAGCTTCGGAAGATCGGCTCGTTGAACGTCGCCAGAGCAGCCACCGAGCTGACGAACAAGGACTCTATCTGGGGCCTCGCCCTCTTGGCGTTACCAACGTTGGTCGTTGCGTCCATCCAGCTCCTGGAGGGCTACTGGCACCGGCGAGGCCCGGCACAGTGGCTTGCGCGGGTCCTCATTCGCTGGCAAGTGAAGCGCAAGAATCGCCTCGATCGCCTCGCCAAGGCCGCCGCGCGCGCGGCTTTCCGTGAGTCAAAGGATCGTTGGAAAGTGGACACTCCCAAGGACGTCATCAAGGCATTGGAACTGGCTTCACGCGGTAAGGACTTTCCGGAGCACTTGGATTCAAAAGTCGGCGAACTCGAGTGGTCAGATCGGTGCCGCCCAGAGGCTTTGCGGCGCGTGGAGGGGTTAGTGCGCGCCCGGGCGGACTATCCGGTGGAGAACCGGATCCTCCCCACGCGCCTGGGCAATGTTCTTCGCTCCGCCGAGGACGGTCTGAGAAACACTCAAGGGAACTTGGGCACCTTCGTGATGAGATGCCGGCCACTCGTGCCCATCTCTGTCCGAGCGCAACACGATCAGTTTCGAACGCGGCTCGAGATGTATTGCACTCTCGTGTTCGTGGCGCTGACTCTGACCGTCGCTTCCATCGTCATCCTCTGGCCCTTGGGTCTTGAACAGGTCGCCATAGCGCCGACGATGTTTATGGCCGTTTGTTTCACTAGCTACCACGCCGCCATCGCCAGCGCTCGCGGCTACGGCGTCACCCTCGGCTTCATGGACGATGCCTGCGAGGCGTCGCAACCGACGAAGGGCTAGGGCAAACGCCGCATTACTTTGCCGTGCTTGTCACACTTCGGTGCAGCACTGGACCGCTTGCGCTCCCCGTCGACTGGGCACGCCCAGCGCTGATCTCGGCCCTTGTCGGTGCCGGGGGGACGGTGGTCGGTCACACTACGAGCGTCCTCTCGAAACATGAGTGCGTCAACCCCTCGATGCCAGAAACAGACTCGCTTGAGGTTGTGTGAGTCAAGTCCGCTGGGGTGGCGTACGAGGTTGATCCCTCGGTTGGGCGTGTCGGTCAGTCTGTGGAGGGCCTGGAGTGCGAGTTCGGCGTTCACCTCCTGTTGGCGCTGGGTGTCGACGGCTTGGGCTCGGGCGAGGACATTGAGCCCGAGGTAGCGGCGGCCTTCGGCCCACTCGTCGTGCTGCTCCCCGCAAGCGGAAGGTGCCCCCAGGCCAGGGCCGCGCCGGCGAGCCGGATGATGCTGGACCGGTCGGGGAACATCCCGACCACGTCGGTCCGCCTGCGGATCTCGCGGTTGAGCCGCTCATTGGGGTTATTCGACCAAATCTGACGCCACAGCTGCCTTGGGGAACACCGTGAAGGCGAGGATCTCGGCGCGGGCGCCTTCGGGGCGGTCAGCGACGGTGGGGAGTTTCTCGTGTGACCGATCGCGGAGACCAGCCCAGCGCGGGCATCGGAGGTGAAGAGCTTGACCCCGGCCAGTCCGCGGGCGGTCAGATCCCTGAAGAAGGCGAGCCAGCCCGCGCCGTCTGCGCTGATGGTGACCTGCACGCCGAGGATCTCGCGGTGTCCATCGTTGTTGACGCCGGCGACAAAGACGTGCCCGGGCCCGACACGGCCGCCTTCGCGGAACTTGAGGACCAGGGCGTGGGCAGCACGAAGGTGAACGGTCCCGGATCCTGGAGGCGGCAGGGTGCGGAACTGCCCAACGTGCTCGTCGAGCTCCTTGGCCCTCACCAGACCTGGCTCTTGGACAGGCCGGTGATGCGGAGGGTCTGGGAGCCCGCAACGGTCAACCCGTCCTAATCCATAGTCCAGGACCTCAGATCAGCGTCATCCACGCCACCACGGACGAAATCATCCGCGAACTCACCCTCGACCCCACCCCCCGCTACCAACCCCGAACACCAGAAGACCCCTGAACGAGGGGTTCAGGGGTTTCCGATGTCCTGAGACATCACAGTGTGCGCAAGGGGGGATTTGAACCCCCACGCCCGTAAGGACACTGCCACCTGAAGACAGCGCGTCTGCCGTTCCGCCACTTGCGCGTAGCCGTCATAGTGTGCGGCATGGCTCGGTCGGAGGGCAAACCGGATCCGCCGCTGCTACCCTCGCGGGCGCGTTGTTCCCCGCCGGTAACTGTGTGAAACTCGCGGCTAACCCGCTGCACCACCTCGGCGCGCGCAGTTGAGAGGCCCGCCATGGCAAACCCCCCGGCTGACTGGTATCCCGATCCCGGTCAGGCGAACCGTCTCCGCTACTGGGACGGTATGCAGTGGACCACCCACGTCGTTGACGCCCCCGCACCGTCGCCCCGCCGACCCGCACCGGCGGATGCGGCGCGGGCATCGGCATACTCCAGCTCCTCGAATCACACGACGAACCCAGCCCTGACCGCCGCCCGGAAGCCGTGGTCGCGGAAGCGCAAGTGGGTGGCCGGCGGCCTGGCGAGCGTCTTCGCAATCGGCATACTGGGCAACGCATTTGGCGAGGATGAGACAGCGAAGCCCTGGCACAACCCGTCACCACAACGGCAAAGCCCGCGGCCCCGACGAGCACCGCGACGGCGGCGCCCGCGCCGACGCCCTCGGAAACGGCGACATCATCAGCGACGACCGATGACGGGCCGACGATGTACCACGTCAGCGGAGTCATCGACGGCGACACCATCAAGGTCCGCATCAACGGCACCAGCTACCGCGTGCGCATCCTGGGCATCGACGCGCCGGAGCTCAGCACGCGCGAATGTCAGGCGCAGGGCGCCGCAAGCCGTATGCAGTCGCTCGTCCAGAGCAAGTCGGTGTCCCTGCGCCGCGATCCGAAGCAGCCGGACAAGGATCAGTACGGCCGGTTCATCCGCCACGTCGTGCTCGCCGACGGCACGTATGCGGCCCAGTCGCTGCTGCAGGACGGGCTCGCGCGCGAGTACGTGCCGCGCGGTAGTTACGCGAAGCGCGACGACTTCCTCGCCGCCGAGCGCTCGGCGAAGAAGTCCAAGCTGGGCATCTGGAGCGTCGCCTGCAATCCCGCGCCCAAGCCGACCGTGGCCGCGCCGCTCGTCAACCCGCCCGCCCCGACCAAGCCGGCGCCGTCCACGCCACGGCCGACGACGCCGCAACCGAAGTCGAACACCTGCAATATCAAGGGCAATATCGCCAGGGACGGCGAGAAGATCTATCACGTTCCAGGACAGCGCTATTACGACGATGCGGAGATCGACCCGAGCAAGGGCGAGCGGTGGTTCTGCTCCGAATCCGAGGCCGTCGCGGCCGGGTGGCGCAAGGCGAAGGTGTAGCGCGGCATACGCACCCGCGGGGGGCTTGGTCAGCAGACCCCGTCGTCAGCTGCGACGGACGCTGCGGATGAAGGCGACGACGAAGACCAGAGCGATGGCGAGCGCCGAGATGGCGACGGTTCGGGGAGCGTCGGTTCGGCCATACTCGAAGGCCGGGCGCGGCATCAGGTGGGTCGGGTCGGCGGGGTCGTAGACGAAGGGCGCACCGACCGTCGCGACGACGCCCGGCGAGTTGGCGCCGGCATAGCGCGCGGTGATCCGCTCGCCGCCGACCTCGATCGTGACGCGTTGATAGCAGCCACGGCCCGAGCACGGGACGAACCCGACCGCCGCCGCCTCCGCGGGCCGATCCGGGAGGCTGTGCGCCCCGAGCGCGGCCGCGCCGGCGATGCTGCCGAGGGCGCCGGCGATGAGGAGGATGACGATGCTGAGGGCGACGAGCAGCATATTGTGCGTCGGCTCGCCGTTCGCCAGGCTTCCGCGGGCCCAGATCGGGGGGCGCCACCAGAGGTATGCCAGCAGCGCCACCCCCGGCGCCACGCCGACATATGCCGGTATGGTCTTGTCCGCCCACGGCGGGACGATCCTGGTCGTGTAGGCGAGCGCTGCCAGCGTCCCGAGGGCGGCATAGCCCACCGCGGCCCCGCGTCCGAGGCGGTCCGAGCGTCGCATGGGGCGATCCTGTCAGGCCCGGCCTGTGGATAAGTCGTCCTTCCGGTGGCGGAAACGCGCGTTGTCGGTGAAGGTGTAGGTCGAACGTTGCGTGGCGGGCCCGGGAGCCCGCGACTCGGAGGGACCCTTGATGATGCGTATGACGCCCACCCCCCCGGCCCGTGCGGCCGCCGTGGCCGCGCTCGCTGCCGGCCTGGTGGCCGGCTGCAATAGCAGCGACGATCCCAGCACGACCACGTCCTCCACGAGCTCGACGACGTCGTCGACGACCAGCAGCACTTCGTCGTCGTCCAACAGCACGACGTCGTCCAGCTCCACCACGTCTGTATATGTTCCTGTCAAGCCGACGTTCCCGGCCGAGGCGAAGAAGCAGACGCGTGAGGGATCCATCGAATTTGTCAAGTATTACTTTGACTTAACGAACTATGCGTTCGGGAAGCCTGAGGCCGGCCTTCTGCCAAAGTTTTCCGACGCTGAGTGCAAGCCCTGCGCCAATTTTGAGAACTCGATAAAGGAACTGGTCCAAGCAGGAGACCGGTATTCGGGTGAGGGCATGTCGATTTCAGACGTGCAAGCTTTGACGTCCGACCTGAAGAGCCCATTACTGATAGTTACGGGAGTTGAGAATGACGTTGAACTGATCCATAAAGACGGGACGACGGAGCCGGCACCAGGTGGCAAACTGAACATTCGAGTTCGTCTCGAATGGGCGAATGGATGGCGAGTAGCAGATGCGGTTTCAGCATGAAACTGGGATTTCTAGCAGCACTCGTGGCTGCGCTCACGGCTGCGATCCAGCCACCAACGGCGGCTGATGCTGCCGTCAATATAAAGGCCCCGTGCCGGGTGGGATGTGGTTTAGGCGAGAAGGGCGCGATTCTCGCGCTCCAGATGCTGGCCCTTGATCGAGGATCAGTTCCTGGCTCGGGCGGTGCACTCACGTACAGGTACGGTTCCGCCCCCTATTGCGCGGGCAGAATTCCGGAGGCACCGGGGACGGCCGAATGTACGCTCATGAACACGTTTTGCAATGATAAGGAAGGAAATGGGCCCGCGATCTGGATCTATCGACAGGTAGTCCCGCCAGGAGGTGACGACTGGACGCGTCTGGGATGGACCTGCTACCCGGATCTGATGCCCGGCAGGGTTGATTGGGACATGATCGCCGCGGCCTTCCATCGCACTGATTTCGCCAAGCCGACCGTGGCGATCCAGCCTGTCAACGCGCGCACCCTGGTCCGGCTCCCGACCTACTTCGAGGCAGACTTTCCCGAGGCGGGATACGAGCCGAACGAAGTGGATGACCTCAATCCGGCCGCCTGGTTCGGTATGCACATCAGCGTCAAGCCGGTGCTCAACACAGCCACCTTCCACCTCGGCGACGGGCGCGTGATCGGCCCGACGACATCCTTGGGCGGGCCGTATCCATCAGGCGACGTGAACACGACCTATGAGCGGTCCGGCACCTATGGGGTTCGCGCCGATGTCGTCTACAAGGGCTTCGTGACGATCGACGGGTCGGATTGGCTGGAGATCCCCGGACAGGTCGACCTGCAGGGGGAGACAATCGACCTCGCCGTCCTCACCGCCAAGAACGAGCTGTACCTCCCCGGCAACTGACAGCGATTCCCCCGTTCCTCAGCGACAGGCACGCCCCCCCGGAATGCGGCTGCGGGTCAGGCATGCTCGGGCGATGGGCGAGTACTTGGAGCAGCAGCCGAGCCGCGGCGAGATCGACGCGCTGGCCGGGCCGGCCGTGGTGGCCTTCGGCACGAACTGGTGCGGCTACTGCCTGGGTGCCGAGCGTCATATCAAGCCCGCCCTCGCCGAACACCCCGAGCTCACGGTCATCTGGGCCGAGGACGGCCCAGGTCGCCCGCTGGGCCGGTCGTTCCGCGTGAAGCTGTGGCCCACGCTGATCTTCCTGCGCGACGGGCAGGAACTCGCCCGGGTCGTGCGCCCGACCAACCGGGCGACTCTGGACGACGCGCTTGCCACCATCATGACGCCGACCGCGGACCCATCCGACTGAACAGCCGCGCCCGCCGGCTCGGTCAGCCGAACCCGTGCTCGGCGAGGGGCGCGAGGAGCTGACGCTCCTCATACGACAAGTGCGACAGCAGCGCGTCAGTCAGCAGGTCCAGCGCGTCGCTCAGATCGTCCAAGGCGGTGGTGTCGCCGTCGGCGGTGACCACGCACACCAAGGCCTCGTCCAGCCGATCGAGCAGGTCGTGGATCACCACGTGCTCCTCCTCCAGCCGGTCGATCACAGGCGCCAGCCCCGGCTCAGCGCGTCGCAGGTGCGGGAAGATGCCGCGGTCCTCCAGCGTGTGGTGGCCGGTCAGGACCCGGCAGTAGGCCGCGCAATAGGCCCCCAGTGTCCAGTTGTTCTGCCGCATCGTCATCGTGTTGATCGCCGACCGGGCCGACCCGACGGTCATCGACCCGCGCCGCACCTGCGCGACGATGTCGCGCACCTGGGTCAGCTCCGCGCGCAGGTGGTCGTGCACGTCGACGAGATGCTGCGCGGTCGCCTCCTCGTGCGCGGTGTAGTCGCGTTCGCGCATCGCGTATGCCGGCCGGTCCCCCTCCTCCCACGCCCGCTCGTTCGCGAGCCGCTCGCCCGAGTCGGGCGTTGCCACCGCCCGGAGGCCAGTATGCCGCCCGCTCACCCCCTCCTGCTCGCTCGCGGACGGCGCCGAATCGGCTTGGGTGACAATGCTTTCGGGGAAGGCCGCAGCGGGAGCGGACTGCATACGGGCCCGCTCGGCCGCCACCAACTCGCGCACCCTCGGCGCGACCTCCTGGGCGAACGAGGCGAGCGCCCGGCGATCGTCGCTGCCGAGGAGATAGGTCGACATCCCTTGGGAGAGAGTGAGTTCGGCCAGTTGCTCGGCCCAGTCGGTGGGACTGCCGCGCAGGAAATCCCCTGAGCTGCCGAACGATCCGACGATGTTGTAGGCGCGGCGCACCGACTCCGGCGCCCGGCCGGCGGCGATCGCCGCCTCGTCGATGGCGGCATTCATGGCGGGGAGGGCGGGCGGATCGGCATACCCCATGCTCGGGATCCACACATCGGCAAGGCGGGCGGTGACGCGGAGCATGCGCGGCTTGTAGGCCCCGAGCCAGATCGGAATGTCATGTGCTGGAACGGGACCCGCGCGCAAGCCCTGCACTGGATAGTGCTCGCCGGTATGTCGCACCGAACCGCCCCGCCAGAACGCCCTGATCACCTCGATCGCCTCGATGAGTGCGTCGACGGCTTCCTTCGGCGCGCGCCGCGGCCCACCAGCAGCGGCAATGCCGTCCCAGAAGGCGCCCGCGCCGAGGCCGAGTTCGGTCCGCCCGTTGGTGAGCAGATCGAGGGTCGCAGCGGCCTTGGCGAGCACGACCGGCGGACGCAGTGGCAGGCTGGTGACATTGGGGCACAAGCGAATCGACGTCGTCCGCGCGCCGATGACCGACAGGAGGGTCCACATATCGGCCTGCTGCGCGGCATACGGGTGATCCTGGATCGTCACCAGCTCGAGCCCGAGCACGTCGGCGAGTTGCGCGTTCTCCAGGAGCTGATCCAGGTGCGCGGCATCGGGCGTCAGGAACGCCCCGAACTCAACCTCGTGCCCATAATCCATGCTCCCATCATTCCCGCTCCCCGCCGCGCCAGGCGACGACGGCGCCCGCCGATAGGGAGGGCTGTAACCTCAGACCTTTCCGTCCGCCAAGAGGGCATCGAGGGCGGCATACCCCTCGTTGACGCCGACCTCCATGCCGGAGGCGAGCCAGGCGTCGCGGCCCTCGAAGGAGTCGACGAGGGACCAGGCGTGCAGGCGCGTCATACCGTCGCCGAGGTCCTCGAAGACCATGGTCTCCAGCGCGACGGCCTCGGGCATGCCCTCGAAGGTGAAGGTCTGCACGATCCGGGACTCGCTGATCTCGTGGAAGCAGCCGTGGAAGCCGAGTTCGACGCCGTCGGTGCGATCGACATACCGCCAGCTGCCGCCGCTGCGGGCATCCCAGTAGTCGATCTCCATCGTGCGCCTCGCCGGCCCCATCCACAGCGGCACGAGCTCGGGGTCGGTGTGGGCGCGCACGAGTTGCGCGGGGGTGGCGCGGAAGTCGCGGTAGATGTGGATGGCCGGGATGGTGGGGTCGGCTTCGATGCGGGCGGGCTCGCTCATGATGATTTCTCCTGGGGTTGGGGTATGACGTTTCCGTCCTGATCCAGTTGCTCCAGCAAGGCGTCGAGCCGCTGATAGCGCTCCTCCGCCTGCTGCTGATACTTCTCAATCCACTTCGTCATGAGATCGAAGACCTCCGCTTCGAGGTGGACCGTACGGCGTTGTGCCGCAGCAGTTTTGGTCACCAGGCCGGCGCCCTCGAGCACCTTGAGGTGCTTCGAGATCGCCTGCACGGAGATGTCGTATGGCGCAGCCAGCTCGCCCACCGTCGCGTCACCGACCGCGAGGCGCGCCACGATGTCGCGTCGCGTCGGGTCGGCCAGCGCGCCGAAGACGAGCGTCAGGTGATCCGCCATTTCTCCTCCTCAACCACGTGGTTGATTAACCATGCCACGAGGCTGGCGGGCTTGTCAACCGTTCGGTTGATTAGATGGCGCAGGGGCGTTGTCGGTGGGGCGGCATACGCTGCGATGAGCGGCCCCGACAGCGGACCCACAACGCGAAGGAGCGCGACGATGACCGTCTCCGTCAACCCCTACCTGAACTTCGCCGGCAACAGCCGCGAGGCAATGGAGTACTACCAGTCGATCTTCGGCGGCGAGCTGCGGGTCCTGAGCTTCGCCGACTTCGGCGTGACCGACATGCCCGCCGACGGCACGATGCATGCCGCCCTCATCGGCCCGCACATCACGATCATGGCCAGCGACGCGATGCCGGGAGCCGAGGCGACGTGGAATGGCACCCGCAACTACATCGCGTTCATGGGCGACGAGCTCGACCTGATGACGGGCTGGTACGACAAGCTCGCCGCGGATGGCACCGGCGGTCAGCCGCTGGCGGCGCAGGCGTGGGGCGATATCTATGGCGATGTCAAAGACAAGTTCGGCATCGAATGGATGTTCAACATCAGCCAAAACACCGGCGCCGATCTGCCGAACTGAGGGGCTGTCAGTGGGCCCTGCGAGGCTTGGTCACATCCCGTTTCCAAGCCGAGGAGGTCCCGATGAGGACGTATGACGTGTGCTTCCCCACCGCGGCTGGCTCGCCGGCGGTCAGCGGGCCGGCAGTCAGCAGACCGACGGGGATGCGAGATCCGTTCGCGGTGGATGGCGTCGCGCGGACAGAGCCGGTCCCGCTCGGTACGGCGGCCAGCGTGGATGGGTTGACGGTGGATGAGACGGCCGGTGAGAGCGAGCAGGTGCCGCTCGATGCGGCGGCACTCGGCGACTTCCTGCTCGCCTGGCAGACGCTGATCTATCGCGTAACGCGGGAGGCCGCTGATCTCGCGGACCTCGGCCGGATGGTCCGGCCGATCGAGGCGCTGAGTCAGGTCCGGGCCACGTGGCACTGGCCGGGCGAGATGTGGCTGCACGTCGGTGACCCGACGACTTTGCCGATCGATCCGCTTGAGGGCAAGGTCGATCGCACTATGGCCGGCATCATCGCGGGCCTCGCCGCGAATCGCCGGACGACGGGAATCACCAACCCCATCGCCGACGCCGTCGACAACCTGATCCGGGCGCTGACGCGGCTGGCCCCGGAGGTCATCATCGGATTGCCGGACGGCTCGGCCGCGCGACTGCGGACGTCCCACCTCAGTCGTGAGCCGTGGCGCCAAAGCCGCACCGAACCAGTGCGGACAGCGCTCGTCACGGGTCGGCTGGAGATGGCCGATCTGCATACTGCTCGGTTCCGGGTCCGGGACCGGGAAGGCACTCCGTATGACGTCACGGAGGTCCCCGAACCCGACCAGGCCGCGCGGCTGGTCGGCACCCTGGTCGCAGTCCGCGGAGTGCTTCAGCCGGGGACCGGGACTCAGCACCACCGGATCGAGCAGGGTCGCATCCAACCGGCCGAGCCACCCCGCGCGGGACCGGCGCGGCCGGCGCCGGATCCGCTCGATCTCACCGACGAGCAGTGGCGCCAGTTCCTGGCCGATCACAGCAGCGAGTTCTGACGGCCTCAAGCGCGGCCGGTGTGAGCGCGGTCGTCGAGGGGTTGGCCGAACTCCTCGGGCTCAGACCGGCAGAGTGTGAGCCCGGCCGTGGTGACGTCATTGTCCAAAGTCCTGCGGAACGTGGCGGTGAGACCTAGCCTGTCGAAAGAGTGTCCAGGGTCGGACACCGGGACAGGAGGGGTCCATGTCTAAAGTAGCCATCTCACTAACCACTGGTCTTGAGGACGCGGAGAAGGTCACGGTCGCCTTCTTGGTCGCTGTCGGAGCGGCCGAAGGTGGTCGCGACACCTTGATCTTCTTGACCAAGGAGGCCGTCCGGCTGGCGATCGACGGCTTCGCCCGCGCCACGGCCTGCGACGGTTGCCCGCCGCTGACCGACCTGATGGCCCGCTTTGCGGCGGCTGGCGGTCGCTATATCGCCTGCGGAGTCTGTGTGCAGGCTAAGGGGATTGACGCCTCAACGCTGGTCGCCAACGCGGAGGTGGCCGGGACCGTGCAACTCTGGGAGTGGATCGGCGACGGCGCGACCACCTTCAGTTTCTGAGGGTGGCGCCGTGGCCGACATCCCGAACTACGAGCGCACTTTCGCTGGCCGCCCCGACGCATATGCCGCCTGGCGCGCCCTCGCGGCGGCCATCTCCGGCGGCATGGACCATCGCACCTACGAGATCGCCACGGTCGCCGCGGCGCGGGCGCTGAGCAGCACCTACTGCAGCCTCGCGCACGGCGAGGTGCTGCTCGAGAGGTATGCCGATCGCGACGGGCTGCGGGCCCTCCTCGCCGCGGCCGACGGAGTGGGCGTCAAGACGGATGCTCGACGGACCGAGCGCACCACCGGGCCGGATGGCACCGAAGCCGACGGCTCGACATCTTTCGCCACAGCGTCCACCAGCCCGATGGTGACGCCTGACGGCGAAGCGTTGGCCGCCGATCGGGATGCCGCCATCGCGGCCTTCGCCGCACGCGTGGCCCGGGACGCGCCTCATATCGACGACACCGAACGCGAGGCGCTTCGAGCGCACGGACTGAGCGATGCGGACATCTTCGATGTCATCTTGGCCGTGGCGGCCCGCTGCTTCTTCAGCACCGTGCTCGATGCGACGGGCACGCGGGCTGATGCGGCATACCGCGAGCGCCTGCCCGCCGACCTGGTGACCGAGCTGACCTGCGGTCGCGAGCCGTTGTGATCCGCCGTTGAGTACGACGATCGGCGGCGAAGACGCCGCCGATCGTCGTACTGAAGAACCAGCCCGGAGACACGCGCGGCTCGGCGTCACCAGGAGCCGCCGCCACCTCCGCCCCCGCCACCGCCGGAGGAGCCAGAGCCGGAACTGCCGGACGAGGAGGAGTTGCTGACCGAGCTGGAAAGGGAGTCGCCGAAGGAGGAGCCGGTGGGGAAGGAGTCGTAGAAGGACGGCCCGGAATACCACACAGGCGTGGCCGGGATGCGGCCCTCGCGGGCGAGCTCGGCGCATACCTCCTGCCAGCGGTCGGCAAGGCCGAACATGATCGCCCACGGCAGGTAGGCGCTGAAGATGTCCTGGCCTTCCTCGAACTGCAACTGCCCCGCCTCGGCCGTGGCGATATAGCGCTTGAAGCCGACAACCTGGTCGGTCAGCGCTCGCGCCTCCGCGGTCCGATAGCCATAGGCGCGGCGGAAGGCGGCATAGAACAGACCCGCCGCAACCAACCCACCCGGCAGGAGCCAGATCGCGCCCGCTGGCGCGAACTTGATGACCATGACCAGGGTGATCGCCAGGGCCACGAAAGCGCCGAGGACGGCATACAGCCCAGAACGGGGCGGGCCACCCTTCTCCCGAAAGTCGGTCGCCTGCTTCGAGATGTCTTTGGTCAGGGCCGACGCGGCGGCGGCGAAGCGCTTGGCGTCCTCGGTGTCCGGCTCATCGAGCACCAGGGCACCGCGGTCACCGAGCAGCGCCGTAGCGAAGGCGCGGCGGTAGTCATCCGGCGCGGCGGCCAAATCGACGAGTCGCGCGGTGCGCTGCATCCCTGCGGTGGCCTTGAACTTCTTGTCGTTCTGCGGCACCGCATCGATGTGGAGCACGCCGCGATGCGCCAGCTCGGCGAGCGTCGCGGCGGCCCCCCGGGGTGCCGCGCTCGAGGACAGCAGGCGACCACCCACGGCGGGCGGCAGGTCCGGCGGGTTGAAGCGGACCGGGATGGCGTCCTCGTCGATGTCGTCAATAACCACCGGCGCATCCGGGTCGATCACGCCGGGGGGCGTCCCGGCATACCGCCGATCGCGGTTCGCCCGGGTCATCCCGACCGCGGCCAAGATCGACAGCAGGACGGCAAGAAGGCTGCCACCGATCGTCAGCGGACCGAGGTGCGCGCGGCGCAGGAAGGTGCCCGCGGGCTCGATGATCGGCTGCGCGTTGCGCACCGAGTCGGCCGGCAACTGCACCGAAATCGTCACGCCCTCACCCGCCTTGAGCCCCGTAGCGATCGCCTTGGCGCGTCCGCCGTCGATCGTGCCCTCGCACGATTGCGTCGACCCGACCGGCCCCTGGTAACAACTGACCGAGTTGGGCGCTGCTGGCCCCGTGACCTGGACCTCCACGCGATCGAGGTCGGCATCCCAGGCATTGCCCGTGGCATTCCAATAGAGCTCGGGCACGCCACCGACGGTGCGTAGCGCACCCGCGATGGTGTAGCGGATCTCGTATGTCGCGCTCGTGCCACTGATGGTCTGATCCGGATCGCCGACCTTCAGCTCGATCCAGTCGTGGCGAAAACCCGAGTGGTGCGTGGACTTCTCGACATCGTCCGGCGCATCAGCGGACTGCACCCGGATGTCCGAGATGTCGTAGCGCACATCCCGGTCGCTGCCATCACCAAAGGGCTGCCGGGTGATCAGTTCGCGATAGATCCCGTGCCGCCCGCTGGAGGCGAACTCGTACTCGATGTGCTCGGTGACATCGACTTTGCCGTCTGGCCGCACGACATACTCGATCCCGAAAAGCCGGACGTGGTCCCCCGCCTCCGCGCTCGCAGGCCCGGCCAGCCCGAGCGTCACGAGGACAGCGAGCAACACGCCCACCATCCGGCCCATACGTCGGATCACGAGATCCCCCTTGTGTTGCGGTCGTTCCACGATGTCATGGACGTCGGGGTCACGCGGCGGGTTTCGGCCGGGCACTCAGCACACGCTAGTCAACTGTGCATACCTTGCACGGTGTCCACAGTTGACTAAGTCGTCCTGGGCCCTGTTGCGAAAGTCGTGGACGGGGTCCCCGCGAAGTATCGGAGCTGGGTCCCACGCTCTGCGTGGGCGAACTTCGTGGGGTGTCCTAGCAGAAGTTGGTCAAACCGGCCAGGAAGAGCGCCAGCGCGAGGGCCAGTCGCTCGATCTCGGCGGGATCGACGGACTCGTCGGTGGCGTGGATGCGCGAGGCCGGTTCCTCGACGCCGAGCAGCATGATTTCGGCCTGCGGGAGCAGGTCCGCGAGCGCCACCGTGAGGGGGATCGACCCGCCTTGACCGGTGGTCACCGGTTCCCGGCCGTATGCCGCCCGCATCGCCTCGCGCATCGCGTCATAGGCGGGCCCATCCGTGACCGCCGCGAAGCCGCGCCCCAGCGTCAGCGGCTCGATCTCGACCAGGCCGTATGGCGTGTGCCGCCGCAGGTGCTCGATCAGAAGCCGTTGGGCCGCAGCGGGATCCATCGTCGCTGGCACCCGCAGGTTGACGATCGCCGACGCCTCACCCTGCACGGCCGCCGTCACGCGCTCCGTGGGCGGCGCATCGATCGCGAGCACGGTCGCCGCGGGGCGGGCCCACAGCAGGTCGCCAATGGCGCCCTCCCCCAATGGCTCCACGCCCGGCAACGCCGCAGCATCGCTAAGGAACCGCTGCTCGTCGTATGCCGCCCCCTCCCACACTCCGCCAGCGTCGAGTCCGTCGATGGTGGTCTCCCCAGACGGCGAGCGCAGCGACGCCAACGTGGTCAGCAGCGCCTGCAGCGCGTCCGGGGCGGCGCCGCCGAACATCCCCGAGTGAGCAGCGTGGTCCATCGTCCGCACAGTGATCCGCACCGAGCCCGTGCCGCGCAGCGAGGTGGTCAGCGTCGGAAGACCGGCCTCGATATTTCCCGTGTCGGCCATGACAATCACGTCCGCAGACACCAGATCAGGTTGTGCGGCAGCGAGTTTCGCCATCCCGCCCGTGGACTGTTCCTCGGAGCCCTCAACGACGACGGCCACCTCGACCGGCCACGACCCGCAGACCTCGCGCACCGCCGTCAACGCCAACAGCGTCGCCACGAGATTGCCCTTGCAGTCCGCCGCCCCGCGGCCGAAGAGACGACCATCCCGAGCAGTCAGCGTCCACGGATCCGACGTCCACGCCTCCACGTCGCCGACCGGCACGACATCGTGATGGGTGTAGAGCAGCACCCGCGGCGCACCCGGGAGGGGGACCCGCCCGCATACGGCCAGCGACCCGTCGGGAGCCGGCAGCACCGCGGCCGGCACACCCGCCGCGCGCACCAGCTCGGTGACCAGCTCCGCCGCCCGCACACATTCCGCCGGATCCTCGATCCGCGCGTCGAAGACCGAGCGGCACGCGACCAGGCGCGACAGGTCGGCGAGAGCGGACGGCATACCCGCCGAAACAGCGGCACCGAGCCGATCCCGCACGGCCGCAATGTCATTCACGAGCGCGGCCCCTATTCGTAGACATACTTCTGCGGTCCGGGATAGAGCCAGGTCAGCGCCGACTGCAGCCGGTCGCGCCAGTTGTCCCAGTTGTGCCCGTCGCGATTCTCTTCGTACTTCACCGTGATCCCGGCCTCCCGGAAGACCGAGACCATCGAGCGATTCGGCGTGATCAGCGGCTCGTAGATGCCGCACGACATATACATCCGGTCGGTGAAACGGGTCGGTTTCGCGCGATAGCGGTTGACGAATTTCACCACCGGGTCGAAATAGGGCCCGCCACCGTGGTCCTGCCCGATGTCGGTGAAGACCAGCGAGGCCGACTGGATGAGCAGCGAGCCGAAGACGCCGGGGTAGCGATAGGCCGTCGACACCGACGCGACGCCGCCGAAGCTGGAGCCCATGAGGCAGCGCGACACCGGGCTCTCCATCAGCGGATAGCGCGACTCCAGGTCAGGCAACAGCTCGCGAGCCATGAACCGGGCGTGCGGCGCATAGTTCGGATACTCCCGCAGCCGGTCGCCCGGCGGCACGAAGGCCACGATCATCGGCGCGATGTCCAAGCGGTGAATCAGGTTGTCCAGCACCGTTTTCATGGCGGCGAACTGGACATACTCCGGCCCGTCATGCACGACCAGCAGCGGATAGCGCAGCACCCGGTTGAAGCGGGCGGGGGTATAGATGAGCATCCCCTGATCGCGCCGCAGCGCCTTGCTGCGGATGCGATGCTCGGTCAGTTCACCCGGCCGCGCCTCCGGGTCGGGCAGCGCCCAGGAGGGCACGTGATAGCCCTCGCCGGCGCACACCGAACTCGACCCCATCGGCGAATGCGCGACCCGCGGGTTGAGCGGATCGTTGAAGCGTTCGTAGTGCTCGCCGCGGCGAGTCTCCAGTTGGTACTCCACGCGCGAGCCGGCCGGCAGGTCGCAGGTGGCCGCCCACAGATCGGTCCCGGCGAGCTGCTTCATCGGCAGCGGATCGGGCAGGCCGACGACGCGATGCCGCACGAAGACCTCGTCCGCATCCCCGCGGAACAAGAAGGTCGCGTTCTGCCCCTCGATGATCGGCGAGCGGTATTTGTCGACGAACTGGGTGACCAATTCCCCGGACAGATCGCCGCGCTCGCGCAACCGGTTGATGGCCAGTTTGCGCCTCATGCGCTCTCCTCCCCGGATCGCACGAGCCCGTCGGCGCCCACCCGACGCGCCGCGGCCGGGAGTATGCCGTCCGGTCCGATGTCCAGGACCATCCCGTCGTCGAGGAGCACGCACTCGGCCGGCTCAAAGCGCAGCGCCAGCAAACCGAGCCGGTCGACCTCGTCCATCTTCAGCCGCCGCCGGGCGTGCGGGAAGGCGACCACCTGGCGCACCCGCCCCAATCCGGTGTCAAAGAGTTCGGTCTCGCGAGCACCCTGCGGGCCATAGTCATGGAAGATCGCGATCCGTTCGGTCATCGCCATGGCGCCGGCCGACCAGGCGATGACGGGGACCTCCGGCGGCACGGTGACGGCGAACAGGCGCAGCACACTCGTCAGCGTCCGGATATTGCCACCGGGGAAAACCCATGCGACACAGTCATTTTGCAGCGTCCGGATCTCGGCCCGATGCCACGCCACGACCTCACTGGTGTTAACACCGCCCTCAACCTCCAGCTCCTGATAGAGCAGTTCCAGCTCGGCGAGATACCACTCATCGATCGCCCGCACCCCGCCCATCGCGTCCTGCAGAGCGCGGAAGGCCGCGGAGTGCCGGGCCCGCGCCGGGTGCGAGGGGATCTGCCGCTGCACGGCATACAAGCCGGTCATCGCGTGGTCGAGCCGGATCCGGTAAAGGCCCGTCAACTCATCATGGCGATCGCGGAATCGGCTTGCCGCGCGGGCGAATTCGCGATCCTTGGTCAGGACGTCGGTGAGCCGGTGATACAGGCGCAGCCCCCGCATGCGGTGATCCAAGGCGGCATCGAGTTCGGCGATATCGTCCTCGCGCTCCTCCCAGCCGGCGTTGACGACGGCGAGCGGACCGGTTGTGTCGAGGGAGCGCAAAGCGGAGGTGGCACGGACCGTAAAGCGTTGCGGCCCGAGAAGAATCGTGCGCACGAGTCCGGATCAGCCGGCATACACGTGGATCGTGCGACCCACATCGTCGAGCATCGCGCGCAGCGTGTCGTAGTCCGGATGACGCATCCGCACATAGGCATTCGCCATATAGCCGGCCTCGACGCCTTGCGTCATGTGGCCGACGTGGGGGAAGTGCGTGTCGATGATCCATTCGCCATAGCGACCGAAGATGTCATCAATGCCGGAGTATCCGCTGATGACCCCATCGCGGTCGGGCCGCAGCGCAACGATGCCCGCCGAATAGGGCCGCCCCATCGGCCGCTCAGCCGTCCCGTGCGCCTGGACGTGCGCCCACTCGCGATAGACGTCGACCTCATTGGCCGCAGAGTAGAGATCCCAGGCCCCAACTCCCGGCGGGCGTGCCCCAATCTCACTGAAGCGCAAGCCTTTTGGCCCGTAGAACCACTCCATGTGCGTCGCGGACGTGCCGATATCGAAGGCCTCGATGACCCGCTGGCCGAGCTCGGCGACCTCACCATAGAAGGACGAATCGGCCATCCGGTTCGTCGTGATGAACTGCGGGCTGATCCAGCGGGTGCGCATCGCCTCGAGCACATTGGGGTAGTAGTGCGTGGTCCAGTCGTGCACGACCTGGTTGTCGCGGCAGATCGTGTCGTAGAAGCCCTCGTGCCCCTCGACGAACTCCTCGACAGCGATCGACGTCGCCCCGTGCGCGCCGAAAAGCGTTATGGCGTGGGCGAGTTCGGTGTCATTGTCGACCCGCATGGTGTCCTGCGCCCCAGCGCCGGCGCGCGGCTTCAGGATCAGCGGATAGCCGATCTTTGCGGCGAAATCCCAGATCGCGTCGGCCGTGTCAGCGGCCGTGGAGGCCGCCGTCGGCACCCCCACCTTGCGCAGCGCCTCCTTCATCGACGGCTTGTCGCGGCACAGCCAGGTCGCGTGCACCGACGTCCCCGGAATCCCGGTCGCCTCCCGAACCTGCGCGGCCGCCATCGTGTGCGATTCGATCGTCGCCTCCAGCCGGTCCACCCACAATTTCGACTGGATGAACTTCACGGCGTCGGTCATCTCGCGCACATTCGTGACATTGGAGACCTTGTAATAACCGAGCATCGACTCGCGCACCTCGGGGTCGAGCGACCACTCATCAGACTCGCCGATGCCGATGACATTCGCCCCCACCCCGGCCAGCGCGGTGACGAAGCGGCGCTGGTTGTTCGGGAAGGCCGGTTCGACGAAGACGATATTCATGGCCCCGACCCTAGCCCCCGAGCCGTCGTATGCCGACCCGCCCGCCTCAGTGCGTCCCGAACCGAGCCCCGGCCCAGCACCTCGGCGTATCACCAGCCCGCTCACGCTCTCTATTGGCCAAAGGCCCCACCGGGACCGGCTTGCCCTGGGAGGCAGAGATGAAGCGCGTGCCCCGCACCCCGCACGAACTCGGCATGGTCGCGCTGCTTGCTCAATTGCGGCGCAATGCTGGGCGCGGGATGGTGGTCGGCCTGTTGGCCCTGCCCCTCCTTGCGGTCCACGCACCCCGGCGTTCGGACTGGATCATCGGCGCGACCCTGGCAGTCACCGCGGCCATCCAGACCGGCCTGGCGATATACAAAGCCGCCCACATCGGCCGGCTTGTGGACGCCGAACGCACCACGCCCAGCCGAGCTACTGGCGCCGTGGACGTCGTTCGCGGGTTGTCCTCGGGTGCCCTGGCGGCGATTGCCCTGTCCGTCACCGGCATCGTGCTCGCCGCGTCGGGACTAGCCAATCTCTGGCCACTGCCGCGAGCCTCCAGCATCCTGGACGCCCGCCCGTGGCCGCAGGTCCTCCTCATCGGTCTGCTCCTGGCCGGCATCGGCGGCCTGGGCATCACCCTCGCGACCAGCCGCACGCTGCGGGGTCACACGGGCGCGGAGAGCGCGGACCACGACGTGAGCTTCCTGGCCACCGAGCCGGCCTCCATGCCCGCCCATATCCCGGAGCCCACGGCCCCGTGCGGCCCGTATGCCGGTCTCGCCATCGCCTGCTCGGGTGGCGGCATCCGGGCGGCGGCCTTCTGTCTCGGCGGCCTCCAGCGGCTGATGCGCGAGGGCATCTACGACAAGGCCGACCGGGTCTACGCGATCTCCGGCGGCAGCTATATCGCCACGGCGATGCATCTGGCGCGCCGCAACTCCGACCCCATCCCCGTCGGCGCGCCCGCGCCCTTCGCCCCCGACTCGCCCGAAATGGACTGGGTCCGGCGCCATTCCTCCTGGATCACACCGAACGCGACAACCCGGACCCGCGGGGTCCTCGCCCTGACCTACGGCATCCTCACCACGCTCGCGCATGTCGCCGCCCTGATCTGGATCGTCACGGCCTATGGCATCTGGACCCTCAGCCGACTGCCCGAGCAGCGGGTGGCGAGCTTCAACCAGACCGTTGCGTCCTTCGATGTCTCCCCCACCTTGGCTGGCATTCTCGCAGGCCTGGCGGGCACGGCGTTGCTCTGGCTGGTCGTATCGAATGCGGTGCTGAAGTATCGACGCAGGCGCCTCGCCACCCTTGCCCCCACGGCCACTCTGCTCTCGCTTGCGGCGGCAATTGCCTTGACCCTCACAGTGATTCCCGCGCTCGTCGTGCTGACGCACAATGCGACGATCAGCAATCAGCCGACGGCCACCATCGCCAAGACCCTGCGCCTGACCGGCCTAGTCCCCCACGACCTCTGCCAGCAAGCCATCCGCGAGGACTTCGTTCGCGAGGCCCAGATCGCGTGGCACCGCGTCGTGAAACCCGCTGAGCAGGAATCGATTCCGTTCTCTTTCGGAGCCTGCGGCGAGAACTACGAGGACGACGCCGCGCTGTATCCCGCGATCGCGGGCGCACCGCTGGCCACGACGACCGGCAGCAAGCACCGGCCCGCGGCGAGCCTGACAACCCCCGACCCGCCGGACTGCGGGATCGTGACCGGCCCCCTACCGCACTACTGCGATGTCAATCGAGACACCACCGGCGGCTGGGCCACCCGGCTGGCCGGACTCACCGGCGCCCTCACCGCGCTCCTCGCTCTCTGGCGCAAACGCACTCCCGCAGAAGCAAGTTCGCGCACCGACAAGCTCACCGCCTTCATCCACAAGTACATCCTCCCGTGGTCCGCCCTCGCCGTCGCCGTCGCGATCGTCGCGATCGTCGGGATGCGGATGGGCCGGACCCTGAGTGTCGAGATCGGTCGCCTGGACCAGTGGCGGACGTATGCCGTCCCCCTCGGGGTGTATGTCGTGGGTCGCCTCGTCGGCGACGCCACCATCACCTCACTGCACCCGTTCTATCGCGAGCGCCTCGCCGATGCTTTCCTCGTCCGGCGCAATGCCACCGGCGTGGTCGAGCCAATTCCGTTGTGGGACACCCCCATCGACCCTGGCCTGGATGCCGACACAAACACCGACGCCGAGGCCACCGGGCCGCAGTTGTCGATCCTGTGCGCCGCGAATGTTAGCGATCCGGACTTCATACCCACCCAACGCTCGTGCACGACCTTCCGCTTCGAGACCGGGCGGCGCACCCACGGCTCCGAGCGGCCCCGCGCCTATATCGGCGTCACGGACTCCCGACTCCCTCAGGAGGGACGCGGGGCCAATCGCCTGCGTGATGGAGCCCGGCCCATCCCGATTAGCCCCACGGCATACTCCCAAGCCGCGGACCCGGCAGGGCGCGACACCACGCTCGCGTCCGCGATGGCCGCCTCCGGCGCGGCCTTCTCGCCGATCGTCGGGCGCAAGCAGTCGCTCGTCGCGCCCTATCGCATCCTGCTCACGCTGGCCAACGGCCGGCTCGGGGTCTGGCTGCCGAACCCCTATGTCGCACTGGTGAATTCATCGAGTCCTTCCGCTCACCCACCCTTGCCCACGTCCGGTTTCCTCGCCACCGCCTGGGAGCGCATCATCCACAAGCCGGGTCCCTTCCGCATCTTCAAGGAAGCCAGCGGCCTGCAGTCGATCACCGACTCGCGCATCTATATCTCCGACGGCGGCCACTTCGACAACACCGGCCTCGTCGAGGCGCTTCGTGACCGGCCTCGCCGGCTGATCCTCTTCGAGGCATCCGCCGATCCGGCCGGCAGCGCCGACGCGTTGACCGATGCGATCACGACGGCCCGGATGGACCTCGGGCTGGTCATCACCGCAGGCAAGGGCGGCGTGGGCCCGATCTGCACACCGGCTCCGACCACCGAGAATCCGCGGCCCCGCGCGGAGCGGGCGTGGGTGCACCTGCAAGCGCGCCGCGAGGGCTACCAGGACGTCTGCACGGACATCTATGTCGTCAAGAATGTGCTCTCCACGGGCGGGGACATCGAGCTCGACGCCTACCAACTCGACCACCCCGACTTCCCCGTCACCGGCACGACGAACCAGTTCTATGGCGAGTACGACTTCGAGGCCTACCGCCAACTCGGCTGGCGCAATACGCACGCCCTCCTGACCGAGGGCGTCCAGCCCGACCAGCTCACCGGCTGAGTCGGGATCGTCCGCATACCGGGATGCAGGGGTCGCGGCTGGCGGCAAGACGTGGTCTGATCACACCCATGACCAACGTCATTGAGACGCGGGGGCTGGTCAAGAGGTATGGGGACCTCACAGCCGTTGATCACGTCGATATCACTGTCCCCCAAGGAACGTTCTTCGGCCTCCTCGGGCCCAATGGCGCCGGCAAGACCACGACGCTGGAGATGATCGAAGGCATTCGCCAGCCCGACGAGGGCGAAGCGCTGATCTTCGGCGAGAAGGTGTGGCCGCGCAATCGCGCCCTCCTGCCGCGCATGGGCGTCCAACTGCAGGCGTCCGCCTTCTTCGAGCGGCTCACCGTCGAGGAGCAGCTGCGCTGCTTCGCCGAGTTGTATGCCGTGCCCCTCACCCGGATCGAGGAGATGATCGACCTCGTCGGGCTACAGGAGAAGCGCAAGGTCCGCACCGAAGACCTGTCCGGCGGGCAGAAGCAGCGCCTGTCGATCGCCTGCTCGCTGATCCACGACCCGGAGATCGTCTTCCTTGATGAGCCGACCGCGGCGCTGGACCCGCAGGCCCGACGCAACCTGTGGGACGTCCTGCGCGCGATCAACGAACAGGGGCGCACCGTCGTGCTCACGACGCACTACATGGACGAGGCTGAGATCCTGTGCGACCAGATCGCGATCATCGACCGGGGCCAGATCCTCACCACGGACACCCCCCGGAACCTCATCACCGGTCTGGGGGCGGCATACCGCATCCTCCTCACCGAGGGCGCCCTCAGCGAGGAGGAGGCGCAGCGGCTGCCGGGCGTCGACAGCGCGAGCCTGGAGAACGGCACCTTGGCCCTGAGCACGCACGAACCCTCGCCGGTGCTGACCGCCCTGGCCGAACGCGATGCGCTGCAGGGCCTGCAGGTCACCTCCGCCACCTTGGAGGACGTCTTCCTTACCCTGACCGGACGGGAGTACCGCGCATGAACGGCTTCACCGCGCTCGCTCGCGCCCAGTGGAAGGGCTTTTGGCGGGACAAGCAAAACTGGTTCTGGCTGATGGCCTTCCCGCTGATGTTCCTCGTGCTTTTCGGCTTCCTCTTTCGCGATGCCGGGTCCAGCAAGAACACGCTGACCCAGGTCGGCTCGGTCGCGATCATCGACCAACTTCCGCCCGAGGCGAAGACCCAATTCGACAACCTCTTCGAGGTCACCAAGACCACCGATGCCGCTGCGGCGCTCGCGGAGGTCCGCAAGGGCGATGTCGATGCCGCCGTCGAGCAGCGCGGCAACGAGGTGATCGTGCATTACAGCCAGGCCGATCAGGTCGCGGCCGCCACCGTGCGCGGCACGCTCGGCGCCTTCGTCGATGGCGCCAATGTCGCCATCTCCGGCAAACCGCCGACCTTCACCCTGACCGCCACGGCGGTCGAGGACGACTCGCTCAAGCCGATCCAGTTCATCGCGCCCGGCCTGCTCGGCTGGGCGGTGGCGATGGGGGCGACCTTCAATGCGGCCATGCCCTTCGTCACCTGGCGCACCAACAAGCTGCTGCGCCGCATCCGCCTGACCCCGGTGCGCACCGAAGCCCTCGTCGCCTCGCGGCTGCTCGTGTCGGTCGCCGTCGCCCTGGTTCAGATGGTGGTCTTCCTGGCCGTCGGGGTCGGGCTGTTCGACCTGAAGCTCAGTGGCTCGTGGTGGATGGCGATTCCGTTATTACTGTGCGCGACGCTGGCGTTCATGGCGATCGGCCTGATCGCCGGCGCGATCTCGAAGACCGCCGAAGCCGCCTCGGGCATCGTCAACGTCATCATCTTGCCGATGGCCTTCCTGTCCGGCTCCTTCATCCCTCTAGACCAGGCGCCGAGTTGGCTGCAAACGATCTCGAAGTTCCTCCCCCTCGGCCAACTCAACGAGGGCCTGCTCGACACGATGGTGCGTGGCGAGGGCCCCTCGTCGGCGCTGCTGCCGATGGCGGTCCTGCTCGGATTCGCCGTGGTCTTCGGGCTGATCGCTGCGCGGCTCTTCCGCTGGGAGGACTGAGAGGGCTCAGGGCAGGATCCGCACCCAGTTCGCCGCCGCCCCGATCGGGGCGCGGTCGAGCAGGGTGAGCGAGCCGTCCGCCTCGACCCGCGAGAGGGCGGCGTGGGTGGAGCGCTCGCCGACGGCGACGGCATACTCCCCATCCGCGGTCACCGCGAAGCCCCGCGGCTGCGCCTCGGTGGGTGTGTATGCCGTGGGCTCGCCCAGCGTGCCCCCCTCGCCGAGCGCCGTGCTCGTGATGATCGAACTGGACCGCTCGGAGCTGAGCAGCCACGGGCCGGCCCGGTGCACATCGGCTCCCCAGATCAGCGGCTCGGTCTTCGGGTCCAGGCCGTAGGCACTCGGCGCGAGGCCCGAGTCGGGGACCACGACGTCGACCGCCTCGGCGCGCGTGAGCGGGCCGTCGGCCGAGCGGGCGTAGCGGATCACCTCGCCGCTGAACTCCGTCACGAGATAGGCGTTCGCGCCGTCCAGGATGAGGTGCCGAGGACCGGACCCGCGCGGCGCCTCGGCGACGAGCGGCTCCATCGGCGCGAGCACGCCTTGGGCGGAGAGGGTGAACTGGGCGATCAGGTCCTCGCCGAGGGAGACGGCATACACACAGGTGCCGTCGACGACGATGCAGTGCAGATTGCGATAGGAGAACTCGCCCACGGGCTCGCCGATCACCCCGTCAGTGACCGGCCAGACCCAGGCGTGCCCCGCGGCATACGAGACCCCGAGCAGGAACCGGCCCTCGTGCGCGAGAGAGAGATAGGTCAGCGAGCCGCCGGCCGGGCGGCGGCGCACCTCGGCGAGTTCGCCGCTCGCACGGTCCAACCGCAGGGTCGCGATGCCCGCGGGATCGCCCTTGTACGCGGCATACACCAGCCCCGTCGCTTGGTCGACGGCGAAGGTGCCGCAGCCGGGCAACTGACCGGACGTGGCCAGCGTGACCAGGCGGCCCTGCGCCCGGTCCAGGAAAAGGGCGCTGATCGTGCCATCGCCGGCGTTCGCCGTCAGGACCAGTTCGTTCATGCCCCCACCCTAGGAAGAAGGGCTGACAGACGGAATGGAACGGGCCGTCAGTCCGGGCCGTTACGATCGTCACCGGAGTGGAAGGAGGTGCCCGTGGGGCGACTGCAACGGATCGAAGGCAAGCTGGAGCGCGCGATCAACGGGGTCTTCGCCAAGGCCTTCCGCGCCGAGGTGCAGCCGGTCGAGATCGCCAGCGCGGTGCGGCGGGCAATGGACGATGGCGCGACCTCGCTGGCCAAGGGCCGCACCTTTGTGCCGACCCGCTATCTCGTCGACCTCTCCGAAACCGACTATGACCGGCTAACGGCCTATGAGGATGACCTGCGCGACGAATTGCTCGCCGCGGCCGAGGAGCACGCCGAGAGCCAGCGCTATCAAGCCAAGGCCGACTTCGGGCTGCGCTTCCGCAAGGACACCGGCCTCGAAACCGGGCTCTTCCGGATCACGGCCGAGGACCAGCCGCAGCACGCCCACCGCGACGGACAAGTCGGCGAGCGCTCAACCCGCCGCCCGCGGCCGGAGCGCCACGACGAGCAGCGGGACGAGGCGCGGGGCGAGAGGCATACGGTGGTCCCAGAGCCTGAGCAGGCGCCGCGAGCGCAGGCGCCGGCGCGCGCCGCGCGCCCGGCCGAGTCGTCCTGGAGCGATGGCACCCACGAGCCCGATTTTGAGTATGACGCCCGCACCGCCCGCCAGGGCGGCGACCCGTTGGAGACGATCACCTCCCGCGAGCCGGCGGCGCCGGCCACCCCGCCGCGCCCCCTGCAGGCCGCCGACCGGCCCTGGCTGGAGATCGACGGCGACCGCTATCCGTTGATCGGGCCGGTGACCGTGCTCGGCCGGGACACCGACGCCAATATCGTGCTCGCGGATGCCAATATCTCGCGGCGACACTGCGAGGTCCGGGTCACCTCCGACGGCCCGCACCTGATCGCCCGGGTCAAGGATCTCGACTCGACCAATGGCACCTGGGTCAATGGCGAGCGCACGCGCTCGATGCGCCTCACCCCCGGTGACCGAATCACGATCGGCCAAACGAGCCTGATCTATCGCGCCGGACGGCGGTGATCTGACGCGTGAGCGAACTGACCCTCACCGTCCTGCGTTTCAGCCTGCTGATCCTGTTGTGGCTCTTCGTGTTCAGCCTCGCGGCCGTGCTGCGCGGCGACCTCTTCGGCACCCGGGTCGTCAATCGGGTCAGCGCCTCCGGTGGCGGCCGGCCAGCGCCGACGCCACGAGATCGCCGCACGCCAGCGCTCGACAATCTCGTGGTGACCTCCGGGCCGCTGGCGGGGACCCGCATACCCCTGGGCAGCACCGACATCCTCATCGGTCGCAATCCGGGGTGCCATCTCGTGCTCGATGACGACTTCTCGTCGGGCCAGCACGCGCGCATCTTCCCCGCAGCCAACGGCTGGGGCGTTGAGGATCTCGGCTCGACCAATGGCACCTTCGTCAACGGCCAGCGCATCGACGAGGCAGTCCAGTTCGAGCCCGGCAGCCAAGTGCGCGTCGGCCGCACGACGATCGAGCTGCAGAAGTAGCCGTGCCTTTCGCCCTGAACTATGCCGCCCGGTCCGATGTCGGACTGGTGCGTTCGGAGAACCAGGACTCGGCCTATGCCGGGCAGCACCTCCTGGTCGTCGCCGACGGCATGGGCGGGCACGCCGGCGGGGATATCGCGTCCTCGACCGCCATCGGCTATCTCGTCGAATTGGACGAGGAATCGCTGAACAGCAACGAGACCGGCGACGAGCTCGCCCGCGCGATCGCGAAGGCCAATGCCGAATTGCAGCGGATCGCCACCGCGCGTCCGGAACTGCAAGGCATGGGCACGACCGTCACGGCGCTGCTGCGCTCGCGGCATACCCTCGTCGTCGCGCACATCGGCGACTCGCGCGCCTATCTGCTGCGCGGCGGCGAGCTCGCGCAGATCACCACCGATCACACCTTCGTCCAGACGCTCGTGGACTCCGGCCGGATCAGCGCCGATGAGGCCGGCAGCCACCCGCAGCGCTCGCTCGTGACCCGGGTCCTGACCGGCAATCCGAGCGACCGGCCGGATCTGGGCGCCCGCGAGGGGCGAATCGGCGACCGTTATCTCTTGTGTTCCGACGGCCTGTCCGGCTTCGTCGCGCACGACACGATCGCCGAGATCCTCGCCGATGGCGCAGCGCCGGCCGAGACCGCCGACCGGCTCGTCGAGCTCGCCTTGCGCGCGGGCGCTCCCGACAATGTGACGGTCATCGTCGCGGACATCGTCGACCTCACCACCGGTGTGCTCCCGCCGGTGAGCCCCCAGATCGTCGGCGCCGCGACCCAGAGCCCGGCGGGCACCCGCGCCCTGCGGGAGACCCCGGCCGCGAAGGCCGCCGCGCTGCGCCCGACGCTCGGCCTGGACGAGGAGAGCGAGTCGGTCGAACGCCTCGCCTTGGCCGAGGAGGAGACCAGTTCGCGCACCCGGCGGGCCATCAAATGGCTCGGCGCCCTCGCCGCCGCGGCCATCCTCATCGCCGGCGGAGCAGCCGCGCTCTATGCCTGGTCGCAGAAGCAGTTCTTCGTGGGCAATGACGGCGGGAAGGTCGCGGTCTTCCAGGGCGTGACCAGCGATCTCGGGCCGATCTCCCTGTCCACGCCGATCGAGACCACCGATATCGCCGTCAGTGACCTGCCGGACTTCTGGCGCCAACAGGTCGAGGACTCGATCACCGCCAAGGACCGCGCCGACGCGGACAGCCGCATTGTGACGATCCGCGCCGAGGCGATCGCCTGCGTCCAGGCCCGCAGCCGGGGCGCCGAGTGCGGGGCGACGAGCGACTCAACCAGTTCGACCTCCACCAGCACCTCGCCCAGCAGCACCTCGCCGAGCAGCAGTCCGTCCAGCAACCCCTCGAGCCTGAGCGTCACGTCGACGCCCTCGGGGACGAGCCGCTGATGAGCATCGTCACCTCCTGGCGTCCCCGCCGCGGCCGCAATGTCGAATTGCTGCTGCTGATCTTCGCCGTCGCCATCGTCGTGCTCGCCTATGTCTCGGTCGAAGGCGCCACCCACGGCACCATCCCGGCCAATCTCGCGACCATGGCCGGTGGCTTGCTGTCCATCGCCGTCGCCTTCCACCTGGTCTTGCGCTTCACCGCCTCGTATGCCGATCCGCTGCTCCTGCCGATCGCCACCCTGCTCAACGGGCTCGGTCTGGTGATGATCCACCGGCTCGATATCGCCGAGGGCCGATCGATCACCGGCGGGATGGCGCTGCGGCAACTGACGTGGAGCGCGCTCGCCGTTGGGATTGCCATCGCTTGCCTGCTGTGGCTGCGCGATCACCGGACCTTGCGCAAATACACCTTCCTTGCTGGCGCCAGCGGTGTCGCCCTGCTCCTGTTGCCATTGCTGCCCTTCGTCGGTCGCGAGGTCAATGGCGCTCGGATCTGGATCGGCATCGGCCCGTTCACCTTCCAGCCGGGCGAGATCGCCAAGATCGCTCTCGCGGTCTTCTTCGCCGGCTATCTCGTGCGCACCCGCGATGTCCTCTCGATCGCCGGCCCGAAGTTCCTGGGTATGCAGCTGCCCCGCGGCCGCGACCTCGGCCCGATCCTCGTGATGTGGCTGCTCAGCTTGGCCGTGCTGTTCTTCCAAAAGGATCTCGGCAGCGCCCTGCTCTTCTTCGGCCTCTTCGTGGCCATGTTGTATGTCGCCACCGAGCGGATCGGGTGGATCACCATTGGCCTGCTGCTCGCCGGTGGCGGCGCGGTCATCGCGTGGATGCTCTTCGGGCACGTGCAGACCCGGGTGCTGTTGTGGCTGCATACGTGGACCCCGGAGGCCTTGGCCGCCTCCGACCAGCTCGCCAAAGGCCTGATGGGGATGGCCGCCGGCGGGCTCTTCGGCACCGGCCTAGGCCGCGGTCGCCCGGATATCACCTATTTCGCGGAGTCCGACTTCATCGTCTCCAGCTTCGGCGAGGAACTCGGGATGACCGGGCTGTTCGCCATCCTCATGCTGTACATCCTGCTCGTCGAGCGGGGCCTGCGGATCGCGATCGGGGTGCGGGACGGCTTCGGCAAATTGCTCGCCGCCGGGCTGGCCTTCTCGGTCGCGCTGCAGGTCTTCGTCGTCGTCGGCGGCGTCACCCGGGTCATCCCGCTGACCGGTCTGACGATGCCTTTCCTGTCCTCCGGCGGCTCCAGCCTGCTCGCGAACTGGACCCTCGTCGCGCTGCTCCTGCGGATCAGTGACCAGGCACGCCAGCCGCTGACCGATATGGCCGCGACGGGCCCGATCCCCACGGTCGGAGCGCGCCGATGAACGCCCCGATCCGCCGCCTCTCAGTCCTCGCGACGATGCTCTTCGCGATGCTGCTGCTGTCCACGACCTGGATCCAGTTCGCAAAAGCCCGCGAGATCAACGCCAAGCCCGACAACCGGCGCACGCTGCTCGCGTCATACAACCGGGAGCGAGGCTCGATCATCGTCGCCGGCGAGGCGATCGCCCGGTCGTCGGCGAGCACCGACGAGCTGAAGTGGGAGCGCAGCTATCCCCTGGGGGAGCTCTATGCCCATGTCACCGGCTACTACTCCTTCATCTATGGCGCCGGCGGCGGCATCGAAGGCGCCGACGACGATCTGCTCTCGGGCCGCTCCGACAAGCTCTTCTATCGTCGGGTTTCCGATCTGCTCACCGGCAAGGCACCGGTCGGCGCGAGCCTGGAGCTGACGATCAATCCGGCCGCCCAGCAGGCCGCCGACAAGGCGCTCGGCGACCAGCGGGGCGCGGTCGTGGCTTTGGATCCCAAGACCGGCGCGATCCTCGCGATGGTCAGCCACCCGTCATACGACCCGGCACTGCTCGCCTCCCACAACCTGGGCGCGGTAGAGAAGAACTGGCTGCGGTTGCTCAAAGACGAGGGCAACCCGATGATCAATCGCGCCATCGCGGGCAACCTCTATCCGCCCGGCTCGACCTTCAAGCTCGTGACCGCCGCGGCGGCCCTGGAGAGCGGCGACTACACCCAGGATTCGCGCATCCCCGGCCCAGCCGCCCTCACGCTGCCCGGCGTCGAGAAGCCGCTGCCCAATCACGACGGCCAGGCGTGCGGGGCCAATGACGAAACGACGCTCCTGCACGCGCTGGAGATCTCGTGCAATACCGCCTTCGCGGCGCTCGGGATGAAGCTCGGCCCGGACGCGCTGCAGGAGCAGGCGGCCAAGTTCGGCTTCGGCAAGGTCCTGAATGTGCCCATGCGGGTGACGGCGAGCAGCGTGCCCACGGGCATGAACGAGCCGAATACCGCGCAGGCCGCGATCGGGCAGTATGACGTGCGCACCACCCCCCTGCAGATGGCCATGGTCGCGGCGGCGATCGGCAATGGCGGCGAGGTGATGTCGCCTTATCTCGTGCGCCGGGTGCTCGGTTCCCAGCTGCAGACCATCGACGAGGCCTCGCCGAAGAGCCTTGGCGAGGCGGTGTCGACAAGCACGGCCCGCCAGTTGACGACCATGATGGAGGCGGTGGTCAGTCAGGGGACCGGCCGCGCGGCGCAGATCGGAGGAGTGCAGGTGGCCGGCAAGACCGGGACGGCGCAGCACAAGGTGGGGGCGGCCCCGCACGCCTGGTTCGTCTCGTTCGCCCCCGCGTCCGACCCGAAGGTCGCCGTCGCCGTCGTCGTCGAGGACGGCGGCTCGGCGGGCAGTGAAGCCGCCGGTGGTTCGGTCGCCGGACCCATCGCCAAGGCCGTGATGGAAGCGGTGATTTCGTCATGATCCACTCCCCAACCTCCCGCAAGGAGGCGCCATGACCACCCCCGTGCCCACCCTCTTGGGGGGCCGCTATGAAGTCGGTGACCTCATCGCCCGCGGTGGGATGGCCGAGGTCCACCACGGCTATGACACCCGCCTCGGACGCAGCGTCGCGATCAAGATCCTGCGCAGCGACCACGTCCGCGACGCCCACTTCCTGGGCCGCTTCCGCCGCGAAGCTCAGTCCGTCGCCGGGCTGAACCACCGCAATATCGTCGCGGTCTACGACTCCGGCGAGGATCAGCAGACGGAGATCGGCGGGGCGAAGATTCCGGTCCCGTGGATCGTCATGGAGTATGTCGACGGCTTCACCCTGCGCGAACTGCTCACCTCCAATGGCCCGCTCCCGGCGCAAGAGGCGGCCCGGATCACCGAGAGCATCCTGGATGCGCTGGCATACAGCCACGACATGGGGATGGTGCACCGCGACATCAAGCCGGCCAATGTCATGGTCGCGCGCGATGGCACGGTCAAGGTCATGGACTTCGGCATCGCCCGGGCGGTCGCCGACACGCAGGCGACGATGACCCAGACCTCCTCGGTCATGGGCACGGCGCAGTACATCTCGCCGGAGCAGGCCGAGGGCCTGGTCGTCGACTCGCGCTCCGACCTCTATTCGACCGGCTGCCTGCTCTTCGAATTGCTCACCGGCCGCACGCCCTTCGTCGGCGAGCCGGTCTCGCTGACCTATCAGCACGTCAGCAAGCCGCCGCCGTTGCCATCGCAGTTCAATGGCGCGGTGCCGGAGGCGCTCGATGCCGCCGTCGCGCTCGCCCTGGTCAAGGACCGCGACCGGCGTTACCAAGTCGCCGAGGACTTCCGCGACGACCTGCGCAGCTTCCGCCTCGGGCGTCCGGTCAGCTCCGCCGCATACGACGCCTTGCGCGCCGACGCCCCGACTGCGGTTGTCGCGCCGGCCACCGAGGTGCCCTCCGCGCGGCCGGTGGCCGACGCCCCGCCGCCGGTGTATGCCGATCCACCCCGCCGCGGGATGGGCGCGCTCGCGATTGTGTCGCTGCTGCTCATCGCCGTGGGCGTGCTGGGTTTCGCGGTGAAGACCTATCTGGATGCCCAGCCGAAATACCTCACGGTGCCGGCGGTCGTGAACAAGAGCGTGGAGACGGCAACAGCGGAACTGAAATCGGCTGGCTTCGATGTCTCGACGGTTTATCGACCCTCTCGCGAGGTGACCAAGGACAAGGTCATCGAGCAGGATCCGCGCGGCGGCACCGAACGGGTGGCCGGCACCCAAGTCAATATCGTCGTCTCCGGTGGCCCGGCGAGCACCCGCGTGCCCTCGGTGACCGGGAAATCGCTGGATGAGGCCAAGGAGTTGATCACCCAGGCCGGCCTCGACGTCGGCAATGTCACGACGATCGATGCGCCCGGACGAGCAAAGGATGTCGTGGTCAAAACGACCCCCTCGGCATATGCCGATGCCGCCGAGGGCGATGTCGTCGACCTAACGATCGCGTCCGGCCAGGTGTCACTGCCTGATCTGAAGGGCAAGACCCAGGACGAGGCGCGCAATGCGCTGGCCACACTCCGATTGCCGGTCAAGACCGAGACCCGCGAAAGCGATCAGCGCGAGAACACCGTGCTCGAGACGGATCCGCTGCCCGGCAAGGTCGATGTCGGCACGACCGTGACGCTGGTGCTGGCCAAGCCGCGGGCCGTGACCTCGACGACCACGGTCACGACGACAACCGAGCCGAGCAGCACCTCGACGAGCCCCTCGACGTCGACCTCACCCGACACGATCGAGACGCCCCCGACCACGCAGACCTCGGGCGGCAATCGCACGCCGGAAACGCCGCCGCCGGCCCGCGAGTCGTCCGCGACCAGCACAAATCCGCCGACCGAGCTGCCGAGGCCCTGACCGAATTGGCAGCTGCTCGCCGACGCTGACCTACCATCAAGTCGTGGCCCGGATCCTGATCGTCGACAACTACGACAGCTTCGTCTTCACAATCGTCGGCTATCTGCAGCAGTTGGGTGCGCAGACGACGGTCGTGCGCAATGATGCGATCGCACCGGCCGATGGCGCGGATTTCGACGGCGTCTTGATCTCCCCCGGGCCGGGGACGCCCGAGGAGGCTGGGGTGTCGATGGCGATGATCGAGGCCTGCGGTGAGCGCGCGCAGCCGATGCTCGGGGTGTGTCTAGGCCACCAGGCTCTCGGCGTCGTGGCGGGGGCCACGGTCGGACGGGCGCCGGAGTTGCTGCACGGCAAGACCTCGCAGGTGCTGCACGACGGCACCGGCGTCCTCGACGGCTTGCCGCAACCCTTCACGGCGACCCGCTATCACTCGCTGACGATCGACCCGCCGACCCTGCCCGACGCGCTCATCGCGAACGGGCATACCTCCTCCGGCATCATCATGGCCGTTCGGCATCGCGACCTGCCGCTGCACGGCGTCCAGTTCCACCCCGAGAGCGTGCTCACCCAGGGGGGGCACCGCCTGCTGGCCAATTGGCTGGCCGTATGCGGTGACCCCGCGGCCGTGGATGCCGCCGAGGGGCTGAGCCCATTGGTGCGCGATGGAGCGGGGATCGCCCGGATCGTCGCGGCGGGCTAGCGGGACGGCATACGTCATGAGCGAGGAGGAGCAGGCGACGGGGGCTTCGGAGGTGACTGCTGCGCCGGGGGTGAGGGGCACCCGGCGCTGGCTCATGCTGACCCGGGCCCCGAGTCGCTGGTCGCTGCTCGTTCCGGTCGTCGGCGTGCTTGCCGGGGTGCTATTCACCAGTTCCAGCCAGGCGTCGCGCGGCACCGACCTGCGCTCCGAGGTGCAGGGCCTGCCGCAATTGATCATGGCCCGGCAGCACGCGAATGCTGATCGCGGCCGGCAACTGGCCGCCGTGCAGGCCGAGATCGACCGGCTCAGCGAGGCCGCGGCGCCCGGCAGTTCCCGGTTGAAAACGCTCGGCGAGCGGGCCGACGCCCTCGCGCCCGTGGCCGGCACAGTCCCGGTGCACGGCGAGACTCTCACCGTTGCCCTCAATGATTCGCCGATGCCCGTCGATCAACTCCCGGAATGGGCGACGGTCGACGACATCGTGGTGCACCAGCAGGATGTGCAGGCAGTGGTCAACGCCCTGTGGCGTGGCGGCGCCGAGGCGATGACGATCATGGACCAGCGCGTCATCGCCACGAGCGCCGTGCGGTGCGTCGGGAACACGCTGATCCTGCAGGGCCGGGTCTATAGCCCGCCGTTCATCATCAGCGCCATCGGGGACCCCGATGCGCTCGAAGCGGCGCTGGCCGCAGACCCGACGATCACCCGCTATCAGGAGTATGTCGCCGCGCTCGGCCTCGGGTATGCCGTCGAGCGCACGGGGGTCAAGACCTTCCCCGCCTTCACCGGCCCGCTCGCCCGGACCGCCGCCAAGGCTGCCTCTGACTGAAAGTCGGCCGCGCGGGCTCCCCCGTGGGTCGCGGTGTCGTGGTTGTCGGGGCGGCGCGTCGGCTCGATTACGCTTGGGCCAGTTCGAGCAGACCACTTTGGGAGTGATCACCCGTGCCGGAGTCCAAGGGCCGCGACCAGGCCGCATACGTCCCGCCGCCGCAGAAGCGGGCGCAGAAGGTCAAGACCGGCAATGCCGCGTGGTTCACCCCCGTCATGCTGGGTTTGATGATCGTTGGCCTGCTGTGGGTCGTCACCTTCTACATCACGCGGCAGCAATATCCCGTGCCCTCACTCGGGCAGTGGAATCTCGGCATCGGCTTCGCGCTGATCCTCGCCGGCTTCGCGATGACGACGCGCTGGAAGTAGCCAGCGCACCATCGACGACGCGGCCGAAGGGTATGCCGAGGGGCGATCTCGTCCTGCCCCCTCTCCGACCCGTTAACGACCGGTAATCACACGGGTGTCATTCATCAACAGCTGGGGAAAACTCGGTGGATAAGCCACTTCGGGGGATAACCCTGTGGATAACTCTGGTCAGCCGAGGAAATAGCGCGCGGCGCCGAGGGCGGCCAGCCCGGCGGTGACCGCAGCCGATCCGGCATACGCCGCCGCGGCATTGCCGCGGACCTTGGCGAAGAGCGCGGCCAGAACCAAGCCGGTCACGAAGCCGCCAATATGCGCCTGCCAGGCAATCGTGTCCGGGTAAAGAATCGGCAGCGCAGCATTGAGGGCGAGGGTCACGGCGATGCCGCCAGTGCTGCGACCCAAGGCTCGGTTGAGCACGATGAGAGCGGCGAAGAGGCCGAAAATCGCGCCGGACGCGCCGACGACGGCGCCCATCGAGTTCACGGGATTGACCAGGACGAAGGCGACGCTCCCGCCGAGCGCGCTGATCAGATAGAGCGCCAGGAAGCGGGCCCGGCCGAGGAGGCCTTCGAGATAGGGCCCGAGCATCCACAGGGCGAGCATGTTGAAGCCGATGTGGATCAGCGGCCCGTGCAGAAAGGCTGAGGTCAGGAAGCGCCACGGCTCGTGCCAGCCGATGCCCGGCGCGAGCGCGAAGCGCTGGAAAATCTCGGTGCCCATCGAGGACTGTTGCAGCAGCCAAATGAGCACGCACGACACCAGCAGAGTCAGCGTGACAACGGGCGTCTGGCCGCCCTGACGACCGCCTAGGACGGTGCGGGTCGTCGGATGCTCGCGGGCCGACTGCGCAACGCACGAGACACATTGGATTCCCACCGCCGCGGGGCGCTGGCATTCCGGGCAGGTCGGATTGCCGCACCGCTGGCAGCGCACATAGGCGACCCGGTCGGGATGGCGCGGGCAGACGGGCAAGGCAGCAGGGGCACCGGATCCGGCATACGGCTCGGTCATCCGGCGCCCCCGGGGCGCGCTGTGTCTCTCACGCAGCGAAGAACGGTCGAGAGCTCAGGAGAGTTCGACCGACTCGATGACGACGGGCTCGATCGGGCGGTCGCCGGGCGCGGTGCGGACCGCGGCGATCGCGTCGACGACCTGCTTGCTGGCCTCGTCGGTGACCTCACCGAAGATCGTGTGCTTGCCATTGAGCCACGGGGTCGGCTCGACCGTGATGAAGAACTGCGAGCCATTGGTGCCGCGGCCCATCCGCTTGCCGGCGTTGGCCATGGCGAGCAGGTAGGGACGGTCGAAGGCGAGCTCGGGGTGAATCTCGTCGTCGAAGGTGTAGCCCGGGCCGCCGATGCCCTGGCCGAGCGGGCAGCCGCCCTGAATCATGAAGCCGGGGATGACGCGGTGGAAGCCGAGGCCGTCATAGAACTTCGCGGGGCTCTTGCGGCCAGCGTCGTCGGTGTAGTCCTTCTCGCCCGAGGCGAGGCCGGTGAAATTGGCGACGGTCTTGGGGGCGTGGTTCTCGAGCAGGTTGATCTCGATGTCGCCCAGGTTCGTGTGCAGGATGGCCTTCATGGCGTCCAGTCTGTCACGGGCCGGCAGATCACTTCTTCGACCGACCCCTAGACGCGGCCCCGCGGCCCAAGACAAGGCAGGATGGGCTCAGTAGACATCACGTCCCACCGAGGAGGACCCATGTTGTGCAATCCGCCATCGAAGGCTGACAAGGCCAAGGCCGCTGTCGCCGATGCCATGAGTGCCGCTGCCGACCGCGCCGCCGAGGCACGCGCCGAGGCCGCGTCGGTGGCGGCCGCAGGCGCCGGATCTGTGGTCGACCACTCCGCCGACGCGCGGGCCGCGGCCGCCGCGCGCGCCGCCGACCTGCGCGAGCGCGCGGGTGCCCAGGCGGCATACCTCATGGACACGGCCAAGCCCGCCGTGGACCGCGCCCGCGAGCGCGCCCAGCACGGGTATGACGCGGCCGCCCCCCACGTCGAGAGCGCCCGAAGCACCCTCGTCGATGAGGTGCTGCCGAAGGTCGCCGGGGCGCTTGCCTCGGTCGCCGCCGGTGCCCTCGCGGCCAAGGACAGCGCCGCCGAGACCGCGCAGCGCGCCCCCGAGGCGTATGCCGTCCTCAAAGGCGACGCGCGCGCCAAGCGCAAGCGCTCGTTCGCCCCGTGGCTGCTGCTCGCCGGCCTGGCCGGTGGCGCGGCCTATGTCCTCTCCCGCCGCAAGAGCCCCGCGGCCGACCCGTGGGCCGTGCCCGCGGGTGACCCGTATGCCGCCCGCTCCCCCCTCGCCGACACCGGCTCCGGGGAGAGCCTGAAGGACAAGGCCGCCTCGGTCGCCGCGGCGGCCAAGGACAAGGCCGCCGAGGTCAAGGAGGCCGCGGCCGATAAGGCAGCCGACCTGAAGGACAAGGCGGCGGAGGCCAAGGACGCCGTCACCGACAAGGCCGCGGACATCAAGGAGGCAGCCTCGGACAAGGCTGACGACCTCAAGGACCAGGCCGGGGACCGTGCCGACGACCTCGCAGATGCCGTCGATGAGGCTCGGCAGGACGCCGAGGGTCAGGTCTCGGAGGCCGCCGATGCCGCGACCGACGCGCTCGATGACGCGGCCGACCGGGTCGAGGGTGCCGCGCAGGACGCGCAGGACAAGCTGGACTGATCCGCATGCTCGCGCACACACAGGAGGCGCCGACCCTGCCCGGGTCGGCGCCTGGTGTGTCTATTCCACCGCCGCGGTGATTGACAGACCTGGCCTCTAGTCGCCCGCTACGAGCGAGCTTCTCGACGTCAGGCGGGCGAACCTCAGCTGCCCTGCAAAAAGGCGACAGGATGCTGCCTCCCGTCCTGGCTAGCGTCGCCCGCAGTGCTGTCGCGAAGGTCATTCCTTCGCCACGTGTGGATGGATGCGGCCCTGAAGCTAAAAGTAACCGTACGCCGACCTGGCGCGGATCGAGATGTCAACGTTCGGATCACGGCGGACGCAACGGTGACGGTTGGAGACATCGCTAAGACCCTTGCGGCGGGCCCGGACGCCCAGGCCGTGCGTGAGGATCGGGCTCTGACCTTGCGAGTGCGCGACGTGCGGGGCAGTGGCGAGCGCGTCCTCGCCGCAACAGCACCCCTCTGGCAGACCGGACTTCGGTCCGGTGCCGTCATTGAACTCGATAGTGCGGAACCGCGGGCACACCTTGAACGCTCGACGCCGGCAGCGCTGGTCACGGTGGTTGCGGGGCCCGATGCCGGTATGGAGGTCGGCATTCCACATGGCACCACGACGATCGGGCGGGCCCACACGAGCAACATTCGTTTGACGGATCAACTCGTGTCCAAGACCCACGCGCGCATTGAGGTTACGGATGCTGGGGTGGAAATACAGGACCTCAACTCCGCCAATGGGGTGGTCCTTGGGGGGCGGCCACTCATCCGCACCGGCATACAACCGGGCGATGTCGTCACCCTAGGTAAGACTCAGCTGACCATCACGCCATTGCGTCCGACGGCGCGGCAGAGTTCTGCCGAGAACGCCTACCTGCGACCTCCGAACGTCTTGGCCAGACCGGAGCTTCGCAAGGTCAAGGTGCCCGCGGTGGACCGCGCACAGGAGGGTCAGCGCTTTCCCCTTCTCGCGATGCTCAGCCCGCTCGTCATGGGGGCGGCACTCTTCGCCTTCACCCGCTCGACCATGAGCCTCATCTTCGTCGCGTTAAGTCCGCTGCTAATGATTGGCAGCTATCTGGATCAGCGCTTCGAGTCCACGAGACGCGCACGTGGGGCTGTCGAGGCGCACCGGACTGCGTTGAGTGACCTGACTCGTTGGGTCGATGAGGGCAATGAGCGCGAGCGCGAACTGCTCGCAAGACTCCACCCAAGCGTTAGCGATGCTCTCGCAGGCGCCACTCGGCTCACCGCACCTCTATGGTCACGGCGGCCCGAGCATCCCGAGTTCCTGACTGTGCGATTAGGTACTGGTGAGATCCGTCCCCTCATCGAACTGGACAGTTCGGAGTCGGCCATGAGTCCGTGCCCGGACGAGCTGGCCGCACTCCTCCGATCGGCGGGCAGGACCGGTCCCGCACCGGTTGTCGCGGACTTGCGGGCTGTCGGTTCCGTCGGCCTAACCGGCCGGCGCGAGATCCTCGCGGGGGTCGCTCGCGCAGTCGTCGTGCACCTAACATCACTGCACTCGCCGGCGGAACTGGTCGTCTGTGCCCTCACCTCATCCTCTGGCCGAGAGCTTTGGAGTTGGTTGGACTGGCTGCCACACACCAGTTCCCCGCATTCCCCCCTGCGACAACACCTTGCGGCCGACCCGGGATCGGCAGCGTCCGCGTTGGAGGAGCTTGAACGCCTCCTGGCGGCGCGCGCAGACGTCAGGTCCCTAGACGTTTCCGAAGGGGGGCGCGGACCCAGAGCTGAGGGGGAGGGGATCCGCCCGATTCCGCCGCTCCCGGCCGTTGTAGTGGTTATTGATGATCCGACGGTTGACGTGGCGAGATTAGTGCGGCTCCTTGAAGCCGGACCGGATGTCGGCATCTACGCCATCTGGCTGGCCGCAGACGTCGGGGTCCTGCCCGGTGCGTGCCGGGCCTATCTCGACGTCGCCTCCGGGGAACGATCCGTGATCGGGATGGTGCGCACTGGCACCCTGCACACGCCCGTGGTCTGTGATTCCGTTCCCGATGAGATCGCCCGACATATGGCCCGCTGCCTCGCCCCTGTTATCGACGGTGGCGTTCCGGTGACCGACGAGTCTGACCTACCTCGATCCGTTCCACTGGTGTCCATCCTGGGTGCCGAAAGCGTCGACGATCCATCGCAGATCTTGGTGCGCTGGCAGGAGAATAACTCGATCTCTCAGCGCACCGACGCCGCCCCGGTTCGACGGGATCGGGCCTGCGACCTGCGCGCCCTTGTCGGCCACGCGGGAACCAATCCAGTCGCCCTGGACCTGAGAGCGCAGGGACCGCACGCGCTGGTGGGCGGCACGACAGGAGCGGGCAAGAGTGAGTTCCTGCAGGCCTGGATACTCGGAATGGCGCACACACTCAGCCCCGACCGCCTGACTTTCCTCTTCGTGGATTACAAAGGTGGGGCAGCCTTCGCCAAGTGCGTACAACTGCCCCACTGCGTGGGGTTGGTCACCGACTTGTCTCCGTATCTCGTCCGACGGGCTCTCCGCAGCCTGGGAGCCGAGATCAGGCATCGCGAACACCTGCTGAACGCCAAGCGCGCCAAGGATCTGGTGGAGCTGGAAAAGTCCGGTGATCCAGAATGCCCGCCGAGCCTGATCATTGTGGTTGATGAGTTCGCTGCGCTCGTCGGCGAGATACCCGAGTTTGTGGATGGCGTCGTCGATGTCGCGCAACGGGGGCGATCTCTCGGTCTTCACCTCATCTTGGCAACCCAGCGTCCCTCCGGCGTGATCAAGGACAGCCTGCGCGCAAACACCAACCTGCGGATAGCCCTAAGGATGGCTGACGAAGAAGATTCCAAGGACGTTCTGGGAAGCCCCATTGCGGCTCATTTTGATCCTTCGATTCCGGGGCGTGCCACCGCGAAGACTGGACCCGGCCGACTCTACCCATTCCAATCGGCCTTTCCGGGGTCACAGACGCCAGCTGTTCCGGCCACCCCACCGGTGGAAATCGTCGAGTTCGATTTCGGTGTCCACAGACTGTGGAAGGCGATCAAGAGGGTATCCGTGGCCAGCGATCTACCAACCGATATGGATCGCGTGGTCGAATCTATTCGAACAGCCAGTGTCCTGGGTGAACTTCCCACACCGCGAAGGCCATGGCTCGAATCGCTCGCAACGTCATACAACCTTGGGCTTCTCAATCAGCGAACGGACACCGAAATCGTGCTTGGGGTGTTGGACGATCCCGATCACCAACAGCAGATCACTGAGTACTTCCGACCTGATGTTGATGGCAACCTCTTGATCTACGGCGCTAGCGGATCGGGCAAGTCGACTGCGCTACGGAGTTTGGGAATCGCCAGCGCAATCACCCCGCGTGGGGGTCCGGTACACATCTACGCGCTCGACTTCAGTGGAGGCTCACTGTCTAGTTTAGAGGCCCTCCCGAACGTCGGATCTGTGGTGATGGGCGACGACCAGGAACGCGTCGGACGATTAATGCGCACCCTCAACCAACTTGTGGACGATCGACAGACGGCCTTCTCCGGGTTACGCGCCGCAACATTGTCGGAATATCGAGACCTTGCGCAACGACCTGAGGAGCCGAGAATCCTGCTTCTACTCGACGGATTTTCGGCTTTTCGGACAGACTATGACAGCGTTGAACTGGGAGCCACCTTCACAGCATTTCAGCGACTCCTTCTCGATGGTCGATCCGTTGGACTGCACGTTGCGGTATCGGCCGACCGCCCTGCTGCTGTTCCTGCTGCGCTAACAGCAGCATTTCCCCGACGACTAGTTCTCCGGCAGGCGGACGAGGATGCCTACGTTTCACTGGGTGTACCCAAAGATATCCTCGGCCCGACCAGTCCCCCAGGGCGGTGCATTCAAATTGAGAAGCCTCAAGAACTCCAACTGGCTATCCTTGGCGGAAGTGGCAATACAGCGGTCCAGGCTCGGGTCATTGAAGAACTCGCCCCAAGCGTCGACCGCCACCTGCGGGTCAGACCGACGCCCATCGCGAGCCTCCCGAACCAGATCGACCCAGGCACCTTACCGGCGCATCTGGGAGGGCGCCCGGTCCTTGGGGTCGCGGATAGTGCGCTCGCACCCTGTGGCTTTGAAGCCACCGGTCCGATCATTCTCGCGGGCCCGATGCAGTCCGGACGTACGACGGCGATCGCTTGGCTGGCACAATCTCTGCAGCGCTGGCGACCTGAGATCCAACTGGTGCTTCTTAGCGCCCGAAGGAGCCCGTTGTCGTCCTTGAAATGTTGGACTGACGCCGCGCACGGTTTCGACAAGACTGCATCCGTGGCCACACAGTTCGTGAGCAGAATTGGTGAAACCACATCCGCGCCGGACGTGGCCTTCTTCGTTGAGGACCTACCCGAGTTTGTGGATACCGAAGCGGATGCCGCGCTCATAGAGCTTGCCAAAGCGTGTCGGATCCACGGTATCCCGCTCGTCGCAGAGGGCGAGGTCTCCGGTTGGTCAGGGTCGTGGGGACTGGTCGGGGAATTGAAGGCGGCCAAGACCGGATTCCTCCTCGCACCAGACCAGGGCGACGGCGAGGCTGTTCTTCGGGTCACCCTGCCAAGGTCGAAACGGGCGGATTTCCCACCAGGTCGGGGTTACTGGGTACGCGCCGGGCGCGCGGAGAAGGTGCAGCTTCCCCTTCCTCACTAGTGGGTTGAGCAACCCATGGACGCTGTTTTGGCGCCTCTGCTTGACTCCCATCACCACAAGAAAGAACACAACGAAAGGAAAGATCCCATGGCACGTATGGGCATGGATGTCGACGCCGTTGAAAATGTGAGTCGGCGCCTTCACTCGCAGTCCGAGCAACTCCGCAGCCTAATGAACCAGATCGGTCAGAGCGTCGAGCAAGCGACTCAGGTCTGGGAAGGCAACGACTCAAAGCAGTTCCACGGCGAGTGGACCGGGCACCACCGCCAGGCTATCGAACGTGCCATCCACGACATCGAGCAGTTGGGCCAAAAGGCGCTGCGTAACGCGCAACGTCAGCGTGAGACGAGCCAGAACTACAACTGAGCCCACTTTTGGTGGGGTGAGAGGCACCGCGCCCCTCACCCCACCAGCGTGCCCACGTCGACGTAAGGAGTCGAAGTCAGTGTCTTTCCAGGGGATGGATGTCGAGGCGGTGGAGGCCTTGGCGGATAGGATCGCTGGGCACGCGAAAGTCCTGCGATCCCAGATGGCGACGATCGACGCGTTGGTGGACGAGGCTAGTAGCAGATGGGATGGGCCGGGCCGCACCAACTTGCGCTCGGACTGGGATATTCATCGACGTAATCTGTCGGCGAGCGCTGACGCGATAGATGCTTTGAGTAAAAGGGCGCTTGATAACGCTGCCAAGCAACGGAACACGAGCGCCCTTCTCGTGGATGCTGCGGGCGGAAGTGGGTCACTTGGCGCCACACCGACGAGCACAAACTCACCGATCTTCCCTCAATTGCATGCACTAATGGACAACCCAGCGTGGTCGGTCCCGGGCGTGGCCCAGTTTCTGTCGACCGTCGGCAACAGCAAGAACCTAACGGGGAGGTACTCAGCCTTCTCAGATGAGGTTATCCGGTCCATCTTCGGCACAGCGGACGCTTTCCGGTACAAGTCAACTCTTAATGGCCTTTTCTCCGTTGACGGATTTTTCGACAAGCTCTCACGCAGCCGTGTGCCCGGAATTCTGGGCAGCATAGGGGCCGGCGTTACGCTGACCAGCACCCTATCCACCTGGTTTGACCCAGAATCCTCGAACTTGGCGAGATTGGCGAGCTCAATGGACGCGGCTGCCGCAGGACTAAAGACTAAGCCCGGTATCGCCTACCTCGGAGGAATCGCCCTATCATCGGTCTCGATGGCCGTTGACGCGGCAGACGATGCCGATTTCTCCGCAGAAGGTTGGTCAGTGGTCGCCGCGGAGGTCGCTAAGGACTGGACTGTTATTCCAGAATCCTTCCTCGAGGCCACCATCAAAGTTGGCCTTGACCTACCAAAGGTCTTTTTCTGATGCCAAATCTGCTTAGACCCCCTGCCACGTTCACCGACGACGAGATCTCTGCGGTCATGGTCATGGTTCGCCGTCCTTATCCGCTACCGCTGCCGACCGTTGATGTCGCCGACCTGGACTCGGTGGAGCAGGCTGCGAGCCGAGGTGTGCGATCCCTGCGATTGCGCGAAATAGACCTCGACACGGAGCCAAGGAACTCTGCGCTGCGACGGGTTGCCCACGTGTGTGGTGCAACATCCCGTCTCAGCATGCAGGTGACGGCCCCAGGGGGCGCTGGTGTGATGGCTCAACGATTTGATGTCTTCGTCGACGGATCGTCGCTCGTTACCGTTCTAGCCCGTGGCGACGGAGTTCATGAATTTGCTGACGCCCAAGCCCCAGAGGTCATGAAGCTAGTCGGGTCATGGTGCGGCGAGGCCAACCGTGCGACCGATGGCCGCGGAGCCATCCTGTTGGGCAGGACCGAACCCGCGCGAGGCGTGATGATCGGACACAAGAGCTACAGAATCCGCCCGAATGGACCTAGGTCGTGGCGGGCAGAAATCGAGTTGACGGCCGACCAAATCGGCCAGGAAATCGCTGGATTGCTCTTTGAAGTTCTGCCAGCTCCCCACGAGGACTGACTCATGTCCTTCCAGGGAATGGATGCCGATGCAGTGGAGGCTTTGGCGACGCGCCTTGAGCGGCAATCTGGAGAACTCCGCGCACTTATTCCTCGAATCGGAAGATTAGTCGACGAGGCATCGACCCGGTGGGACGGCTCTGGAAGCGCAGCCCTACGTGCTCATTGGGACACGGACCAGCGAAATCTCGGCGCCGTGGCCGATGCCGTCCAGGCGCTTAGCCGATCGGCTCGACGCAACGCTGGACAGCAGCGGGAGACCAGCCGGACCTACGTGGACGGTGCAGCCCCACTGGCGAGTCCGGTGGGCGGGGACGTGGGTCGGACCTGGGATGTCGATCGCAACAGCCAGATGAATAATCCCAAATCACGCGATGCGACTTTGCTGAGACTGTCTCGTCTCGCTTATGGCAATCATGCCGGGGAAACTCTGCCCGGCTGGCAGCGCATGGAAGACATCAACCATCCATCCGGACTTCAGGCGACTCTCTTCCGCGGCCCGCACGGCGAGGTGGTTCTTGCATACCGCGGTTCGCAGCTTCCTCAGGATGGTCTGGCGGAGGCAGGCAAGGATTGGGCCGCAAACGTCGCGGGTTCGCAACTTCCCAGTATCCAGCAGACGGAGGCGGTAAGACTCGGTGTTGAACTCAGCGATAAGTACCCCAACATCATCTTCACCGGTCATTCCCTTGGCGGAGGGCTGGCGACGATGTCGTCTCTATCCTCGGGTAGGCCCGCAGCGACCTTCAATGCGGCTGGCTTAACGACCGAGGCCGTCTTTCTTGCGCTCAATCGCGGTAAGGCACTCACAACAGATGACCGCGTATACCTCACGGCGGACTACTTCCTCAATCAATTTCCGGGCTGGGATGATCTGCGCAACCACGCCGTCACGACGGGCATCCAAGAAAACCAAATTACCGCTTACGGCAGCTCAATGGATCCGCTCACAATCGGACAACGAATCACTGCTCTACGAAATGCTATAGGTGACCCGGTTACTATCAACGTCATGGGACACGGGCTGGATGAGATGGAACGCGCGGCCGGGTGGTCGGACGACTAGGCTCCGCGGCAACCGCCTTGGGGCGGAGCGAGTGGCAGTCCAGTCCCATGAACAGGCGAAGTGCGCCGCCGTCAGACGGCCGTAAATCAGCCGCCGACGATCGTCAGTTCATGATCCCCAATGCTGATTCGGTAACCAAGGTCAGCGCTCGCCCGAACTCCCGGGGTAAGGACGCGCACAACCCCCTGGGGATCGGTGAGTCGCACGCCATTGGTTGAGTCAAGATCCTGGACCCACACCCCGCTGCCTGCTGGCCCGATGGCCACATGCGTTTTGGACATCGACCGGCCAGGGTCGGGCAGCTCAATCAGGCGCGCCGGACCCCAACCCGCTGGGTTAATTGGGTTGCGACCGAACACCAGGACAGCGTCGACCGGGTGCTCGTCACCCGACATCAGGCGCACAACGGGAACAAGGGACACGCGTCGCACGGTGCGTTCTACCGATGCAATCTTTTCGGTGGGGTGATGTGCGTCTGTGTCCATCGCCGGAGCCGGTGGGACCAAGAGTTGCCCCGTCGCAGCTGCCCGAGCCCGCATGACTGCAGGGGCCAACATCGCACCGAGCGGAGCCCCAACCCGATGGTTCGCGGGCGGATTGGTGGGCCGAGAGTGCGCCGTCGAGGGCACAGGGGCAATGGGAGCCGGATCTGCCCATAACGGGATCTCTCGGATGAGGGCTTGGTCCTCGGGAAGTCCAACGGTCTGCACTCCCCATTGGCGGACCGGTTCAGGCGGCAAATTTGGGGACGGCTGGCGCGCTGGGTTCCGGCCGCGACGGACGTCGATGACGGCGACCGCAAACATCCGGTCCAGCCAGTGCTGACCCCATGGCTCACGCGTTGTCATTGGCAGAGTGAGACCGAGAAGGCCAGCGCTGGGCAAGATCACCACCGCTTCGACAACATATTTTGCCACTGCCCGCGATCCACTGATCCGACCTGAAGCCGTCGCCACATGTCGGTGGCCCAGCATCAGACCGCCCGGCGTGGCCGCAGACACCGCCACCGTAACGATAAGCAGCAAGCACAGCGCGGCAGCGGAAATCGCAAGGTAGAACAACACTTCTCGCCGTGGCCAGGTGGGGTCAATGAAGCTCAGAACTGCGACAGCGGTGAGCGAGACCAGAACCATATCGAGGAGATGGGACGCCAGACGTGCGCCGATCTTGGCTGGCGCGCAGCCATCGAGCGGATCCTGTGCAGGGCCCGGGGTCTCTGGGGGCGGAAAGGTTGTCATGTCAGCGTCCGGGCACCGGTCGGCCAGACGCATCCCTATTGGCGCGCGATTCGGCGTCGAGCATCGGGAGATCCGCGGCGGTGACGAGAAGTGTTGTCACGGCATACTCCACGAGTTGCAGACGACGGTTCGCGGCACTCGAACCCGCTTCGCCACGCAGGCCCGGAACTCCTGCGACAGTGAGCTTGTCACATACGTTATCGAGCTTGCGGTTGAACCGGGTTTGTGTCCACCCGAGTCGACGCGCTGCTGCCACGGCTGTGGGGACCTCCGCCGCGCCTGTCCCGACCCGTCGCAATAGCGGTTCCGCCAGTGCGAGGACCGCAAGTCGCTGTGAGTCGGTGAAGGCTGACGGAGCGATGGTCTTGTCCCCCGTCGTAGATTGTCGATGACTCTGCGGCGAGTAGCCGTGCGCGTCGGAGAAGACGACGATCTCATAGGCCGTGGAGCCCGCCGCGAAGGTGAGCATCGACTCCGGAAAGACCAGGGGCGAGCGAGCTCCAGGCGCCATTGACGAGCGCATGAGACCGCTGCTGTCCGTGAGGTGAGCAGCGAGCCGCGTGCCGATATTGGTAACCCACCACAGGCCCTCCGTAAACTCGATCGCCAGGAAGTGGCGATGGAGATAGGGATTGTCATCAATGATGAGGTCCCCCTCGCGGCCGATAATGAAGCGGTTGCCCGGCTGGACATGATGAACTTCTCCGGCGAAGTCGAGGATCAATTCCTGGTTCATGGGGTGATCCATCCTTAGCGTTGATTCGTCGATAACTGGACCACAATGGTGATCCCGGCGTCCAGATCCAGCACGTCGCCGTCGTGCAGTTCCGTGCCCTCCGAGGTCACCTGTCGACTCGGCTCGCCCACTCGGCACAGCAAGGTGCCATTGGTTGATCCCGGGTCGATCGCGATCAGTCGCCAACCTTCGGTGCGAATTTCTAGGTGCGTGCCTGAGATGTGGGCATAGGCAAGGGGAATCAGGGTCGGCACCTGGCTACCCACGAACGGCGCGGGTCTCGGGTTGCGCCCAACGATCACCGCACCATTGAGTTCCACATCATGTCCCGTGGAAAAGAGCAGCCGCCCGATCGTCGGTTGCGGCATGCTCACCGTGCGCTCTCCGATCTGTTCACCACAGATCGTGCAGTGGCCCCGGCCCGGAGGATTGGGGTGCGCGTTCGAGCACAGTGCCGCAAGCACAAGTCCATCCCACAGATCCCCGGCCGTGCGGTCATCCAAACGCCGCTCGCGGGCAAACGTGCGGGATCGTTCGCCGGGCGCCAGCGCCGCCGGATCCCGCAGGAGCTGGTGTTCGGGTGAAGATGACCCCCCAGGGACACTCGCGAACGAACCAGTTGGCCGTGAACGCGACCACTCGGCGCTCCATTCCTCGGCTTCCTCCGTGGCGCGAGACTCCGGCGTGCGGGAAATGGCGATCCCCCCGTCGAGGTTGTCGTCGGTGTCCCGTAGGGCGGCCTCCTCCACGCTGCGGGCGATCGTGGAATCCCACAATTGCTCCCATGCGTCAGCGGCTACCTCCTCGGCTGCTGGGGCAGCCTTGGTCAGATCAACCTCAGATTCATCCAGCGGTTGGCCACCGGATATCGGTGTGTCGCCGTCTGCCGTCAAGTGCCCGGAATCGGACCGCGTCGTTTTCACCCCGCCGGAACCGCCCACCGGCCGGGGCCGAAGCGGATCACGCCATTGCAAGCGACCCGCCGTCACGAGCCCATCGATAAGCGGCCGCCCAAGACCGCTGGCGCCACCATGTCGACCTAGCGCGATGGATCGGACGTCCGGGACCAAATGCTCCGCCCACGTCGTGATGCCCGTGCCCTCCAGAATCCGCGCATCGTCGCTGTCAACGGTCGCAACAAAAGCTCCTCGAACGGCGAACTGCACAAGGCCCGAGGCACGCAGCACGATGACGAAGTCCGGCAAGCCCAGCAGGCCGGCAGCAGACGCGGCACCGAGGCCCTCCAAGAATCCCGGCAGGTCAGCCCCCTGATGCAAGAGCACCCACATGCGCACGGCGATGGCCGGGTCGAGTGAGCCATCGATCATGGCCATGCCCCCAGGCCAGACCAGGCCATGGTCACCGCCGTCCTGCCAGCGGACGATATCGACGTTCATAGTGGATTCCCAGACGTGACTCGCGGCATCGGACGCGTCGCCTCGACGTCATTCGACTCGTGCGCGGTCAACCCGGCCGTGCTGACGACCCTCGCCGGTCCCGCATCGTCGACGTCAACCACAACGACCGTCACATTGTCTCGGCCCCCCGCATCGACGGCGGCCCGGACCAACTCCTCGGCGGCACGCTGTGGATCGGGGAGCAGAACCAGCGTGGCCGCAATCAACTGGTCGGTGAGCATTCCGGTGAGGCCATCGGTGCAAAGCAGCAAGCGATCTCCGGACTCGACCAAGAGGAGCCACTGATCGATCCGTGGTGGTCCAGCCATCCCTGCGCCTAGAGCCCGCGTGACGATATTGCGGCGATGGTCTAGCTTGGCGTCCTCTGCCGTGAGGGTGCCGGCGTCGACCAGAGCTTGCACCCGAGAGTGATCGACGCTGATTTGGTCAACCCGTTCCCCCTCCAACCGATACACCCGCGAATCGCCGATGTTGAACAGCAACCAGCACGGCAGACCCTCTTGTTGGGTCAACGCAATACCGGCCAAAGTCGAACCCGGCGGCTGGTCGGCGTCCGCCAACTGATGTAAGTCCGCACTCGCCGTGCCTATGGCCTGCCGCACCTGCTCAACCTGCAACCACGAACGACCCTCGAGAGACCGGAATGCAGAGACCACCTGGGCGGAGGCTCGCCGACCTTCCCGATGACCGCCCATGCCGTCCGCGACCAGGAAGATCGGTGCTTTGGCTAAGTAGGCATCCTGATTGTCGCGGCGGCCGCCGCGGGCGGTCGCCGCGCCCCAGGTCAACCGTGGCAGGTTCATCGCGCTCCCTCCGTCACGGTGCGACGAACTGAGAATCGCCGACCGCTGGACGCACCGGGCCTGTCGTCACCTTCGCTGCCTCGCCCGAACAATCCACGCACGCTCCAGAAGCGCAGCCACCGTCGCCACCCCGCTCCGCGGCTCAGGTCGCGCCGAGCGATGCGTACCTGTTCCCAGAACTGCCGCACCTCGGCGTTCGTTGGGTCTGCGGCCCCGAAGACCGCTGCATCGGCTACTCGGGCCAGATCATCGTGTCCAATGACACAGGCCTGTTCCCGTCTGGTGGCACGTAGGTCCACCCCGACTCCAAGGTCGCGGCTGTGGTCAACGAGGTCTCGCCACCCAGTCGCCAGGCGACGGCTACTAGAACCCGAGGACCGGCGTCTCCACCGGCGCCCGCCACGCGCCAACGCGAGCAGGAGCGCAGCGCCACCCAGTAGGGCGATCGGTGGTCCCGCCAGGTGAAGCCCTCGCACCATCCATGCCGGCCATAGCTCGTTGCGGCTTTCGTTACTCGACGACTGCTGCGTGGTGCGGGTCTTTGGCTGCAGGAGACCGGCTTCAGCGTCAGAGAGCGAGTCCATGGCGCCTGGTGGTCGTTCCGGGCTCGGTGGAGGCACGAAGGGGTGATCCACCGGGCGGGCCGTCTCCGGCGGCATTTGATTGGGTTGATCGCCCACCTTCGGCATGAAGGAGTCATTAGGGATGGCAAACCACTCCCCACTCTCGGCGCGGACCTCGACCCAGGCCCGGACGTCCTTGCCGTGCACCCGACCATCCGCGGGTGTTATCGCGCCAAGAACAACGCGCGTGGGCAGTCCCAAGTCATTGGCGAGCAGCGCGAAGGCGGCGGCGAACTGCTCATCACTTCCGACGGGTTCGGCTAAGAAGGCGGTCAGGCGCCCCTCAGAATGCCCCGGCAGGATGTCGGCGGATCCGTCATAGGTTCCGGTTTCCCGCAGTTGCCGGGCGACAGCGGAGACGCGATCCCAGGCCGACGTGCCCGATCCCCCCCATTGTTCGGCGAGGCCAGAAACGAAGGCGGTCGCGGCGGCGTCCACTTGCCCCGTGCCGTAGGGCGTGATGCCGGACGTTGGGGCCAGGGCGATCGGGTGGCCCGTCAGTTCGATGACATCTCCCGCCAGGAGTCCGATCGGCTCCAATCCTTGTCCGGTGGCCTGGTTGTAGCGAAGCGCAGATCGCAGATCATCGGCCCGCGTTCCCGAGAATCCCACCATGGTCCACTCCCCGATTCCCGGCACCCACACGGCCAACTCCGGGAGGGCGGCGTATGCCGGGGCAATCGTGACCGTGACCTGTTCCGAGGGGGTGGATGTGGATCCCGCGCGGCGAATGACACGACCGACCTTTTGGAAGCTGCCGTCGGTCACGCCCGCGGCATTGCCCGCACCCCAAACCGAGCCCCGATAGTCATCCAGAACCGAGAATCTCAAGCGCGTGCCCGGAGCGGCGCCGCTGACAGCGACCAACTCTTGATCCCAAAGCAAATGCATCGCTTCGGTGAATTTGTGGTGTCCGGACAGAGGTGACGCATATTCCGACATGTCGAAAGGGGGCTGGACGAGCGTTCGCACGCTGAAGCGTTCATCGGGCGCAAGGCCCGGGATGAAGGGCACCAGGGACCATGACAAGGCGCCCGAAATGGCGATCAGGGCCACCGCGACGAGCGCTTGCTGCCGTGCGCCCCCACCAGTACCGACGATGCGCAGGTGCCGACGCCGGCGCAGCGCTGCCCAGCCAATGCTAAGCGCCGCCAGGCCAACTCCGACCGCAGCGGGATGCCATGCGTCAGTCGTCCCGGTCATCATGGTGATAACCGCTAGGGCGGCTGCAGGAAGCGAACCGATCCAGGAGCGCATGCTGTGGGTCACGAGGCTGCACGTGAACGCCGCCGCTAAGGCGCAGAGCAGGAACGGAAGACCGACAAGCTCCCGGGCGGAGTCCACCGGTGGGACGGTTGATAGCAGCGCCTTCCAACCGGTCACGGGGAGCTTGGCTGCCGCGAGAACATCCGCCCGCCCGGGCGTCGGCCCCCCGGCCACGACAAAGACTGTGACCCCGAAAAGTGCAGCGACAGCAACTGGCCACCCAACGAGAGGGCGCCCAAACCACTGCACGACGGCAGCCGCTGTCACACCCAGAAAGGCTCCCAGTCCCGCGAGGACCAGAAAGCGCCAGGAGTCAAAGGTATTCGCCCAAGGCAGCACGGCGAGCAACACGCCAAAAAGTGCCAGCGATCGGTCAAGGTGGACGTGTCGCGGTTCGGCCGGGCCCAAACGGGTCCGAGACATGAAGAGCGAACGTCCAGCGGTCGTGGAGGTCATGACGCTCCATTCGAGGCCAAGGCTGCAGGCAGCTCGCCGAGCGCGCCGAGCCACAGGCTCAATCGACCAGGAGATCGTTGCCGTTGCACTTGCGCCCCCGGCAGCACCCGGATGGTGATACTCCCAGCCCCTGCCGGGAAGGCGCTGAGGCTCCGCGTGAGCGTTTCGGAGGCAATCCGCGACCCACTCACGAACACGGCGAGGCTGACACTGGGTGCCTTGGTGGCCATGGCCGTGGCCGCGGCAAGCGGGCTCGTCACGCCGAAGTCGGCTCTGGCATACATATCCATCGCCTGTTGCGCACCTGCAGCGGGAAGCACCATCGCCCCACACGACTGCGACAAATCCACCTTATCCGCGATGGCCCGATGAGAGATCGACGCTGCCACCTGGACTGCGAGTTCGAACTCCGCTTCGTTGGCGTAGGAGGTGGAGTCATTATCGAGAACCACTCCGATATGAGTTCGACGAGTGTCAAGGAACTGGCGCACCATCAGTTCAGGTGCCCCCGACCCGGAACTGCGTTTCGCGGTAGTGGCCCAGTGGATGTGGCGGTGGTCGTCACCTGGTTGGTATTCGCGAATAGCGTGGAAGGCTAAATCGCTGCGCGAAACATCGGATGTTGCCTGCCCATCGAGGTCACGCAGCATTCCCGTCCCGAAAGGCCGCAAGGTCACAACGCGGGGATAAACAATGAATGTCGTTTGATCTCCCCATGTGACGGAACGGCGGACCAAACCCAAGGGGTCTCCTCGCAAGGTTGTCACCGGGCCGATGTCGTAGATCCCTCGCCGCTCGGTCGGCAAGACGAGCAGCTCGTCGTGGTCCTCCTTGGGCCGCAGCGCCGGCACCAAGAAGCGAATCGACTGATCCCCGAACGGGAGCTCGAGCGGAATCGGGAACAGCGGGGACTTCCCCAAATTTCCCACGCGTACTTCCGCGACGGCAACATCCCCCGATGACACCCGGGAGGGGTGGACTCGAAGTCGCACATCAAGCAGCGTCCGGCCAATGGTGAGGAGGCAGGACATTCCCACCAGGACGGCAAAGAAGGCGGCTGCATACGCAAGCTCAAGCCACTGCAGTGATAAAGCACCAGCTAGGCAGATCGCCGCGAGTAGGGTCGCCGCCCAGCCAAGCGGGGAGAAATACCCCAGGACAGGCACGGCCGTGAGAATGCGGCGCCGCGCAGACCGCACGGATCGGCGTAGGGTCCGACCAGATGACCGCTCCGTGCGCGTCTCCGGCGAATCGACGGTCCATCCCGGCCTCGCGCTCCCGAGGCGCGTGAGGCCCTTGCGCGCTTGCGCTCGCCGTGGAGACCCGTCAGCGGCCACGGTATGCCGGAACGGAAACATCGTTGATGAGATCACCGACGATGTCGGCGACTTGGACTCCGGTGAACTGGGCCTCGTCGCCGAGTAGTAGTCGGTGGCCCAAGACGGGCTGGGCTAGGTCGCGGATGTCGTCAGGCGTGACATACGGTCGACCCTGGGAAATGGCCCAGGTCTTTGCACAGCGAATGAAGGCCAAGCCACCGCGAACGCTTAGCCCCAAAGCGACATGTGGGTGACGTCGCGACTCCTCAGATAAGGTCGCAACATAGTTCAGAATCGCCGTGTCAACGTGAACCTGGTTGACTCGTTCGCTCATCTGGGCGACGACCGCAGACGTGATGACCGGTCCCACCGCTGCGCTGCGATCTCGCGCGTCGGCATTCGCCAAGAGCGAGACGGTGATGTCGTGATCGGGGTAACCAATCGAGGTCTTCATCAGGAATCGGTCGAGTTGTGCTTCGGGCAGGCGATACGTCCCCGCCTGCTCGATGGGGTTTTGCGTGGCGATGACCATGAAGGGCGAGCCCACGGCATACCCCTTGCCCTCCGCCGTGACGCGCGCTTCTTCCATCACTTCCAAGAGCGCGGACTGGGTCTTGGGTGAGGCACGGTTGATCTCGTCCGCGAGGACGATATTGGCGAACACAGGACCTTGATGGAATACAAATTGCTGACTTCTCTGGTCATAAATCATCACACCCGTGATGTCGCTGGGCAGCAGATCTGGCGTGAACTGGATTCGCCCCTGAGTGCCCTGCACAGTATTGGCCAAAGCCTTGGCGAGTTGAGTTTTTCCCGTGCCCGGGTTGTCCTCCAAGAGGAGATGGCCGCCTGCAAACAAGCAGGTCAGGGCCTGTCGGATCACGCGATCCTTGCCGCTGATCGCCACTTCGATATTTGAGACCATCTTATCGAAGGTTTCGGCAAACCACCGCGCCTCATTGTCTTCCAAGCTCATGTCCGTGCCTTCCTTCGTTATCTTTTCCAATTGGCTGGAATACCACCGCACGTGACGCTGAGCCATGTGCCGTCGTAGTCACCGATGCCCAATGATCCGGCCGCTGGGGCCGTCCAGGTTGTTCCCACCGGGATCACTGCACTAACCGCATCGCCGCTGGTGGCCGTGACCTCGCAGGTCACATCCGCCGGAAATTGGTCCGTGGTGATCGTCAGCGCATAACAGGTTTGAGTACTCTGGCCACCGCAACCCGAAGAGTTCGATGCACCAGTCAAGCTCACTGTGGGATGTAATTGCGGTGGGACAACCACAGTGACCGCCCCGGAGCTCATGACCTCCTTGGTGGCCTTTCGGATCACCTGCGCTTGAACAGAGTAGGTGCCCGGTGTCATGGCCTTGACGTTCTTTAGCGTGCAGGACGAGATCTTGCACCCATAGGTGCTATCGATGGTGACGCCGTCGATGGTGACGATCAGTGTTGCGTCTCGACCATTGCCGAATCCGATGGCCTCGTACAGGATTGACGAGTTGTCGCTTCCGAGCGAGGCGGCGAGCGTGGGGGCTGTTAAAGCCGCCCAGGTACTCACCAATGCCTCCGTCGAGTCCACACAACGCCCTTGCTCGTTGCACAGCCGCAAAACGATGGCGTGTATTTCCCCAACACTGCCAGGGTTGATGGAGCGGGTGCCCGCATCACCATCGGCGCCAACCGAAATAGAGTCGGTCGCGAGCCCGTCCACCAGAAAAGTCATCGTTCCCGCGCCGCCGTTTGTTCGCCCGGTGGAGTATTTGACCACGGCCAGGCCATCGGGACTTGGCGCTGTGACGGCAAGCGAGATCGGGTCCGGCGTTCCGACTGCGGTATATGTCGCCGACACCGGGCTTGAGCTCAGTTTCGACCCATTTGTGGCGACCAAAGTGTAGGTATGGACGGCACCGTCCAGAGCCACGGAAAGTGTGCACGAGGTTCCCGCCGTCGAACACACCGTCCCGCCGTTCTCCGTCACGGTGTAGCTCACCGAGCCGGGACCGTTGGCGGTCACAGGTGACCAGACCAGCGTGACACCGCCACCTCCGTCTCCCGTCGCCGCGAATCCTTTCGGGCTCTGCGGGGGACCGAAGGATTGCCCCGTTCCCGTACAGGGGGCACCCTTACCCGCATCGTTCTCGGCAATCACGGTGAAGGTCACCGGTTGGTCATTGCTCGGGACCTTCACGAGATAACTCGTGGACACCCCAGCATCCGCTGAGCCCCCAGACCAGGTGATCCGGTAGTTCTTGATCGGGGAGCCATCGGAGGTCGCCGCCGTCCAGGTCAGCTGGATTTGGCGATCTCCTACGCCCTCGGCGCGTAGACCTGAGCAAGCGCCCGGAATCGTGTCGACCGCGACATCCGAGGAGCGAGCAGAGGGGTCGCTGTAGCCCGCCTCATTGTGGGCCTTGACGACGAAACTCACGCGAGTCCCAGTGGAGAGTCCGCTGATGAGACATGGAGATGCGGCACAACGCTGCGAGACTCCGCCACCCTCGACGAGGTAGTGGTCGATGGGAGAGCCATTCGCAGCGCCCGCGTGCCAGCGCACCGTCACGCGCCCGCTGATGACGGTGTCATCTGCCGCAACGCCGGTCGGTGCGTCAGGCACCCCGAAGATGGCCACCGAGAGGGTTGAGGTGGCACGTCGACTGCCGGATGCACCCTGATCACTGACCTCGACCGAGTACACCGCGGTCCCGGACGCTTCGGCTGCGGGTGTTATCTCAAGGCGCGATCCTGTGCTGGTCGTTGCGACTTGCGGACCGGAAACGTAGCGGATTGACGTCACAACGATGTCGGGCTTGGGCAGGCGGCTGGTCACATAACTGCGCACGTCTACAGTGACGCGTTCGCCCGCCTTGACCCGATCGAGGCGAATCGGCGCCAGCGTAGGAGGCGCGACACTCTCCACCACTACCTGGAGCGTGGCGGTGACCTTGGGGAAACCATCTATAGATACCTCGAGCGGGGCTTGCTCCCCTAGTGCCGCCGCGCCACCGGCGGCCAAGGAGATCACCCGAGTGCCGTTCCCCCGGATCTGAACTCCTGGCAACTCCTTCTCACCCCAGGTGGCGGAGAAAGTCATCGTATTGACCGCGCCCGCGTCAGGGCTCCAGATTTGACACAGGTTGGCAATATCCAAAGCATTTGGCGCTCCATCGGCCGAAACGCGGATCGGCGTTGAGGGGCAGGTCAGGCGGGGCACCTTCGGTCCGACCTGGACCGGGATGCTGACAATTGAGGATGCTTCTCCCTCCGTGACCTCAAGCACCAGCGCACCCGGACCGCGGTAGTCCTCGGCCGCCGAAACCTGCATGGCGGTCCCGTCGGCGTCCTTGAGCCGCGCCTCTACCGCAGAGCTTGGGGTGGGCCAAATGCGTTTGCTCGAGGAAACCGTCAACGTCGCGCGGGTCGGCGATGTCACATAATCAGCAAGCTCGACTGCTTTGGCTTTGCCCGGATCGAGTTGAATAACTTTTCCGGCAGGTACGAAGGGTCCACCGGATCCGGCCGCCGGGACATAGATCACGGCGGCGGACACGGCACCGTCGCTGTCGGTAACCGTGAACGGGATTGCCTGCATACGGTCGAGAACATTGACGGTGACCTTGGAACCCACCACCTGAACTCCGGGGTCCGCGGCCGCCACCTTGAGCTTGCGCGAATCACCGTCGGGGTCGTATGCCCGCTCCAAGACATCAACCGTTGTCGTCGCGGAAGTGCTCACCTTGGCCACCACGTCGACGAGGCGTGGGGGGACCAGCGCTCCCTTCTCGGATCGAACGGTCAATGTCGATGTCATGCTGAGGCCGCTAACGCCGCGCAGCGCATACGGGACGACGATAGGCCTTCCCCCCACCGGCGGCGCCTTGAGGTGGAGCGGACCGCGCGGGCTCTCAAGGGTCCAATCTCCCTGCCCGTTCCCCGCATCTCCGAGTTCGATGCTCACCGAGTCCCCACGTGAAATGAGGTCATTCTCGGTCGGAACGGTGGTGACTGTGCGGCCCGGCGACGCCACCACGACGTCTGGCTCTGGGACAGGCAGCATGGGCTGCTGTGGCGTCACAATGCCGACCGCGATTTCGGCGTAGCCCTCCGTTCCGAAACGGTCGATCACGCGGTACCGGAACGTGTCAGTCCCCGGGTCAGAGTCGGGATACGCCTGATACGTCAAGCCGGTGGGACTGAAACCGAGGACTCGGCCCAATCGGGGCGCTGAGGCCAGGCCGGCGACAATCGTCGAGTCACCATCTGGGTCCCCACCTTGGGGGATCGGGATGGTGATGGTTTCTCCGACCATCGCGCGTGCCACCACATCTTTGGGCACGGGGGCGGAGTTCGGTGCGTCCGCCGTTGGAGCGGGTTGAATTGTCACCGTGAGTAAACCGGTGGCCCGGTCCCCAGTCGCCGTGGTGGCGACATACTCAATGACCACATTGCGCGCCACCGAGACACCCGATGGCGCCACATATCGCACGCTATTTCCAAGAACAAAGGCCGTGCCGACCTGCTTTTCGCCCGGACGAGCCGGATCGACAACATTGAGTTGACCAGGCGCCGGCGCATCGGGCAACTGCGTGAGGAGAGTCAGCGGCGCGCCGCTGGCACTGGAGTCATCATCCAGCACCGGGATCGTCGCTGTATCCCCCGTCCGGACCACAGCGCGATCAGCGCGAGCGGTCACCACGTCCGGGCTCGCGGCGGGAAGTATGGTGACGCTGACGTCTCCGTCGGCGGTGGCGTTGCCATTGGTGATGCGGTAGCGGACGGCGGCAAGCGTGGCCTTCGAGACGGCACCCTGCGTGGAGGTGACCCGCAACCATCGGCCGCCAAGGACCGCTACCTGCACCTTTGTCTCGTCAACCGCTTCGGCTGACACCACCGTCAAGACGCCTGCACTGAGGTCGGCGTCATTGGCCAGCGCATCAATGAAAGCCGCGTTGTCGCCGTGGATAACTCCGGAATCCGGCATAGCCACAGGGGGCCGGACCTCCTGCCGCGGCTTGGTCGCATCGAAGCGTATGACGCCCGAAGCAGGTGGGGCCGAACCGTAAGCCACGCTGTAGTCGAGGAAGTACGTTCCGGCCTCGTGTGCAGAAACCATCACTCGACCGGATTCCGCGTCCGTGCTCACCTGCACCTTGTCCGATTCGGCTCGGACATCGCTGGAAATCGCCAGCTCGGCGTGCGGGTCTTCAGGGTCGACTCCTGGGAGGTCGTTTCGCACCGGAAAGACGCTCACTGGTGAACCGACGAATCCACGCGTGACATCCGGGCGCGCGAGCGGTCGAACTTTGTCCCCATTGGCCGAAGGCTTGATCGCAACAGGAATCGTCAAGGTCGACTTGTCGCGACCGTCCGTAATGTCGACCGTGATACGAGCTTGCCCCCTGGCGTTGGCTTCCGGAGTGAACTCAATACCGGTGCCGTCCTGGCTCAGGCGCACCGCGCCGTTGGGAGAGTCAGCCTTGGCTATCGCCAGGGGGTCGCTCTCCTTGTCGCGCCAGTCCACGGTCACGGGTATGGCGATCATTCCCTCGGAGGAAACTGCCCATTCCACCACATTGCTGGTTTCCACTTGGTACGGCGCAGAATTGCGAGTGGTCCGATCGACCCGGACCGATGCCGAGTCGGAATCGCGGCCGTTATCGATGGTGTAATCGAAGGTCATGACTCGAGACCCGGCTGAGAATTTGATGCCCACAGACTGCCCGTCGGGAGCGACCACTGCCTCGCCGCCGCGAACTTTACTGACAGAGCGAATGGCAAGAATGCGACCGCTGGGATCACGGTCGTTGTCCAGCAAGAACAGCTGATTACCTCGCCCTAGGCGACCTTGCAGTCGGTCATCGCTAGCCTTCGGCTTGCCTTCGGTGTCGGCGATGGGTGTCTCGTCTGTCGCCTTGTCATCTGGACTCTTGGGTGGCTTAATGTCTTTGCCCGTCCCGATCACGCGGCGGGTCAATGGGTCGTAGACGAGTCCGGAGTCGACATCGTTGAGGACGATCTGGCCGCGGTTAACCCGGAAGACTGGACGCTTGAGCGTCAGGGCTGGATCGACGGGGAGCTCTTGAGCATCTTGAGTGCCACAGGAACGGACCACTTTCGCGGGGCGACCGCCCCAGGCCGCAAAGAGACAGTCACCGTGAACAACCGGATTGGCTGGATTGCCGTTGCCTCCGGAATACATCGTGCGGGGTGCCCCACCGGCGAGGGGCACACTGATCAGGGCGTTCTTGCTGGCGACGATGACGTCTTGTCGAGCTGGGCCCGGGACCTGAACGACAACGACATCCGCCTCCCCCAGCTTCGCCAACTCGCCTTGGTCGCTGTCCACGGCCCCTGTTGTCCCGTCGACCGCGACCGGGTGCTCGCCAATGGTGGTTACTAGGGGTTTGGCCATGCGCGCGCCGGAGGCGATGATCGGAGCGGCGAAGAGGGAGCCTTGCACGGGCAGGGTCACGCTCTTGCCGGAGGTGGCCCGGACATGGACAACCCCATGGGTGGAGATAGCCAAGGCGGGCGCTGCGGCGCCAGAACCGACGGTGGCTAGCGGTTTTGCGTTCTTGTCCAAGGTGGCGATCGAGCCGCTAGGAGCGTGGGTGTCGTAGCGTGACCCCCAAATGTTGCCGGTCGCGGGGTCGACGACGGCGACCGTGCCACCCCGCAGGTCGACCCGCGAATTCGGGGGGACAGTAACCGCATCCTCGCCACGGGCGACTCCGAGACGCACATCTACCGGAGTCAGTGTGTGGGCGTCACGATCGAGAAAGAGGACGACATCGCCGTCCTGGAGGACGTCCAGGTCGCCGGCTCGTGGCGAGCCTTCCGCGGCGCGGGCCAAGATGGCGTCCAATCCACCCGCTGCGCGATTTTGCCGCAGGTAGAGGCCCATTTCGTCGCTGGTGACCCAAACCCCGGAGTCGTTCATTGGTGCCGTCCGGACCGGTTCAACGGTCGACATGATGACAGCCGCCAACCAGGCCGACAGGGCTAGCGTCGCCACGACGATGGACGCAATTGCCCGGCTACGGACGCGCCGCATGTGCCGATCTCCTCGGGTTTAGGAAGGCAGTTTGTCGCAGCGTAGGAGGCCACGCGCGACGGGTGATGTCCTGCATTTGCAGGACCTGGGTCTGGATCTCACGTTCTGGCGCTGCTGGGGCCTACGGGGTGACACAGACGCGGGGGGTGAACGCTTGGCTTGATCCCTGCAGGCTGTCTCGGACCACACGCACTTGGATGCACACTTTCTCGCCCTTCTTGACGTTCAAAGTGATGCCCCGAACATCGGTGATGCCGTCATTGTGCGCCGTTCGCCATTGGTAGCGATCTGACGCGAGTGCAGCCTCATAAGTCCAGGTGAAGCGCACCCTAGTGTCTGAGAGCTGCTTTCCCTTGACGCTCAATTCGCCGGGCGGTATGGCTGAGAGCCCCGATCCGGGATCCCGAGCGGCCGATGTTGACGTCGTCTGAGGGGTAGAGCGGCCCTGACCTTCTTGCCCACCAAAGACGAGATATCCGATTCCCAAGGCCAAGGCCGCGATCACGAGTGCGCCGAGGGCCAGGGGCCACAAACTTCCGGTGCCCTGGGCGCCGGGCGACGGTGGCTGGGATACCACCGGGCGGGCCACGGTCCCGTCAACAAGATGTTCAAGATCATCTGCTCGTGAGCTCGAACCTGAAGGACGTCCATCCGAGCTCCCGCTGCGCGAGCCGAGCCGATCGGAACTCGAGGATCCGGCCACCGGAAGACGCCGAATCCCTGAACTAGATCCACTGCTTAGGGCCGGGCGCTCGACCGAGCGCTTAGCTGTCCGTTCGACGTTCTCGTCCAGGCGATGAGCGCGTTCGGGCTCCCGCGCGGTCGTGGACTCCAGGACAACGAAGGGGGTGACGGCCTGACGAAGTTCCTGCTGAACCGCCTGCAGCGATCGGGCGAACTCAACGACGCTCTGCGGCCGCATACTCGGATTCTTCGCCAAGGCGCGCTGCAGCGTGCGGTCGAGGGATGACGGGACGTCTGCCCGCCCGGTGACGGGCGCTGGAACATCGCGAATGCGACTCATCAAGGTCATGCGCGAGTTGTCTCCGCGCGGGACCTCGAACGGCGACCGCCCCACAAGGATGTGCCAGATTGTGGCGGCCAGAGAATAGACATCAGACGCGGGTGACCCCCGAGTCGTCGTGAAAAGCATCTCCGGCGGCGACCAGGGGATGGAAACGCCGGCGTCATCGTCGGCGGCATCGAGACTTAAGGATGCAGCGACGCCGAAGTCGGTGAGGCCAGGTGCACCCCAGGGCATGGTCAAGATGTTTGCCGGTTTGATGTCTCGGTGCAACACCCCGGCCCGGTGGGCGCTTTCAATAGCTCCACCGATGGCGATGCCAATTTCCAGCGCTTCCATCAGGGGCAACTGTCCGCTAGCCGCTCGCTGTGCGAGCGTCGGCTTCGGGCAGTGCATCATGGAGATATATGGACGCCCGTCGGTGGACCGGCCTGTGGCATAGATACGGACCACGTTCGGATGTTCGAGGGCGGCCATAGTACGCGCTTCATTTTCAAAGCGCACACGGGCCGCCGGATCGAGAGTCCGATCGCGAATAACTTTTACCGCCACGCTGCGATGCAGCGCTACCTCTTCGTACAGGAATACATCACCGAAACCGCCCTTATTACTGATCAACTTGATGTACGTATGACCCGCAATCTCTGGGACCTGCTGGGGAACTTTCATGTGTCCGCCTCAAGAGTGACGCGGATGGTACCTCCTAGGATGATCACGGTTCCGACGTCCACGGGCAGGGGATTCCAGGCTGCGAGGGTCAGGTGCTGACCATCGGCGGCGATGACCTCCGTGCCATTGGTCGATCCCAAGTCCGTAAGTGCCATGTCCCATTCGTGGACCTCCAGGCGAGCGTGCTGAGCCGAGACCTCATGAGTGGGATCGTCCAAACGAATCAGGTGGGGACTTTCCCCTTCGCGATCGTCGGGGATGCGCGGCGCCCTGCCGAGGAAGATATCCCGGTCGATTTCGACAGCTTGCCCTGTACTCGTGATGAGCTTGCCGAGCGCCGGCCGCGGCACCCGCTCTATTCGATCCGTGTCCACGACGACTCGGCAGACCCGGCAGTGGGCCTGGTACGGCGGGGAGAGGTGACCCACAGGACAGCGGGCGGCGCTGACGAGTGCTCCTTGCCAATCCGTATGGGCGGGTGGCCGGGCGAGCGTCGGGGCGTTCAAGATATCGGAAGGCAGGGGCCGGAAAACTGTTGCGTCCAGTCCATCATCGGGCTCGGGCGTGGGGCTATGGGCGCCCTGGTCGGCTTGGGGCACCGAGCTTGATATCGCCGTGGTAAAGGGGAAGCTCTCGATCAAGTCGGTGCTCGAGGGCCAGCTGGGCTGCACAGTTGGGTCGACGTTGGCAGGTGCCGGTTGGGGTTCGTCGTTGGGCTCTTCCGCAACAGCTTGTTCCCAGATCGCCTCAAAGTCGGGGCGAGCCGCCAACGGCTGCTCGGGATCGCCCTCTGCCGCATCCGAGTTGCTTGCCGTGCCCACGGGAGCTAGGCCATCGTGTTGCGCGACGTTCGTTTCGCGCAAACTTTCTGCAGTTTCCACGAGATCCGGGCGAAGATCAGCGTCGAGGCCTCGCGGCCCATCCACATCAGCTTCTTGTGTCTCAGCCTCCGGGGGCTGTGCCATTGGCCTGGCGATGTTGATTCGCAGCTCAGCGGTATGTGCGTACACCACACCACTGCGCAGGGGGAGGATGGCATCGGCTGGCTCGTGATCGCGACGGGCGACGAATGGTGTCTCGACGCCAATCGCGACGAGCGCACCCGTGGGGATATCACGATCGGCAATCCCGCGCGTCTCTGCGACAAGGTGTTTCGAACCCGCAGATCGCACCAGAGCCGAGAGCTCGCCGTGAACGATGAGGCGGGCGCTGCCATCATGCTGCATACCCATCAAGACGAAGGACGGTGCTGCTTGTAGGCCGTTGGCGAGGACCCTAGCGAGCACGTTCTCCATCGCCTCGGGAGCCTTCAGGATCTCGAAAAGTTCGAGGACATCTCCAATAGGAGACTGCGTTCCCAACATCAGGGCCACTGAGTCCCTTACGAGAAGAAAGGCGCCGCCGGGTCGGTATGTCAGCGCCCAGCCTGAATGTGCGATTGTCACGAGGCTCCTTCGACCTGGAGTGATCGCGGCCGCGTAGGTCCGACGTCTGCGTCAGGAGCCTCCTCGGCGTCGAGGACATCAATAACAATGACAGCCACGTTGTCGCGGCCACCGGCCGCTAGGGCGACTTCGACCAGATGAGTCGCCGCCACTTTGGCGGGCGTGCCGGGATCCAGATGACGGGCGATCTGGCCATCATCAAGTTCAGAGGTGAGGCCGTCGCTGGTAATCAGCCAGCGTTGACCCAACATCGCGGGAATCAACATGACGTCAAGGGCAGGGGCCGGTTGTTCGCCGATGGCCCGCGTGATGATGTGCCGTGACGGGTGATGACGCGCTTCAGATCTACTGATCACACCGTCGGCGACGAGTTCTTCCACTTCAGAGTGGTCGATGGTCAGTTGCCGAAAGACTCCGTGATCAAGCAGATAAACACGTGAGTCGCCGACGCTGAAAACGGCCCAGTGTGGGGGGCTCGCGGCCTGGAGCAAGGCAATGCCGGCGATCGTCGTTCCCAAGCCAGCAGCCTCGCGATGACTTAGCCCGTAGTTGACGACGGCATCGTTCGCCCGTCGGATCTGGACTCTCAATGCCTCCTGAGAGATATGGGCTGTATCCAACTCCCCAAGCACCTGAAGCGCCGTGCGGCTTGCGACATCACCCGCGGCGTGGCCACCCATGCCGTCCGCGACAGCGAACACTCGCTGACCAGCGAAGAAGGCGTCCTCGTTGACTTCGCGGACCCGGCCGATGTGGGTCGCCACCCCAACGTCCACCGACAACACGGACGCCACCCTAAGGGCTCGAGTTAGCGCAGGCGTGTCCTACAGACTGTGGACATGGCGCCTCATCACGAGGCACACGCCGGCGTTTCGCTCGGGGGCGTTGCCCATGTCGGCAGGTAACCATCTTCGGTGGCGGCCCGGACTGCATCGGCTGGGCAATACACCGGTCGACCCAGATCGCGGTACTTGTCACAGATCCGGTTGAGATAGGTCACGACCGTGGTCAGAGCCACGGGTGGGCTCATCCGGTGCCCAATGACCTTTCGTGGCACCCCAGCGGCCATCAGCCGCAAGACCTCGATCTCGCGCGGCGCCAGACGTGGCGCGCGTCGGGCGTCCAGAACCATCGATGTGGCGAGGTCACTGGAGGTTGAGAACGTGCCGACAGCTGCGGCACGGATCGTTGACAGGATTGCCGAGGGTGGGTCAGCCTTCAGAGCGATGCCGCACGCACCAGCGTCCACAGCGACTCGCAGCGGGACCGGTCGAATGTCGGCTGTGAGAATAACGGCGCGCACGCCAAAGCCATCCAAATGGCGAAGTCCCGCAACCAGATCTTCCAGACGGGCCATCGCCGGCTCGACTACGGCAACGTCCGGGGGGCGCGATTGAGCCGCCACGAGGTGCAACAGTGCCGCCCAACTATGCGCCGAGCCGCACCACTCAAAACCTTGGCTATCGCCGCGGCACAAGGTGGCCAAGCCAGCCAGCGTGAGCGGATGCCTATCCGCGGCAACAAGGGTGTGCATCATGTGGAACCTCTCTCGGAGCAATTGAACGGCTATTAGGGAACCCGGGGTGAACGATGTGGATCTGAACCGCAAGAATCAGGCGCATGAACGCTGCCCGTGGCGACTTGTCCACAGAGATCGGACCCCTGCACCGAGGCCGTGGCTTGCGCGATCCTCACCTGGCTGCGCGGGTGGGGCCGGGACTGCGTGCGGCGTTGCATATCGGGCAAGTGGCGGCCGACTTTGAAGTCCGCGATCGGGTAGTCGCCGCCCTTCGTGCCGCGACCTTGGAGCTCCCGGAAGACCTCAAGACGGTGTTCCTCTTGGCGAGTGCCCTCACCAGCGACCGATCCACGCTGGCCGAACGCCTTGATCAAGCAGGTCGTGAACTGGATCGGGATCCGCGCACGGTCCGCCGGCGGTTGGTGGCCGCGAACAACGCCGTGGCGACCGCGATCGAGCGCGGTGGGCGCCCGCAGCCCGCCTTGGAGGACGCGTGGTACATCGAATCGATGCGCTCGACGCTGGACATCTCGGGGGTCGAGGCGCTCTCGAAAGCCTCGAAAGTGATTGTCCCGACCCAGGCTGGTCTGAGCATCATTTCCGAACGCATAAGTTTGCCGAATGTTCCGGCGCACCTGCCACTCGAACACGAGCCAACGATTGAGGTGCTCGCGGGTGGCCAGCTCATGGCGATTCAGCGCCGCGGCAGTGTGTGGACCTACCAGGTGCGACTTCCCGCCCCCCTCGAAGTGGGGATTCCTCAGGAAATAATCACGACAATCCGAATCCCTTCGCGCCGGATGTTGGCACCAGTGCTGGTAATGGTTCCCATTCGGCCGTGCCGTCGCTTCGAACTCGACATTGACTTCGGACGCCCCCCGAAGGTCGCCCGAGTATTTGCCGTCGATGCGGACTATCCCACGGCCCTCGGAGACGAGCCAGATGCGGGAGACCTTCTCCCCATTCCGGTCGACGGCCGAATGAGGGCCTCCTTCACCGGACTGCGGGCCGGACTCGCCTATGGCCTTCGATGGGAGTGGCCAGGCTCCGATGTGGCCTAGCGCCATCCCAACCACCTGCCCTCTCCCTGTACGCCATGACAGTCGGCGTCCTCGTTCTCAAGGACGACCCTGCCCCCTCTTCCCGTCCGCGCCAACGGAACGGGGGGATCTGTCACAGAACTGTCCAGCCTCATGCCTGGACAGACCTGCCACCATGTCTTGCGCAACGCCACACGCCGTGAACCCCGGTGACGGGTTCACGGCGCGTGATCATTTGTTTCAAGCCCTCATCGCTTGATGAACCAGCCGATGTAATGCATTTCAACTCCTTTCCCGATTCTGTGCGAGTGGGTCTCGCAGAATCAGAAAAGCAGCGTGAGATTCGTTCGTAAATGGGTTGTTAGTCCCATGGTGTTGCTCGACCCACGGCATGGGTCGAGCAACCCATAGACCTGGAAATTCTGGATCGCTATCCTGGTTAGTTCTTCTTGACGCGGGTTATGACATGTCGAACGCCGCAGGTCCGGAGAGGGACCTGCGGCGCCGATTGATTAGGTGAATGCGCGCTTAGCGCCGAACGAACCATCCGATATAGTGCATCGGTTCTTCCCCTTCTCTAGTTCCATATGCGAGTGGGTCTCGCGGAAATAGAGAATCGCGGTTTTCACATATCGTCCATGGGTCGATCGTCCCTATGGGTTGCACAACCCATAGGGATGATTAATAGCGCCTGTGGCCTTATTTACTGAGCGGAGCGGGGCCTCTGAGTGGGAGCGGGGATATAGCCCCGCTCCCACTCACAAAGCCCGCTCGGCTTGGGGGTGGGGCTGCGGCGACGGCCGCTCAGCCGAGCTGGACGGGCAGCAGGCCGCGGGGGGTGTGGGCCGCGATATCGGCGAGGGCGGCGTCGAGATCGGGGAAGCGGAAGGCGTACCCGGTTCCCCGCAGCACACCGGGGTCAACCCAGCGGCTCTTAAGGACCAGCTCTGGCTCGGTGCGGATGACGCGGCCACCGAAGCCGAGCATCCGCGCTCCCAGGGGTATGCCGAGTCGCGGGCGAGCCGAGTCGCCCAGCCCGAGCGGTGAGCCGAAGTGCGTGCGCACCGCGGCCATCAGCTCGCGGTTGGTCACCGGCTGCGGGGCGGCGAGGTTCACCGGTCCCGCAATGTCGTGGTCGATGAGGTGGCGGATTGCGCCATAGATGTCATCGATGTGAATCCAGGAGACGATCTGGTCGCCATCACCCTGCGCGCCGCCGAAACCGATGCGGGCCAGGTTGATCAGCGGGCTGAGGGCGCCGCCTCCGCTGCCTAACGTGATCGCGGTGCGCAGGGCCACCTTGCGGATGGGGGTTGGGGCGGCATACAACTCCTGCTCCCAAGCGCGCGCGACAGCCACCGAGAAGCCGCTGCCTAGCTCCCCATGGATCTCGTCTTGCGCGCGGTCGCGGGCGTCGCGATAGATCGTGCCAGTGCTCGAATTGAGCCACACGGCAGGGGGATTCGAGCACTTCGCCAGGGAAGCGCCGAGGTCTTTGGTCGTCTCCGTCCGCGACCGGAAGATCTCGTCGGCGGTGCGCTTAGTGTAGCGGCAGCTCACCGAGCGGCCGGCGAGATTGATCAAGGCCGCCGTGCCCTCGAGCGCCGATGTGAGATCGCCGCCCCACTGCGCGTCGGCGTCACGGCCGCGTCCGATCGTGCGAACGGTGAAGCCATCAGCCTCGAAGGCGCGCACGAGATGCCGCCCAATGAAGCCACCGGCTCCCGCAATGACAATGCTGCTCATGCCCGGCCACCCACGGCATCCACCAGGTCGGTCAGATCCTTGACGAAACCCTTCGCGACGGGCGTCCCCGCGAGGCGAATCGCCTTGCCCAGCAAGGGCGCCACGCGCTCCACGAGCACCCGTGTCCGCTCCTGCCCCGGCGAGTCGTCGACGACCCAGTGCAGCGTGACCCCGAGGTATGCCAGCCACAACAGCCGGGGCAGTTGCTCTCCGAGTCGCCCGCCCACCTTGCCGCGACTCGTGGTGGTGACCTCGCGCATCAGGCTGATCGCCGCCTCGCGCGCTGGCGCGGAATCGCGCGCGAACGGACTGACCCCCGAGCTGGTTCGGAGGGCCGATTGCACCAGCGTGGAGCCGAAGGAGTGGAAGGGCGCCATCGTGTCCAGGCCGGCGTGCAGGACGAGGGCGAGGTTCTCGGCGAGCGGTGCGCCGGGTCGCAATCTGCCGAGTTCAACTCCGTTTGTGTTGAGCCTGTCTCCGCAGCCCTGACCGGATCAGGGCTGCTCGGGGGTCCGGTCAGGGGTGGACCCAATGGCCCGCTTCGCGGCCCGGCGCGACAGTAGAGACATGACCACAGCAGCCAGCACCCGGACCGGCCTCGACCGCTTCTTCGAGGCAACCTCGAACTCCTCCTTCCGTCGCCGCGACGACAAGATGGTCGCCGGCGTATGCAGCGCCGTCGCCGCCCGATTGGGCGTCGCCCCCAAGTTCGTGCGCCTCGCCGCGGTCGTTCTGGCCTTCGTCAGCCCGATGCTCGCGGTCTACCTGCTCGCGTGGATCCTGCTGCCGGACAGCAGCGGCCGCACCGTGATCGAGCGGGCCGTCCGGGGCGGGCAGACCTCGGCGATCGCCCTCACCGTGGTCGGTGGCCTGCTCGCCGCCAGCGATCTCGGGATCCGCGTCAAGGTCTGGCCGATGCTCGTCCTCGGCGCCGTGATCGCCGCCTTCGCGCTGACCGCGCGCCGCCGCGGCGCGGCTCGTGGCCACCACAGCGCGGCTCAGCCGGCATACCCCTCCCCCTACGGCGACAGCTATGCCCAGCACCCGGCTAGCTACTCGCCCTACGACCAGCAGCCCCCGGCATACGGCAACACACCCCAGGACGCCCCGCGCTGGTGAGGCCACGGCATACGGCGGCCCGCATCCCGACCCCGCAGGAGGCGCGTCGCCCGCCGAGGCCAAGTCAGCACAGGTACGTCGAATCCGCACACCTTAGAAGGTGTGCGGATTCGACGTTCCTTTGCTAGCAGAGGTTAGGAGGCCCAGCAGAAGTTAGGAGACCCCCGCCGGCCAAGGCCGAGCCGTCAGACGTTGCGGCGGTACTGGCCGCCGACCTCGAAGAAGGCGGTGCTGATCTGGCCGAGGGAGGCGACCTTGACGGTCTCCATCAGTTCCTCGAAGAGATTGCCGCCGGAGGTGGCGACCTGGCGCAGTCGCTCCAGCGCCGGCTCGGCCTCGCCCTGGTGTCGGGTCTGGAAGTCGCGCAGGCGAGTCAACTGAGACTGCTTCTCCTCTTCGGTGCCACGGGCCAACTCCACGCTCTGGGTGTCGTGGCTGTGGTCGTCGGAGAGGAAGGTGTTGACGCCGACGATGGGCAACGAGCCGTCGTGCTTCTTGTGCTCATAGAGCATCGACTCGTCCTGGATCTTGCCGCGCTGATAGCCGGTCTCCATCGCGCCGAGCACGCCGCCGCGGTCGGCGATCCGCTCGAACTCGGTGAGCACGGCCTCCTCAACGAGGTCGGTGAGCTCCTCGATGATGAACGACCCCTGCAGCGGGTTCTCGTTGATCGACAGCCCCCACTCCTGATCGATGATCAGCTGGATCGCCAACGCCCGGCGCACGCTGTGCGCAGTCGGCGTCGTGATGGCCTCGTCAAAAGCATTGGTGTGCAGCGAGTTTGCGTTGTCGTACAGCGCGCACAACGCCTGCAAGGTCGTGCGGATGTCGTTGAAGTCCATCTCCTGCGCGTGCAGCGAGCGGCCAGAGGTCTGCACGTGATACTTCAGCTTCTGGGCGCGCTCGCCGGCGCCATACTTCTCTTTCATCGCCACCGCCCAGATGCGCCGGGCGACGCGGCCGATGACCGAATACTCCGCGTCCATGCCATTGGAGAAGAAGAAGGACAGGTTCGGCGCGAAGTCGTCGATCTTCATCCCGCGGGCGAGATAGGCCTCGACATAGGTGAAGCCATTGGCGAGCGTGAAGGCGAGCTGGCTGATGGGGTTCGCGCCCGCCTCGGCGATGTGATAGCCGCTGATCGAGACCGAATAGAAGTTGCGCACCTGGTTGGCGATGAAGAACTCCTGGATGTCCGCCATCGCCCGCAGCGCGAACTCGGTGGAGAAGATGCAGGTGTTCTGCCCCTGGTCCTCCTTGAGGATGTCGGCCTGCACCGTGCCACGCACCGTGGACAGCGCGCGCGCCCGAACCTCTTCTGCCTCAGCGTCATCCGGCTCCCGGCCCTCCTCCTCACGGAAGGCGTCGAGCTGCTGATCGATGGCGGTGTTGAGGAACATCGCGAGGATCGTTGGGGCCGGACCGTTGATCGTCATCGACACCGACGTCGTCGGCGAGCACAGGTCGAAACCGCCATAGAGCACCTTCATGTCATCCAGCGTCGCGACCGAAACACCGGAGGTGCCTACCTTGCCATAGACATCGGGACGCGGGTCGGGGTCGCGACCATAGAGCGTCACGGAATCAAAGGCGGTGGACAGCCGCGTCGCCGGCTGCCCGGCGGAGAGCAGCTTGAAGCGCCGGTTGGTGCGCGCCGGATCGCCTTCTCCCGCAAACATTCTCGCGGGATTCTCTTCCTTGCGCTTGAACGGGAAGACGCCCGCCGTGAACGGGAAATAGCCCGGCAGGTTCTCGCTGCGCAGGAAGCGCACCAGCTCGCCGTCGTCGACATACCTCGGCAGCGCGACCCGCTTGATGTGCGAGCCCGAGAGGGTGGTGCGGGTCAGCGGGGTGCGGATCTCCTTGCCGCGCACGACATACACCTGCTCGTCCCCGGCGTATGCCGCCACCCGCTCCGGCCAGGCGGCGAGCAGTTCGCTGGTGCTCTCGGAGACGGCCGTCGCCGCCTCGGCGCGGACCGCCGCCACGGCATCGGCCGCGCCAGAGTCCTTCTCCCGCAACAATTCTTGCGTCACCGTGATCTGCTGCAGGGTCCGCGCTGCCGACGCCTGCGCGGCCGTCTCGGCGTGGTGATCGCGCACCGACGCGGCAATCTCCGCGAGATAGCGCTCGCGGCCCTTTGGCAGCACCGAGGTCAAGCCGGTCGAGGTCTTGGTCGAGGGGCTCGGGAGGATGCCGTCGAAGGCCGGCAAGCCCGCCTCGGTCAGCAGACCCTTGAGGTGCTGGTAGAGCGCGGTCACACCGTCATCGTCGAAGCGCGCCGCGGAGGTGCCGAAGACCGGCATGTCATCCCACGCGACGCCAAAGGCCTCGCGGTTGCGGATCATCTGCTTGGCGACATCGCGGCGCGCATCCTCGGCTCCGCGCCGCTCGAATTTGTTGATCGCCACGACATCCGCGTAATCGAGCATGTCGATCTTTTCGAGCTGGCTCGCGGCGCCGAACTCCGGCGTCATGACATAGAGCGAGACATCGACGTGCTCGGTGATCGCCGCATCGCCCTGGCCGATCCCGGGGGTCTCCACGATGACCAGGTCGTATGCCGCGGCCTTGGCCGCCGCGATCATCGAGTCGATGCCGCGCGGCAGCACGCTGCCGGCCTCTCGGGTCGCGAGGCTGCGGAAGAAGACCACGCCCGGCTCGATGGAATTCATCCGGATCCGGTCGCCCAGCAGGGCCCCGCCGCCGCGTCGGCGCGTCGGGTCGATCGCCAGCACGGCCACCCGCAACTTGTCCCCGGCGTCCCGTCGCAGGCGACGCACCAATTCATCGGTCAACGAGGACTTGCCCGAGCCGCCCGTGCCGGTGATGCCGAGCACCGGCACGCTGCGCCGACCTCCGGCCTCCAGAACCGCAGCCGCGAAGGCGTCATCGTGACCGGCCTCCAGGACTGTGATCGCCCGGGCGAGCGCCCGCTCCTCGCCCGCGAGCAGACCCTCAAGGTCGGCGCCGCTGGCCAGTTCGGTGTCGCACTCGGCGATAAGTTCGTTGATCATCCCCGGCAGGCCGAGCCGCTGCCCGTCCTGGGGGCTGAAGATGTGCGCGCCGACCTCGGCCAGTTGCGCGATCTCGGCGGGCACGATGACGCCGCCACCACCGCCATACACCTTGATGTGCCCGGCCCCGCGGGCGGCGAGCTCCTGCACCAGATAGGTGAAGTACTCGACGTGGCCACCCTGATAGCTACTGATCGCGACGCCTTGGGCGTCCTCCTGGATCGCCGCCGTGACGATATCGGCGACGCTGCGGTCGTGACCGAGGTGGACCACCTCCGCGCCCTGACTCTGGAGCAGCCGGCGCATGATGTTGATCGCCGCGTCATGGCCGTCGAAGAGGCTGGCGGCCGTCACAAAGCGGACGGGATTCACGGGGACGTGCAGGGCGGGCTTAGTCACGGCGTACTCCCTCGGATTACGTGTACGTCCAATACTAGGACATCCATGCAAATCGGGAAAGAGCGGCAACGCCGCCCTCGGCGTGCTGCCGGCCCTCGTAGTTCATTGGACGTCCATGTAGTCTGGCCGCGTGGACACCATCGCGGAGGCCCGTCGGCAATGGACGGAGCACGGCTGGAGCGAGTCCGCCCTGGGCATGAGCGCCGTGACCTCGCTGATGCGCGCCCAGGCGATCATGCTGCGGCGCGTCGAAGCGGCGCTCAAGCCATTCGGGATCACTTTCGCGCGCTATGAGGTGCTCATGCTGCTGACCTTCAGCAGCCGCGGCTCCCTGCCGATGTCGGTCATCGGTGGCCGCCTGCAGGTGCATCAAAGCAGCGTGACCAATGCGGTTGATCGCCTGGAGCGCGCCGGATTGGTCCAGCGCACCATCCACCCCGATGACCGCCGCGCCTTCATCGTCACCATCACCGACGCGGGTCGAGCGATCGCCGCCGAGGCGACGACTGCCGTCAACGCCCAGGTCTTCGACTCGCCCGGCATCAGCGCCGCCCAGGCCGAGCGACTCGTCGACATCCTCGCGGCCCTGCGCGCCAACGCCGGCGATTTCTGATTCGCCGCGGCCAGCCTGCCGACCACAGCGACCCGGCAGACTGCTCGCATGGATGAGCGCGAGGAAGCAGCCCTGAAGGCGGAGTTGATTGCGCGGCTGGGCGATCTGCATACGGCCGTGCTCCAGAAACTCGACGGCCTCAGCGACTATGACCTGCGCCGCCCGCTGACGGCCACCGGCAGCAATCTGCTCGGCATCGTCAAGCACCTGGCGAGCATCGAGGCGGGCTACTTCGGAGACACCTTCGGGCGTCCCTGGCCGAATCCGCTGCCCTGGTTTGCCGAGCGTGCCGCGATCAATGACGACATGTGGGCGACGCCGCAGGAGTCAGCGCAGGCGATCCGGGACTTCTACGCCCACGCCTGGGCGCATGCCCAGGAGACCTTCGCGGTCACCGCGCTGACCGACCGCGGCACAGTCGCGTGGTGGGCGCCCGAGCGGCGCCACCCCACGCTCGGGACGCTGCTGGTGCATATGTCCATCGAGACCGCCCGGCACGCCGGTCACTTGGACATCCTGCGCGAACTGCTCGATGAGAGGGCCGGCCGCTATGTCGGGGATCCGAGTATGCCGACCCCCGAGGAGATCGACTGGGTCGCCTATCGCGCGAAGGTCCAGGCGGCGGCGGAGGAGTTTCTGCCGGCGTGACCCGCGAGTAGGTCTGAGCTGTGGCCCCGTATGTGGTGCCAAAGCTCAGACCTCATTGCTCAGATCGTGAACCAGGGGGTGGCGAGGCGCCGCCGGCCGAAGTGGGCGAGTAGGCGCACCGGGCCGCTCGCGAGGTCCACGGCATACTCCCCGAACCGGTCGGCGGGAATCTCTTCCGCGGCCCCTTCGGCGCGCTGCGCGTGCACCTGCGTCAACTCGCTCGCGCCATCGGCGCTGACCACGACGCGCCGGCGACGGTAGCCCGCCGGCTCGACCTCCACGCGCAGGGCGTCCTCGCCCGCGGCATACCGGTGCACCACGGCATCCCCGCGGGTGGCGACCGGCTCGGCCACCAAGTCGGCCAGGACGGCGTCGACATTGGCCCAGTCGTGCAGGGCCGTGGCCGCCTGTGCGACACCCGGCGGCATCTGCGCCTCGGCGCGCACCAGATCGCCGAGGGAGTCGAGCAGGGCTCGGTCCTCGGGCGTCACGGCGAAGTGATCTGGCGCCATGTCCTCAATCCCAGTTATCGGAAAAGGCATCAGGGGCACCAGGGTAGCGGCCCGGTCTGTGATCGTCCCCGGAATCGCCACCGCCCCGATGGGTGAACGTGGGGTCAGACCGTGAACCAGGCCGTATGCAGTGCGCCCCGCCGCCCGAGCCCGCCGAGCACCGCGATCACGCGCAGGGCACCCGAGGGGACGCTCGCGGCATACTGCCCGAAGCGGTCCGGGACCAGGTCCTGGCTGCGCCCGTCGGGGAATTGCAGGCTGACTTCTTTGACATCGGCCAAGCCGGCCGCGTCATCGACGCTGATCGACAGTTGGCGGCGCCGGAAGCCGGAGGGCTCGACCTCCGCCCGCACCTGCACGGTGCCGAGGTCGAAGGTGAAGGCGGCGTCGTCACCGCGCGTCAGCACGGGTGCAGCGCTCAGGTCGGCGAGCGTCTCATCGACGATCGCCCAATCGTGCAGGGCCTTGGCGGCCTCTTCGACATGCTGTGGGACGGCGTTTTCGCCGGACAGGATCGCGGCCAAGTGCGCCATCAGGACGCGCTCGCCGTCAGTGAAATCAAGGGGACCGAAGTCGTTCCGCTTCTCGGTCATGGGAGGTCGCCTCCTCGAGATGCCGGCGCAGCATGCTCAGGCACCGGATCCGGGTGGGGCCAATGGATCCAATCGGCATGTGCAGATCGGCAGAGATCTGCTGGTAGCTCTCGGAGTCGATGACCAGGCGGCGCAATAGTTCGCGGCAGCGCTCGGTCAACAAGGCATAGGCCGCCGCCACCTCGGTGATCGATTCGGCCCGAGTCAAGTGCTCCTCGGGTCCAGCCGAATCATCGACCAGGGTTACGGCGCTGACATCCATGGGTTCATAACGCGCCCGGGCCTTGATCAGCGCCAGGCATTCCCGCTTGGTGGTCGTCACGAGCCAGGCACCAACGCGAGAGGGATCGTTGATGCGTGTCAGGTTCTCGGCGAGCCGCAGCCAGACCGTCTGGGTCACGTCCGCGGCATCGGCATGCGACAAGCGGCACCGCAGAGCAACGGCATACACCAAGCGGGCATATCGATCGACCAGTTGCGCCCAGGCATTCTGGTCACCGTCTCGCGCAGCGAGGACCAACTCGGTGACGTCGTCGTCCACGGGGCGTTGCTGCGCCGCCGTGTTGCCACTCGTCATGGGGGTCTCCGGATTCGATACGAACTGCTGGCTGTGCGGGTGTTCCTGGTGTGCGACATGGCCCCTCCTTCCTGGTGGATAGCCCGTGATGCGGGCCGATTCATCCAGTCAGAGGAGCGCGGGGGGCACTTTGATACGGGGGACGGCGGACAATTCGGCATTCTCCCGCTCCGCCACCTCGCCCGCTAGCCCTTTCGGGCGCCACCTTGTACCCCTCAGTAACTTTCCTGTCGAGGGGTATGCCGTTCGGCTCGCCGCCGAGGGATGCCGCGCCTTAGCGCCCGCGGCTCAGCGCTGGCGGAAGATCCAGGGGTTTAGGCGCAGCTTGGTCAGATCGGGCAGCTCGACGACGGGCGGGATGCGGAAGACGCGGCCGGGCGGAGGGTCCACGACGGGCGGGTCCGTGCGAGGGAACTGATCCGGCAGGGCGAGGAGGAAGCCGAAGTCGGGATTCGGCAGCCGGCCCTCGGCCCTGGTCCGCAGGACATCGACGGCTTCGACGGGCGTTAGGCCCGTTCCAAGCAACACCGCTAGTTCGCCGGCGACCTTGGGAGCGGCGAAGGAGGTGCCTGCCCAGATGGCCCAGGGGTTGGGGTCACCGTTCGGATCTGTGGGATCCATGACATAGGTGCTGAGCACGGGGACGGCGAGCGCGGAGAAGTCCACCCAGGGGCCGCGGTTCGACCAACCGACAGGGTCAAGATCCACCTCGAGGCCGCCGACCGCAATGACCATCTTGTGGGCCGCCGGGAGCATCGGAACCGTCGTCCCGCTGTTGCCAGCGGCCGCGACGACGACGACGTGATTGGGGATGTGGTGCAGGACGGCGGAAAGCGCCGGCGAGCCGAGGAGGTCGGGATCTTCGAACCCGAGGGAGATATTGATGACCTGGCAGCCGTCGTCGACCGCCTGCAGGATCATGTCCTTCAGCCGCCACGCACCGCCGAGGCCCCAGGAGTCGAGCGCGCGATACTGCCGGATTGTGGCGTCCGGGGCATGGCTGGCCACGATCCCCGTGACGAAGGTGCCGTGTCCTGCGCCGGGATCAAGGGTCGACTCATCGGCCTGGTTGAGCTTCGGCGCTCCGCCCTGCGGCGGGGTGACATTGTCGAACCAGCCGTCCGTGCGCGCGGGCGCGCCAGTGGATTCGAAGCCGCCATCGATCACGCCGATGACCACACCCGCGCCGCGACCCGTGCCCGTGGGCCGCGATGAGCTGTAGGTCGTGCGGTCGGCCTCGCCGCTGGCGCCTTGCGGTTTGATGGGTTTGAAGACGATGGCTTCATAGGTGACGTCATCGAAGCCGATCGAGAGCGGCGCCTGCCCGAGCGGCATATCGGCCACGAGCGTTCGCACGAGGGTGTAGAGCGGCTCGGCGGCCAGCCCGGTCCCCCGCAGCAAGCTGACGCCGATCCGCTCGTCCCGCTCGATATCGTCAACCGACCAGCCGGCATCCGCCAGCTTCGGCAGCACGCGGTCTTCCTGCTCGGTGAGCACCTGGAGCCGGCCGCGCACGATCAGTCGCTGCGCATTGCGCACCAGGTCGATCGGCCCTTGCGGACCGGCCGAGTCGATTTCGTGGAGCCCCTCGATGAAGCGTTCATACCGCCGCAGGAACTCCAGGGTGAGCTTGGGATTCTGCGCGGCGAGCCGACGACTGCGGTCCCAGACCGCGCCATGTGCGGTGTCGTCGTCCGAGGGTGGCTGTTGCGCCATGATTTCCTCCATCATCAGATCGGAGTAGCCGTGGGCAGCACCCCTTTGTCGCTAGAGGGCGATTCCGACCTGGTGATACATGCTCATCGGCTGCGTGAAGAGATCCTGGCGCATCCAGGCACCACACCGCCAGAGGCTGAGGACTTCTTGGCACGGTGCGAGGCGGCCGGTGCGCATAGTGCGGCTGCTCTGGTGGACGGCGCGTTGGCCTCCGCCTACCGCGAAGCGCAGCGCTATGCCGAGGCGATGACGTATGCCAATCGCGCCGTCACGGGTGCAGCGCGGGGCGGCGGGCACGATGATCTGGCCCGGGCCTTGGCCGTGCGGGCGATGGTCCATGTCGAGACCGGCGGACACGGCCAGGCGCAGGCGGATCTGGCGCGCGCGGGGACCTTGAATGTCACCGATCCCACGGTCGCCTTGGGAAATGCTGTCGTGGCCCATCACTGCGGCGACTATCGCCTGGCCCGGTCGATCTTGGCCGATCTCGTGTCGCGCTCGGATGTTTCGCCGCTGCACCGGATGATGGCGCTGAACAATCTCGGCGACATCCTGCTGCTTGTCGATGACACCCGCTCCGCCTTGGGGTCATTCCGCGAGGCCCTGGAGATCGCGCAGTCCGTGTCGCCGCACCATGCGCCCTTTGTCGAGGTGGGCATCGGCTCGGCGCTTGCGCAACTCGGCGACCTCGGCGGCGCCCTCGCGGCCTTCCGGCGGGCCGAGACCGATCAGGTGCGGCTGACCGGCGTGGGCATGGACGCGGAGTACCACGCCGAGCTCGCGGCGCTTTTCGGGCGGTTGCGCCTCCTGGCCGAAGCCCGAACGCATGCGCAACTGGCTCTCGACCACCTCTCGGCGGCGGCGCCATCGCTGATGATCATCGACGCGATGATGACTGCCGCGCGTCTGGCGCTGCTCGACGGGGATGAGGCGAGCGCCCGCGACCTATTGGCCCGGGCCGAGACGGGGTATGCCGCTCAGGGCCGCCCCGTGGGAGTCGCGATGGCCGCTCTCGAGCGGCTCGCGCTGGCTGTGCCGGGTGACGCGGCCGCCATCGCGGCGCACGCCGATGCCCTCGGTGCCGCCGGTATGACGCGAGCCGCCGCCCGCTGGTGGCTGCGGGCGGCGAGTGCGGCGTGGGAGTCGGGCGATGCGGAGGCTGCTCGTGCCTTGTGGGAGCGGTCGGCCGGCGCGGTGGGGGCCGAGGCGGTGGTGGTGCGGGAGGCTGGCGCACGCCACCAGCTATCGGTCGGCGCTGCGGAGGCGGCGCGGACGCAGGTGCGCGCGGCGCTCGCCGAGATCGACGCCCAATCGGCGCTCGCGGGTGCGCCCGATCTGCGGCATCGCATGGCGGCCGATCGGGCACGCTTTGAGTTGTTGCTGCGTCAGATCAACGAGTCTGATTCTGCCGCAGCACAATTGGACGCCATCCTGCGCGGGCGGCCGCCTGCGGTGGGAGCCGTCGAGTTGTCCGAGGATGAGGAGCAGTTGCGTTCGCAATGGCGCGAACTATCCCGACGAATCGAGTCCGCGGACGAGAGCCCCGCCGACCTCGTGGCGCTTGGCGCGCGCCTGGCAGACACCGAACGCGCGCTGCGCGCCGTCGCGTGGGGGCGAGCCGGCGCGTGGGGGCGCGCTGGCGCGTGGGGGCGCGGTGGCGCGGGGGGCGGGCGCGCGAGCGCCGCGGGTGGAGCTGATGGGCGCGGCGGCTCGGCGAGTCGACCGTCTGGAGGCGGCGATGGTCCGGCGGTCGGCGCAGCGGGGCGGGCGGCATACGGCCTGACCGAGCTGGCCGCGCACGTGGCTGGCCCGCTGCTCGTGCTGGTGCGCGTGGGCGAGGAGGCGGTGGCCTTCGGCCATGCGGTCGGTGTGACCACTCGCGTGGTGCTCGGCCCATGGCGGCAGGTCACCGACGACTTGGCGCAACTCTCGCGCGGGCTGGCGCGGGTGGCGACGGGCGGGCGGGGCGGGGCGGCATACGCCGGGACGGTGGCGCTCGCCGCGGACCTCGACGCAGCTCTGGGGGCGTGCCTGCCGGACACCGGCGACACCGAGTTGCTCGTGTTGCTGGACCGCGGCATCGACTCGGCGCCGCTGACCGCGCTGCCGCGAATCTGGCGGCGGCCGGTGCGTTTTGGCTCGCTCGCGGTCACGGCGGCCCGGCTGGACTCGGCGCCTGCCGTGGCGCCGGTCGTCCTGGTCGCCGCCGGACCGCGGCTGGACCACGCGGCCGATGAGGCGGAGGGCGTGGGGAAGATCTGGGCTGAGGAGTCCGAGGCGGCCCGACCGGCTACAGGTATGCCGTCCACGGTGCCCGGCCCACGCTCAGCGTCGGCCGCAGCAGCCGATACCTATAGCCGGTCGGCCCAGGCTGCCACGGTTAGACGGACCACCAGTGCCGTGAGAGGGGACCTACTCGACGCCGACATCGTGCACGTCGCGGCCCACGCGAGCCTGCGGTGGGACAACCCGATGCAGTCCGTCATACACCTCGACGACGGGCCACTTGCCTTGACGGAGCTTGCGGCCGCGCGCGGGGGTGGGCCGCTGCGACTGCTATACCTCTCCGCGTGCTCGCTCGCGAGCGCGCCCACCGACGACGTGCTCGTCGGGGCCATGCCCATGCTCGCCGAGCACGTCGCGCACGAGGTGCTTGCCTCCTCCATCCCGCTCCCCGACGCCCACGCCCCGGGCATCTCGTATGCCGTCCACCGCGCCCTCCGCTCCGGCCGCTCCCCCGCCGCAGGCCTCGCCGACGCTCGCGGCGGCCTGGTCAGGGAAATGGACACGGTGGACAACTCTGCGTGGGCCGCCCTCGCCTGCCTTGCGGTGCATACGGCAGCCCCCTGAGCCGCCGCACTCACCCGTCATCGTCCTTTCCGCGAAAACCCAGCGAACGAGCCAACTGACTGCAGCAGGCGCTGCATGGCTGAGGAACCACGCAAACGCGGCAAGGTCACGTCCGGCATCGTGACTGGGCTCGCGCTGCTCGCGGCCTTGGGACTTCACGTGCTGACCAAGCAAGCGGAGGCGAAGTACTACTACCACGTTGGTTCCTGCGTGACCGTCGATGGCTTTGACCAGGCCGACGTTGATTGCGCCGCCAAGGGCTTGCGCTTCCAGGTGGCGACGACCGTGGTCAATGCCGGCAAGGACATCACCTGCCCCGCCGGTCCTGACCTTCGCCGAGCCCTCCCGCCGCTACTGCTTCACCGACGTATGACGGTCCGTCGAGTTCGGGAAACACGCCCAGGGATCGCCCCTCTCCGCCGGTGTGTTTCCCGAACTCGACGTGTGTAACCGGGCGCGGTGGCCCGAACGGTTGAGACGCGATCACCACTGTCGGATGACTGGTTGGCGAAGCCTAGCCCTCGATCACCAGCGGTTTCTCGCCAGGTTGGGCCACCGTCGCCGCAGCTCGGACGAGAAGTCGCGCAGGCCGAGCCTCTCGAACGAGGCCATGAGTTGTAGCGGAGTCAGTCTCGGCCGAGCAGACTCCGTAGATTGCCGCCATAGTGCGTGAACAACGGCCTCAGGGTAACGATCGAGCTGGTCCAGGAGGAGGACATCCGGATGCACGGCTTCAAGGTGGTGGCGGTGCATCTCATCAGGCGGGAAGTCCTTGAGATTGAACGTGACGATGATTGGCACTCGGAGTGCACAGCCGCCGCTAGCACGTGCCGGTCCTTGGGGTCGCATGCCTGGGTGATGGATAGCATCAGCACGCGTTATGCACTGACTTTCTCGGCCGTCCACGATGTGGCCCTTCGCGGTCCGGACAAATGACCCGGTATGCCGTCCGCCCACCCCCGCGCGCACCGCACCAAGCCGACGGGGCACCGGGGTGGCGTGGGTGGCTGAGGGTCGGCAGCGGTCGGTCGAGCCAGCCCCGCCCCTTGCCCCGACGCGCCGGCTCCTGCACAGTGAGGCCACGCCGCGCGGGCGGCGACCAGTCAACGACGACGGGAGGGTGGCCATGGCCGAACCCACGCTCATCGGCTCGGTCCAACGCGCCCTCCGGCTGATGGAGGCGGTGGCGGCCAGCGAGGATGCCGTGCCGGCCAAGAGTCTGGCTCGGATGGTCGGGCTGGCCCTGCCGACGACCTACCACCTGCTGCGCACGCTGGTCCACGAGGGCTACCTGCGCAAGCTCACCGACGGCTACGTGCTCGGACCATCCGCGATGGTCGCGTCACCGCCGGCGATGCAGGCCTTGCTGCCGCGAGTCCGGCCGGTCCTGAAGTCGCTGCGTGACGAGGTGGGCGGCGCCACCTACCTGTCGGTCTACAGCGACGGCGAGATCCGCTTGGTCGACATTGCCGATGGTCCCGACGCACCCTGCGTGGACCTGTGGGTGGGGGTCCAGGACTCGGGGCACGCCACCGCCTTCGGCAAGGCGATCCTCGCCGGACTGAGCGCCGAGCGCCGAGCCGACTACATCGCCCGGCACCAGCTGCACGATCTGACCCCCAACACGATCACCGACCGGCGGGCCCTGGCCCAGCGCCTCGAGGACCACGCCGACATCTGGGCCGACTCCGAGGAGTACCTCCTCGGGACCTCGTGTCTGGCGGCGCCGATCCGCGTCGGCGGTGTCGTCGGGGCAGTCGCGGTGTCACTGCCGGCCCGGCGACCCGGCCACGAGCAGCACGCGGCCGCGCTGCAGCGCGCGGCCCGACGCCTGGGCTGGGCGATGGCCGAATCGTCGATCACTCCCTGACTCACCATCTGAAATCAGCGCCCTGTCGCGGCAGCAGTCGCCGGTTGGACGATGTGGTCCTCGCTCAAGGAGGAGCCCATGAGTAGCCGCATCGATGCCGCTGTCCAGCGTGACCTGTACGACCAGATGGTCCTGATCCGCACCTACGAGGAAGCCATCCTGCGTGAGTACCACGCGGACAAGAAGCCGGCGTTCGACATCGGCGCCGGCCTCATCCCCGGCGAGATGCACCTCGCGGCCGGCCAGGAGCCGGTTGCGGCCGGCGTCTGCGCGCATCTGAGCCGCGGTGATGCGGTGACCGCGACGCACCGCCCGCACCATTTCGCCATCGCCCACGGCGTCGACCTCAACCGGATGACCGCCGAGATCTTCGGTCGCGTCGACGGTCTGGGGCGTGGTCGTGGTGGTCACATGCACCTTTTCGACCCGGACGCGCACTTCTCCTGTTCGGGCATCATCGCCGAGGGCTACCCGCCCGCAGCCGGTCAGGCGCTGGCCTTCAAGAAGCGCGGCACCGACCGCGTTGCCGTTGCCGTCACCGGTGAGGGAGCGGCCAACCAGGGCGCCTTCCACGAGACCCTCAACCTCGCGGCGCTGTGGAAGCTCCCCGTCATCTTCGTCGTCGAGGACAACGACTGGGGCATCTCGGTGCCGCGCAGCGCGTCGACCTCGGTGGCCAACAACGCCGAGCGGGCCGCGGCATACGGAATCCCGGGTGTGCGGGTCGAGGACAACGCGGTCGAGGCGGTCCACGAGGCCGCCCGCGAAGCAGTCGAGCGAGCCCGCAACGGTGGCGGCCCGACCCTGATCGAGGTGCACACCCTGCGCCTGTGGGGCCACTTCGAGGGTGACGCCCAGGGCTATCGAGCCGACCTCGAGGGCGTGCCCGGCAAGGACCCGATCCCGACCTACGAGGCCGCCCTGCGTGAGGCTGGCATCCTCGACGACGCTGCCGTCGCGATCACCCGGCGGGCCGCCTCCGACACGGTCGAGTCCGCGATCGCCTTCGCCAAGGCGAGTCCCGAACCGGACCCGTCCACCGTCCGTGACTACGTCTTCGCCTGAGCAGGAAGGGAATCGAGATGAGCATCGACACCACCCAACAGCCCGCCACGGAGGGCGACCCGGCGGAGCAGCCGGCGGCCGCCCCGGCCACCAAGCGGCTCAACACCGCCAAGGCCATGGTCGAGGCGATCGCGCGCGAGATGGAGCGTGACGAGGACGTCTTCGTGCTCGGCGAGGACGTCGGCGCCTACGGCGGCATCTTCTCCTCGACCACCGGGCTGCTCGACCGGTTCGGACCGGAGCGGGTCATGGACACCCCGATCTCCGAGACCGGATTCATCGGCGCGGCGATCGGTGCGGCCACCGAGGGGATGCGACCCATCGTCGAGCTGATGTTCGTCGACTTCTTCGGGGTCTGCATGGACCAGATCTACAACCACATGGCCAAGATCCACTTCGAGTCCGGCGGCAACGTCAAGGTGCCGATGGTGCTCATGACCGCGGTCGGCGGCGGCTACTCCGACGGTGCCCAGCACTCGCAGTGTCTGTGGGGCACCTTTGCCCACCTGCCCGGCATGAAGGTCGTCGTGCCGTCCAACCCGGCCGACGCGGCCGGACTGATGACCGCCGCGATCCGCGACGACAACCCGGTGGTCTTCATGTTCCACAAGGGCATCCAGGGACTCCCATGGATGGCCAAGAACAAGCGCTCCATCGGTCCCGTTCCGACCGGTGACCACGTCGTCGAGATCGGCAAGGCGGCCACCGCCCGACCCGGCTCGGACGTCACCGTCGTCACCCTGTCGTTGTCGGTCCACCACGCTCTGGACGTCGCCGAGGAGCTCGCCGCCGACGGCACCGCCGACGTCGAGGTGATCGACCTGCGCAGCATCGTGCCGCTCGACACCGAGGCGATCATCGAGTCGGTGACCCGGACGGGCCACCTCGTGATCGTCGACGAGGACTACCAGTCGTTCGGGCTCTCGGGAGAGATCGCGGCCCGGATCGCCGAGCACGACCCGACCATCCTCAAGGCACCGATCAGCCGGGTGGCCGTGCCGGACGTGCCGATCCCCTACGCCCGCCCGCTGGAGTACACCGCCCTGCCGACGCCCGCGCGGATCAAGGAAGCCATCATCGGTCAGGTGGCGCCGGCATGACCGATGTCGTCTTCCCGGTCATCTCCCAGTCCGACCCGGACGCGGAGGGAACGCTGGCCACGTGGTTCGCCGAGGACGGTGCCGTCGTGGCCGAGGGTGACCTGCTCGCCGAGGTCGCCGTCGACAAGGTCGACATGGAGGTCGTGGCGCCGGTCGCCGGCACGATCACGCTGATTGAGGACGAGGGCGCGGTGCTCCGGGCCGGCGCGCTCATCGCGACGATCGACTGACCGCTGCCCTCACCTGCCCTGTGCCTGAGACCGCGCTCCAGCGTGGTCTCAGGCACACAAGGCGGTCAGACCGGTACGCCGTTGAGGTCGGTTGCGACGACGCCCTCGCCCCAGGCGACCTTCGGCGTTCCCGTTCGCCGCCGCAGGTGACACCAGCTTCCTGCACATCGGGTCTCACCTGATCCAGTTGGGCCTGCTCGGACCCGCCGCACTGGTCGCCTGGCGCTTCCGTCAGGCAGCGACCACACGCACACAGCGTGTCCTGGGATGGGTTCTCTCCGTCACGGTGCCTCTCGCCTTCGCATGCGTACTGGCAGAACTGGTGACCGCCATCGTCCGCCTCGCCCAGGACGGCTGGGTCAACAAGGACACCGCAGACATCTGGGAGCACGGCGCTCACTTCCACATCGCCAACGTCACGGTCCCGGCGATGATGCTCAGCATGCTCACGGTGCTCGTGCTCGTCGTGACGGCCTCGATCCAAGGTCGCCGACGATTGGAATCAGTCCAATAACCAAGGTCGGTTACGGTGTCCCGCGGACGATCCGGGCCGCATCGGTCCGGTCGTCTGCGCCGAGCTTGAGCATCACGGTGGATACGTAGTTCGCCACGGTCTTGGTCGACAGGTACAACTGCTCGGCGATCTGGGGGTTGGAGAGTCCACGGGCCATCAAGTCGGCAATCATGTGTTCTCGTGGGGTCAATCTGGCACCATCGTGGATTTGGCTAGTCGTGCTGAGTGGTGTTTTCGGCCTCTACCGGGGTGGGCCTGGCCAACAGGCAGGCCTCTGGTGTCATTACAAAAAACCATCCTGACCTGCCCAAATGTGGAGCATAGGAGACTCGAACTCCTGACATCTGCCTTGCAAAGGCAGCGCTCTACTCCTACCTCGTGTTCAGTCCTACTTGTTCGACCCGCGAGGCGCCATCTCTGGAGATCGAGCCATCTCTTTCGAGGGGCGTGATGTCGAGTTTCAGGGAACCGCCGTCAACATCGCTCCAGACCACAGGGTGTGGCTACTCATCAAGCCGGTCGACGACCTGAAGCACTACGCAGTGCCAGTGGAGCAGTCAGATGGCGAATGGTCGTCAGGTCGCACCGTTCTAGGAGAGGAGGGATCGACACCGGGAGCCGCGTTCTGGGTGTACCTCTACGACGTCGACAGTGTGGGAAACGTCCAGCTCGAGGCAGCCACGGCCGAGAACATCCCGGAGGTCTCCACCGTGCCGCCGGGGAGCACCGTCTTGGACAGTGCCTACGTGACGCGAACAAGCTGACCATCCTCGTCTACGCGCCAATTCTCGCTTTGCCAGGACGGCCGCAAGACTGGGACCGTCGAGGCGAAGCATCACGCGTCTCACCGCCGGGAAGTCGTGCGCCTAAGCAGCGTTCAGCCCCTCGGACGGATGAGCGCTTTGTGTGAGGGTTTGGTGCGTAGAGATGGTGCAGGTGACCCATGTGTCGGTCTGTCTGATCGGGCGACGATGAGTCAGCCCGGGCGGACGGCCCGGCCGATAGGAGGACACCGGAATGACCGCACAGGACGTGGCCGCCGCCGTGGCGGGGCCGAACGAGACTCAAGTCCTGCCCACCCGGCCGCCGCTTTCCCGCGCGGCCCAACTTGCCGTAGCAGCGAGCCTGATCCTGGCCGGTTTCCTCAATGGAGGGACTCAGTTCGTCGGCCATCTCGTCATCGATGACGGCGGCGACTTCGGCGACCAGATCCGCTGGGGCGCTGAGCACCCCGTATTCCACGGCGTCGAGCAGTTTGCGCTCCTGGCGAGCATGCTGTTCCTGCCGGTCGCCGTCCTCGGACTCGCCCAGGTGACGCGGCACCGGGCGCCGAGGCTGACCGCGGTCGGGATTCTGCTCACCTTGTGGGGTTTCTGGGGTTTTCACAACATCCTCGCGCTGGGCTACACCGCCGGGACGATCGCGCCGCCCGCGCTCGGGGTCGATGCCGCGGTCCGGCTCAATGACGCCTTTCTGGAGCACCCCGGGGCCGTGTTCGGAGCGTTGGTGCCGCATCTGCTCGGCTCGTTGTTGGGCCTGATCCTGTTGGCGGCGGCGGGCTGGCGTGGCAGGAGCCTGCCGCGCATCCCGCTGGTCCTGCTGGTCGCGTTCCTGCTCTGGGACTTCCTCCTGCCGCCGGTCGGGCCGTTCGAGGCGCACCTGCTGCTGCTGGTCTCTTTCGGTTGGCTCGGAGTGCACGTGGCGCGGATGTCGTGGCGGGAGTGGAGCGGGACGGCGGAGCCGGGAACATACTGACCCCATGAGCGGGAGCACTCCGGCGAGGGTGGCGCCCTGGTCGGCGGCTGCGGCGACCATCGCCCTCTCCCTCGCCGCCGCGTGGGTCACCGGGACCGGGTCCGGCCGGGCGGCGGGGCTGCACGAGGTCGGTCTGAAGCTTCTGGTGATGCCGCTGCTGTGGGCCATCCCCGGGGCGCTCATCGCAGCGCTCGGCCCGCTGCTGCTCGGCTGGTCGATGATCGCGGTGGCGGCACTGTTCGCCCTCTCTGCCCTGGCCGGTGCGAGCCTGCAGGCCGGCGTCACCTCGGGCGCACCCTGGTGGATCTGGTATGCCGATCGGGCCTCGGCGCTGATCGTGCCGCTGACGTTGGTGGTGCTGCTGCTGCTGCCGGACGGACGACTGCCATCCGGGCGCTGGCGACCCTGGGCCACGGTTGCGGTCGGGCTTCAGGTCCTGGCCGTGGCCGCCTGGGCATCCCTGCAGGGGCCGGCGGCGGCACCGGACTCCTCGCTGCCGGCCTGGACGCGTGAGTTCGCGAATCCGGTCGGCCTCCTCCCCAGCGGATGGGGCGAGCCGCTGCAGAGCTGGGCCGAGATCGCGATCCAGGTGCCGTTCCTGCTCGTGCCGGTCGCGGTCTACGGGAAGCTGAGAGGCGCCCGCGGCGACACCCGCCGGCGGGTGGTCAGCGTCCTGCTCGCCGTCGTGGCCTTCACGCTCCTCGTCGTCGTAGGACGCTGGCTCTGGCCGGCCGGCGGCGATCTGCTCGACATCGTCGCAGGCGGGCTGCTGGCCCTGACCGTAACGGCGAGCGTGCTCCGCTTCCGCCTGGGCTGGGTGGACCGGGTCGTGGGCCGGCTGACCGTCTTCCTCGTGCTCGCAACAGTGCTCGCGCTCGGGTATGCCCTGGTCGTCTCCCTCGCGTCCACTGCCGGGTCGCAGGTCTCACCGGTCGCGGTCGGCCTCATCGCCGCCGCGGTCACCCTGGCCCTAGCCCCGGCCCGGGCCCGCCTCCATGACGCGGTCGACTGGGCCCTCTACGGCGACTCACGCGAGAGCGCCCGGGTGCGACGACTGACCGAAGAGCTCGCGTCCAGCCGGCACCAGCTCGTCACCGCACGGGAGGAGGAGCGGGTGCTGCTGCGACGTCAGCTCCACGACGGCCTCGGACCGACACTTGCAGGAGTCGCGATGCAGCTGCGCGACCTGGACCAGATCGTCCAAGAGGATCCCGACCTGGCACGGAGCAGACTGGACCGCCTGGCGCAGGCGACCCATCAGGGCCTGAACGAGGTCCGACAGATGAGCCGGCAGCTGCGCCCGCCGGCACTGGACGAGCTCGGGCTGGTCGGTGCCCTCGAAGAGGTCGCCGAGAGCCTGGGCCTCGACTGCGTGGTGGTCAGCGAAGACCTCGGCGTGCTCCCGCCTGGACCCGAGGCCGCCGCATACCGGATCGGGCGCGAAGCACTCACCAACGTCGCCCGCCACTCCGGATGCACTTCGGCGCAGCTGACGATCGCCCGACACCGCGACGGCCTACAACTCGAGGTGCGTGACCACGGTGCCGGGCGCAGCGGCCCAACCGGAGTGGGGACGCTGTCCATGCGGGAGCGGGCACACGAGCTCGGCGGGTCGCTCTCGATCGAGGACACCGACGGCGGAGGGACCACGGTTCGCGCCTGGCTGCCCCTCCCCGCGCAGGGAGGGACCCGATGAGCCCGATCCGGGTCGTCCTCGTCGACGACCACCCCATGTTCCGCGAGGGCGTGCGCTTCACGCTCCAACGAGCCGACGACATCGAGGTCGTCGCCGAGGCGGCAGACGGAGCCGCCGCCATCGCTGCCGTCGTCGACACCGCCCCAGACGTCGTCCTCATGGATCTCGCGATGCCGGGGATCGGCGGCCTCGAAGCGATCACGAGGATCCTCCACGACCACCCGAGCGTCGCCGTCCTGGTACTGACCATGTCCGAACACGACACAGCCCTCTTCGCCGCGCTGCGGGCCGGGGCACGCGGATACCTCGTCAAAGGTGCACCCGGTCAGGAGATCGTCTCGGCGATCCGCTCCGTCGCCGCAGGTCACGTCCTGATCGGCGCGCCCGTCGCGGCCCGCACCCTCGAGGTCCTCACCGACCCCGGCCCGCGCGGGTCCGCGGACCCAGAGCACGACTACGGACTCACCCAACGAGAGCATGAGGTACTCGCACTGCTGGCCCGCGGCATGACGAACCAACAGATCGCCGACAGACTCGTCATCTCACCGATCACCGCCCGCAACCACGTGAGCAACATCCTGACGAAACTCCAGGTACGCAGCCGCCGCGACGTGATCCGTCGCTTCGGACGCCACGAAGAACCCTGAGCACAGGCCCATGCCGGCAGCGTGAACAAAGACCGACCGGCGCACCAACGCGTTACGTGAGTCCTTTCAGCACCCCTCTGTGTCAAGAGGGGGACTGTCCGGTGAAAGGTGTTTCTGGCTCGACACGCCGACGAGGTCGGCGAGGAAGGCTGGTCACCGATGACCGAGGCAACATTGAAGGGCATGAGTTCGATGCCCAAGGAAGCGAAGAAGAGGACTTCAGCGAGAGCGACTCCTGGTGAGCGGGCGGCGGTGGCCGAGCTGGTCAAGGCCGCTCGGGCTCGTGGTGAGGAGCTGACCGGCCCGGAGGGCCTGTTGAAGTCGATCACCGCCACTGTCCTGGAGGCGGCGCTCGAGGAGGAGATGACCGATCACCTCGGTCACGCCAAACACCAGGCTCCCGAGGGTGGTGCCGGCAACATCTGCAACGGCACCCGGGCCAAGACGGTGCTGACCGATACTGCTGGCGAGGTCACCATCGAGGTGCCGCGGGACCGGGCCGGCACGTTCGCTCCGGTGATCGTGAAGAAGCGGCAGCGTCGTCTCACTGATGTTGATGCGGTGGCAATCTCGTTGTACGCCAAGGGCCTGACCACGGGCGAGATCTCCGCGCCCTTTGCCGAGGTGTACGGCGCGAGCATCTGCAAGGACACCGTCTCGAGGATCACCGAGAAAGTGGTCGAGGAGATGCAGTCCTGGTCCAGCCGTCCGCTGCAACGGGTCTACGCGGCGATCTTCATCGACGCGATCTACGTCAAGGTCCGTGATGGGCAGGTCGGCAACCAGCCGTTCTACGCCGCGATCGGGGTCGACCTGGACGGCCGCCGTGACGTGCTCGGCCTGTGGGCCGGGCAGGGCGGCGGGGAGAGCGCGAAGTTCTGGATGAGCGTGCTCACCGACCTGAAGAACCGCGGCGTCCAGGACGTCTTCTTCATCGTCTGTGACGGCCTGAAAGGCCTGCCCGATTCGGTGAACGCGGTCTTCCCGCAGGCGATCGTGCAGGCATGCGTGATCCACCTGATCCGGGCCACCTTGCGGTACGCCTCGCGCAGGTACTGGGACCAGCTCGCCAAGGATCTGAAGAGCATCTACACCGCAGCCACGGCCCAGGCCGCCTGGGCGGCGTTCGAAGAGCTCGAGGAGAAGTGGGGCAAGACCTACCCCGCGATCCCGAAGATGTGGCGAGCAGCGTGGGAGGAGTTCACCCCGTTCCTGGACTACGACGTCGAGATCCGACGGGTCCTGTTCAGCACCAACGCGATCGTTATCTTGAGCCAGCTTCAGGGTGTCGTTGATGTAGCCGATGGCCTGGATCGGTCCCCCATCGTGCGTGCTGGACGTGCTTATCTGCAGCCGTCCAGCAGGCATGGTCGTGGGAGGTTCGGTGTTC
>Ga0209794_1000282_pt1 | contig 98358 bp, 77 predicted proteins | sample EBPBio232013_DNA_FD_185869 | JGI IMG/M metagenome (GOLD analysis project Ga0209794, IMG submission 185869) | Wastewater treatment Type I Accumulibacter community from EBPR Bioreactor in Madison, WI, USA - Reactor 1_5/23/2013_ DNA (SPAdes)... | ecosystem: Engineered > Bioreactor > EBPR >...
AGACTCACACTAGTTGTATAAAATAGTATTATTTTTATAATTCGACAGTTTTTAAGTAAAAAATCCACTCCAAGTTGAGTGGATTTTTTGAAAATATTTTTTGAAAAAGTAATTTCCAAGGGAAGCCTAAATACCGTTGCTCAAAATAACTAGGCTTAAAACTCTTATTGGCATCCGTTAATATGGCAAAAGCTGTAATAGGACGTTGATATTTATCATAAATCCGATAGAAATACTGAAACATTCTTCCAGCAAAATCCCTATCTGTACTTCCTTGTACCTCAATATGAACCAAAATCCACTGCTCTTCTCCTTCTATGGTGAATACTTTTACCAATTTATCCACATATTTTGGTGAAAAGTCATCGGGATTACTAGGGAAAAGTTGTTCTAATTCTTTGTCCAAAAATTCAAAAGGCCTTTGAAAGTCGAAAAGAGCCTCTGCATTTTTGAAAAAAAATCGCAAAAAGTCATCGAAAGTGTCTTCTAAAATTGCTTTCCAAAGCGAATCGTCTCTTTTCATTAAATAAAGATAACGAAATAAAAAGGATTTACAAGTCAAACGCCAGTCGGTTTTCACCGCTGGCGTTTTGCACTTATTAAGATGTGGTGGGTTGAGTCAATGACTAGATGTATTGATTCAAGATGTTTTCAAACAACTCTTGCTTGCCGCTGATAAGTTTCGGCTCGCCATTGGCCACGGCGTAGCTGTGAAGGTCTTCCAACGTCAGTTTTCCTGCTTCAAAATCTTGGCCAGCGCCACTGTCAAACGAGGAGTAACGCTCGGTACGGAGTTTGCTGTACGGAGATTTGACCAAAATATCGTTGGCAATCACCAACGAACGCGCAAACGCATCCATACCGCCAATGTGAGCGATGAAAATATCGTCAAGGTCGGTAGAGTTACGACGAGTTTTTGCGTCGAAGTTGATACCTCCTGCCGTGATACCTCCTGCTTCCAAAATCACCAACATCGCTTCCGTTAGTTCGCTAAGGTTGATGGGGAATTGGTCAGTATCCCAGCCGTTTTGATAATCGCCACGGTTGGCATCGATGCTACCCAACATACCCGCATCAGCCGCTACTTGCAACTCGTGTTGGAATGTATGTCCTGCCAACGTAGCGTGGTTTACTTCGATGTTCAATTGAAAATCTTTCTCTAAACCATACTGACGCAAGAAGCCAATCACCGTTGCCGAATCATAATCGTATTGGTGTTTGGTAGGCTCACAAGGTTTAGGCTCAATGAAGAACGTACCTTTAAAGCCATTTTTACGCGCGTAATCACGAGCCACGGTCAAAAACTGCCCTAGGTGATCCAATTCGCGTTTCATGTTGGTATTGAGCAAGCTCATGTAGCCTTCACGACCACCCCAGAATACGTAGTTCTCGCCACCCAAAGCAATCGTTGCGTCAATGGCGTTTTTCACTTGTACGCCCGCATGAGCCACCACATTGAAATCTGGATTGGTCGATGCGCCGTTCATATAACGTGGGTTTGAGAATACGTTGGCCGTACCCCAAAGCAATTTTACCCCACTTGCTTGTTGCTTTCCTTTCGCATAGTCCACAATGGCTTGCATACGGCGTTCGTACTCCGAAATGCTTGGCCCTTCGTCCACCAAATCCACATCGTGGAAGCAGTAGTAAGGTACTCCTAGCTTGGTGATAAACTCAAATGCCGCGTCCATTTTGTCTTTGGCACGCTCTACGGCATCTGCTTTGGCATCCCAAGGAAATACTTTTGTTCCTGGACCAAAGGGGTCAGCGCCTGTTCCGCAGAACGTATGCCAGTAAGCTACGGCAAAACGCAAGTGTTCTTTCATGGTTTTTCCGCCAATGATACGGTTTTCATCGTACCACTTAAAAGCAAGCGGATTGTCTGAATCGCGACCTTCAAACTGAATTTTGGAGATGCCCTTGAAATATTCGGAATTTCCGAGTGTAACTGACATAAAATAAGTTAGTTTAAATGTTTTTTGGAAAGCTTAATTACTACTAAAAGAGCGAATTTTGCTTTCTTACTGATGCAAAAAAAGAAAATAACTGTCAAATTGACAATTTTATATTTAAACTTGCACTTGACAATCTTTTTTTAAACCATCACAAAACTGTCAATTAGCTATCATACAGCATATTAGCTTTATTGTACGTGCATAAAAAAAGACAAAAAAAATAGAAGCTCCGCCTCTTCTATACGCAACTCTGAACGAGTTTTGGTAGTCTTTTTTACCTAAAACTGCGTAGTAAAGAAATCCAAGTATGGTAATTTATTGAGCAAAGTCTCTTTTGACCGAGAGAACCCAAAAATATTCTATGAAACTCTATCGTACCACCAATGGCTTTTATGCCGAGGCTGATGGCCAATTTTATAAAATCCCAACCTTTATTTGGGACGAACTAATCAACCGCGACGATTTGCACGCTTATTTGCGAACCACCATTGCTAGTCTTGCTCCCGAAGCGTCTTTCGACGAAAGCAGCATTGTAGCTCCCGTAGGCACGCAGGAAGTATGGGCGTCGGGTGTGACGTACTATCGGAGCAAAATTGCGCGGATGGAAGAGTCAAAAGACTCAGGAGGCGATACCTTCTACGACAAAGTGTATGACGCCGAACGTCCTGAATTGTTTTTCAAAAGCCTTGCCCACAAAGTAGTGGGAAGTGGTGGCACTGTCAACATCCGCCCTGATTCGTCGTGGAACGTACCTGAGCCAGAATGGACGCTTTTTGCGACTTCAACGGGGAAAATTGTGGGTTATACCATCGGAAACGACATGAGTTCGCGTAGTATCGAAGGAGAAAACCCGCTTTATTTGCCTCAGGCCAAAGTCTATGACGGTTCGGCAGCGTTGGGGCCTTGTTTGTACGTACCCGCCGAGCCAATGGCAGTTACGACTACAATTGATATTGAAATTTTACGGAATGACGCAAAAGTATTTGAAGGCCGTACAACCCTCGAACAGCTCAAACGCCGCCCCGAAGATTTAGTGAGTTATTTGTTCCGTTCCAATACATTTACCACAGGCGTATTCTTGATGACGGGCACAGGTCTTGTGCCTTCTAACGAATTTACGCTTCAAGTGGGTGACGTTGTCAATATCCGTATCGATAAAATCGGCCAATTGACCAACACTGTTGCGTTTGCTAAAGCTTAAAATACACCAATCTATATGCAAGATACACTTCCACAGGGCTTTATTCCTGTGATGCTCACCCCGTTCAAAGAAAATGGTGAGATTGATTTCGATGGTTTGACCCAACTTACTGAGTTATATTTACAAGCAGGAGCAGCGGGTCTTTTTGCCAATTGCCTCTCGTCCGAAATGTACGAACTCACCGAAGACGAGCGCCTTGCTATTACGCGCCACGTAGTGGAGGTAGCCAATGGTCGCGTGCCAGTGGTGGCGACGGGTACGTTTGGTGGACCGATTGCCGAACAAGCTGAGTTTGCCAAGAAAATTTACGCAACGGGGATTCAAGCGGTGATTGTGATTACCAGCTTGTTGGCCGATGCCAATGAATCAGACGAGGTGTTTATGGAGCGAATGAACGAACTCCTTCAACTAACGCCAGGCGTAATTTATGGATTGTACGAATGTCCTGTTCCTTACAAACGTCTCGTTACGGCCAAAGATTTGGGAGAACTTGCAGCTACGGGGCGGGTGGTTTACCACAAAGATACGTCGCTTGACATTGACAACGTAAAAGGCAAAATCGCGGCGACCCAAGGGCAGCGTTTTGGCGTATATGATGCCTACATGGAACATGCCGTGGCATCGTTGCAAGCAGGTTCGGCAGGGTTATCGTGTATTCAAGGGAATTTCTTCCCAGAAGTTATTGTGTGGTTATGCGCAAACTATAACAATCCTGACCAGCAAGAAGGCATTGCCCGCGTTCAGCAACTGTTGATTGAAACCATGCCCGTTATTCACTATGCGTATCCTACGGTCGCTAAGTATTATTTGCAAAAACGTGGTTTCCCAATTTCGCTTTATACCCGTCGCAAGGTAGAAGAATGCACGGCAGAAGTGAAAACGGAGGTCGATGCACTTTACGAGCGCGTTGAGGCACTTGCCCAGGAACTCGGAATTAGCTAAGTTTCATCGCATTGGTTAGTTGTACGAAAATTTATAGATAACCACATAGCCCACATTGTGAGCTATGTGGTTTGGAATGAATGCCACTCACTCTTCATGGTCAGTCCCTAATAACGGGGCTGGCTTTTTTTATTTGCATTGCTTGGATTTCACCAAACTATGGCTGGTAGCGATTAAAAATCTTTCCCTTTGCGCTTTTTTTCCTAGCAAAACTATCTACCTCTACATGAAATCATCTTTTTATCTCTTCATCACCACTATCGCTTTGGCTACTAACTTATTAGCACAGCGGCAAATTGTACCTGTTAATTTTTCGCAGGTTACGGTCAATGATTTTTTTTGGAAACCTCGCATTGAGAAAGTCCATTCGGCCACGCTGCCTGTGTGCATGACCTACACCGAAGACTCAACGGCGCGGATTCGTAATTTTGAAAATGCCGCCAAACGCAGTGGGCAACACAAAGGAATTTATTTTGACGATTCGGACGTCTATAAAGTTATTGAGGGAATTGCCTACACCCTCAAAACTACGCCTGATAAAAACTTAGAAGCCAAAACCGACGAATGGATTGATAAGATTGCCGCTGCTCAGCTTCCCGATGGCTATTTGAATACATACTATACCCTCAAGGGACTTGACAAACGCTGGACCGACATGGAAAAGCACGAAGACTATTGCCTTGGACACTTGATAGAGGGCGCAGTAGCCTATTATGATGCTACCAAAAAACGAAAGTTGCTCGATGTATCCATTCGGTTTGCCAATCATTTTGACTCTACGTTTCGCCTTCAAAACCGCCCGTGGGTGACGGGGCACCAAGAATTGGAATTGGCGCTGGTAAAATTGTATCACACCACTCAAAACGACCGCTACCTCAAACTCGCTGACTGGTTGATTGAACAGCGTGGCAAAGGAAACGGTCGTGGGCAGATTTGGACAGATAAGAATTTCGACGGCGCTCGCTACTGCCAAGACGACGTGCCCGTTCGCGAGATGAACGACATCAAAGGCCACGCCGTACGAGCCATGTACCTCTACACAGGCATGGCTGACGTAGCCGCCGAAACGGGCGACCGTGGCTACACCCAAGCCCTTGAACGCGTATGGGCCGATGTGGTCGAACGAAATATGTACATCACAGGTGGAATCGGTTCTTCGACCAAAAACGAAGGGTTTACGATTGACTACGACCTTCCCAATGAATCGGCTTACTGCGAAACCTGTGCTTCGGTGGGAATGGTTTTTTGGAACCAGCGTATGAACCTCTATTCGGGCGAATCGAAGTATGTGGATGTACTCGAACGTTCGCTTTACAACGGTGCGCTGGCAGGCGTACAACTGACGGGAAATTTGTTTTTTTACGTAAACCCGCTCGCTTCGTTTGGGATGCACCACCGTAAACCTTGGTACGGAACTGCTTGCTGCCCCAGCAACGTATCGCGCTTGTTGCCATCTGTGGGTGGCTATATTTACAACACCTCGGCCAATGCACTTTGGGTGAATTTGTACGTAGGGAGCAGTACCGAAGTAAAATTGGGCAATAACAAAGTGAAGTTTACCCAAAAAACCAACTACCCCTGGGCGGGCGAAGTAGAGCTCAAAGTCGTACCCGACAGCAGCAAAGTGGATTTTGGGGTTAAATTAAGAATTCCCGCTTGGTGTGAAAAATACACGGTGGAAGTCAACGGGAAAGTGGTGCCTAATTTAGTATCGGACAAAGGTTACGTGACGATTTCTCGCACTTGGACTAAAAACGATGTGTTGAAACTTCGTATGGATATGCCTGTAAAAGTTGTCGCGGCTGACCCTCGCGTGCAAGCCAATGTGGGCAAACGTGCGATTCAACGTGGCCCGTTGGTGTATTGCATTGAAGAACAAGACAACCGTCATTTGGACTACGACCAGATGGTGCTTTCGCCCAAAACCCAATTTACTACGGCGTTTGAACCCGCTTTGCTCGGAGGTGTTACTACGATTAAGGCCCAAAACGGTGGCGATAGCTTTACGTTGATTCCTTACTATTCGTGGGACAACCGCCAAGCAGGCCGCATGAAGGTATGGATGGACTGGAAGGGGAAATAGTCGCAAACGGTTCAGTATCGGAAGTTTAGCTTTGCATTAGGCTCAACTTCCGATAAAAGCTTTTTTCTTCCTTCAAAAGCTCGTCGTGCGTACCGCGTTCGATGATTTTTCCACCGCTTAATACCAATATTTCATCGGCGTGCTGAATGGTGCTGAGGCGGTGCGCAATGACCAAAGTCGTGCGGTTTTTCATCAAATTAGTTAAAGCTTCTTGCACCAACTTTTCGGATTCGGTGTCCAAGGCTGAAGTTGCTTCGTCCAAAATCAAAATCGGGGGATTTTTCAAAATTGCTCTTGCAATGCTCAAACGCTGTCGTTGACCACCCGAAAGCTTGGTACCTCGGTCGCCAATAACCGTTTGGTAGCTGTCGGGCTGTTCCAGAATAAAATCGTGGGCGTTGGCGATTTTAGCCGCCGCCATCACTTCGGCTTCGGTGGCCTCGGTGCCAAAAGCGATGTTGTTAAAAATCGTATCGTTGAAAAGAATAGATTCTTGCGTTACAATCCCCATTTGGTCGCGCAGCGATTTTGTGGTGATGGAACGTAAATCCAGCCCATCAATCAAAATTTGCCCGTCAGTAGGGTCATAAAAACGGGGAATCATATCGGCAATCGTTGATTTACCCCCGCCCGACGAGCCTACAAGTGCAACGGTTTTACCTTTTTTGAGTGAAAAAGAAATGTTTTGCAATACAGGAACTCCTTTTTCGTACTCAAACGAAAGGTTTTTTACTTCAATTGCTGAGTTAAACTGCTTGAACTGCTGGGCATTGGGCGCATCTTGAACTTCCAAAGGCATGTCAATCAAACGCATGATGCGCTCGCCCGAGGCTACTCCGCGTTGGATGCCACTGATGGCGTTAGAAATTTCTTTGGCAGGCCGTAATACCTGCGAAAAAATGATGATGTACGTCACGAAGGTAGAGGCCGAAAGCTCAAAATTATCAGAAAGTACCATCGAGCCACCATAAAGCAAGATACCTGCAACGACCGAAACCCCCATAAATTCCGACATCGGTGGAGCCAGTTCTTGACGAAACACCATGCGCAACAAGGAATGGCGATAGCCTTGGTTTTCTTCTTCAAAACGGCGACGAATGACTTTTTCGGCATTAAAACCTTTTACCACCCGAATGCCACCGAAGGTTTCGTCGAGCACGCTGATGATATTACTCAAACGCTGCTGAACTTCCGAGGCCGATTCTTTGAGTTTTTTGGCTAAGGTTCCAATGATAATACCCGAAAGAGGAATGACTATCAAAGTGAAAAAAGTCAATTTTACTGACATCGCAAACAGCGTGACGAAGTAAAAAATGAGCGTAAACAGCTCTTTGAACAAAGCGCTAAAAGCCCGCCCGAGCGAGTTTTCGATTTCCTGGACGTCGGTAGTAACGCGGGAAATGAGGTCGCCTTTGCGTTCGTTGGAGAAAAACGAGAGGCTCAAACGAATGGCACTGTCAAAGACCGCTTGGCGCAGCTGGGCTACGGTGTGCGCTTTGAAATTTTCAATGATTCGTATTGAAAGGTATTTAAAAACGTTGGCTAAAAAAACGCACAACAAAATAGCCCCGCACACAAATTGTAACGCTCCTAGTTTGCCGTATTGCTGAATGGCGTGCCCAAAGTAATATTGGAACAAATCGACCAAATAGGCTGCATCGAAGCGGAAAGAAGGAAAAACCAATTGAGACGGAATTTTTGCTTTCCCAAAAAGAACATCTAGTAAAGGTTGAATCAGTGTAAAATTGAGTACCCCAAACAAGCTACCCAATAAAGAAGTAAAAAAGTACGGCCCAACGTATCGGCTAAGCGGGCGGGCGTACTGTAAAATGCGCCAGTAAATTTTCATTTAAAACTCTAATACATTACATCAATCTCAACAACGATAAACTCTTTATAGTTGAGATGATGTACAGTTTTGTCAAAATTGTTCATCTAATAGATGCCAAAGGTAACAAAAATCGCATGTTTGCCATAAGTATGTGTCGCGTTAGCTATTGCTAAAATGTGTTGATTTTCATATTTTTGATAAAAACATAGATGTATGCAAACGGCCACTTTTGTTACTCTTGAAGAATACTTCGACTTACTTCAAAAATCTGACGTTAAACTGGAATACCATGCAGGCGAGGTAGTTGCTATGGCAGGTGCCCAGCCTGCGCATAATCGACTATGTATCACGCTTTCTACTGCGCTGGAAAATTGCTTACGAACAGGGGAATGTATCGTGTTGAATAGTGATCAACTCATCAAAATCGAAGGGTGCCAAAAATATGTTTTTCCTGATTTGGTGATTGTTTGTAAAACACCTGTATATGAGAAGGCCCCAAATGGATTGGAAGCGTTAGAAAACCCTGAAATCATTATTGAGGTTCTGTCTGACTCTACAGAAGCCTATGATAGATTAGAGAAATTCGATTGTTACAAAACTATTTCGTCATTCCGAGAATATGTGCTGGTGTCATCGAAAAAGAAAAAAGTGGAAGTCATCAAAAAGCTCAGTGAAGCGGAGTGGTTAAGTCATACCTACACTGAAAATGATACTACTCTTCAAATTGGAGACTGTATAATTACTTTGGAAGATATTTATCGTAAGGTCATGTTCGGGTAAAACATTTACGAAAAGTGAGTAGAAAACAGTTTTTAATATTTTTTAAAATATATTTGTACTTATTATAAACTGTTCCTGCCTTTAACGTGAAAACGAACAATAAAATACTTGCTTACCTGTTCAAAAACAGGCTTTTAGTAGGAGTAGGCATTGCAGTTAGTTGTGTGACTACTGCTTGCTTTCTGAATGGAGGTAGCACGTCGGCAGCTTCTGTTCCTGACGAGGTTGACTATAACTATCACATCCGACCGATTCTCTCGGATCGCTGCTTTAAATGCCACGGCCCCGATGCTAACAAACGGGAGGCTGATTTGCGTTTGGACACCGAAGAAGCCGCTTACGCCGCGCTGAAAGATAATGCTAAACTTCACGCGATTGTTCCAGGTAAACCCGATGAGTCGGCAGTGTGGTTGCGCATTATTACCAAAGATACGGCCGAAATTATGCCGCCTTTGGAATCCAACCTCAAACTGAGCGAACACGAGATTTCACTGATTGAAAAGTGGATTAAACAAGGCGCTAAATACAAACCTCACTGGGCGTTTATTGCCCCAGAAAGGCCCAAGTTGCCCGCCATTGATAACGATGCTTGGCCTAAAAATCCAATCGACTATTTTACATTGGCTAAAATGGAAGAAAATGGCCTGAAACCCAACGAAGAAGCAGATAAAGAACGACTTCTGAAAAGAGCTGCGTTGGATATCACGGGCCTTCCTCCATCGCTTGAGTTACAGGAGCGCTTTTTGAAAGATGAATCGCCGAATGCGTATGAAAAAGTGGTGGATGAGTTGTTGAGTTCAAAACACTACGGCGAAAAAATGGCGATTCCGTGGTTGGATGCGGCTCGCTATGCCGACTCTCACGGGTATCAGGATGATGGCTTACGAACGATGTGGCCTTGGCGCGATTGGGTGATTCATGCTTTCAACCAAAATTACAGCTACAGCAAATTCTTGACGTGGCAGTTGGCGGGGGATTTGATTGTAAAACGTCAGAAGGGCAATCCCGCCAATCCACGCATCAAAGAGGCATTGCTGGCGACGGGTTTTAACCGTAACCATAAAATCACGCAAGAAGGTGGGGTGATTGACGAAGAATACCGTATTGAGTACGTAACCGACCGTACCAATACATTTGGGAAAACGTTTTTGGCCATGACCTACGAATGTGCCAAATGCCACGATCACAAGTACGACCCCATTCTACAAAAAGATTATTACAGTGCGTTTGCCTTCTTTAACCAAGTTCCCGAAAAAGGCTTGGTAGGAACCATTGATGCTTCTTTTGCCGATCCTCCAAACCTCAAATTGACGACCAAAGACGTCAAGAGTATTCTGACCTTTGTCAACAAAACCGATACCGCCGATGTGACGGTCATGGTAATGCAAGATTTGGACACGTTGCGGAAAACGCACGTGTTGGGACGCGGTAATTATGATCAACCGACCGATGTGGTTGAGGCTCAAATGCCCAAATTCTTATTGCCTTTTGATACCAAAAAATACCCCGAAAACCGCCTAGGGCTTGCCCAGTGGATGCTTGATGCGAAAAACCCGCTAACGGCTCGGGTGTTTGTCAATCGGGTGTGGCAGGAGTTCTTTGGACGTGGCATTGTCAAAACTGTTGGTGATTTTGGAATGCAAGGAGAGTTGCCTTCACATCCGCAGTTGTTAGACTGGTTGGCGGTGGATTTCCGCACCCACGATTGGAACATTAAGCGTTTGGTGAAACAAATTGTGATGTCGGGAACCTATCGACAGTCGGCCGTGATAACGAAAGAACACTTGGCGAAAGACCCAGAAAATGTGTTGCTGGCGCGTGCCCCTCGAATGCGCCTTTCGGCGGAGTTGGTGCGCGATTTTGTGTTATCTACAAGCGGACTGCTCAGTCCTGCCATTGGTGGGCCAAGCGTCAAACCTTATCAGCCAAAGGGCTTGTGGGAAGTAGCGACTTCAGGGCGTGGAAGCCTTAAAAGCTACATTCAAGACCACGGTGATAGCCTTTACCGCCGAGGGATGTACGTGTTTATAAAACGGACGGTGCCGCCGCCATCCATGTTGATTTTTGATGCTTCGAACCGCGACCAATGCGAGGTGAAACGTTCCCGAACCAATACACCACTTCAGGCATTGGTGATGCTCAACGATCCTGTTGTACTTGAGTCTGCTAGGGTTTTGGCTGAGAAATTAGCCGTTGAAAAAATACCTGACGAGGATAAAATCAAGAAAGCATTTCGCATCGTGGTGTGCCGAACTGGAAAAGATAAAGAACTCAGCGTGCTCGAAAAATATTTTGAAAGTGAGCAATCAGTGTTTGCCAAAGACCCCAAAAAGGCAGCGAAACTGCTGAGTGTAGGAGAACGTCCGCAAGCACGAATCGCCAATCGTCCTATGGTAGCAGCCCTTATGCAATCCATCCTGATGATGTATAACTTGGAAGAGGCGATTATGAAATAACTGGGCAAGAACACACAACAATTCATTAGAACTATGAATAAGAACGAATTTTTTGAAAACCGTTTGAATGTCAACCGTCGGCATTTTATGGGAAAAATGGCGGCGGGGATTGGTAGTGTTGCATTGGGGTCTTTGCTTGTTCCTGATTTGTTTAAGGGGGCAGGTGATGACGTAGAAGAACTGCCTTTGGGGATTGCTCAGTTTGCACCCAAGGCAAAACGAGTCATTTATTTGTTCCAAAACGGGGCTCCTTCACAATACGAAAGCTTTGAATATAAACCCTTGCTCAACAAGATGGCGGGCGAAGAGCTTCCCGCTTCGATACGCATGGGGCAGCGCCTAACGGGAATGACGGCTAACCAAGCCAAGTTTCCGTTGGTAGGGTCTTACTTTAAATTTGCACAACATGGGCAGTCAGGGATGTGGATGAGTGAATTGTTTCCCAACATTGCTAACATCGCCGATGACCTTTGCATGATTAAAACCATGAATACCGAGGCTATCAACCACGACCCTGCATTGACCTTTATGCAAACGGGTGCACAGCAGGGCAATCGGCCGAGCATGGGCTCGTGGGTGAGTTATGGTTTGGGTAGTGAAAATAAAAACTTACCCGCATTTTCAGTGTTGTTGTCGCGCGGGAAAGGAAACGGACAAGGGGTGTATTCTAAACTTTGGTCCAACGGATTTTTGGATTCAACGCACCAAGGAGTGGTATTTAGCAGCGGCGAAGACCCTATTTTGTACCTCAACAACCCCGCAAATTCTGACCGAGCGTCGCACCGCAAAATGCTTGATAATCTGGCAGAACTGAATAACATGGCGTTCGACGATTTTGGCGACCCCGAAATCAAAGCGAAAGTTCAGCAATACGAAATGGCGTATCGGATGCAAACGGCGGTGCCCGAATTGACCGACTTAAGTAAAGAACCTGACCACATTGTAAAAATGTACGGCCCCGAGTGTTTGGTACCAGGGACGTTTGCCGCTAATTGTTTGTTGGCACGTAAGCTTTCGGAAGCAGGGGTGCGCTTTGTGCAGTTGTATCACCAAGGCTGGGATCAGCACGGAAATATGGTGGGAGAGATGCCATTGCAAGCCAAAGATACCGACCGTGCTTCAGCGGCTTTGATTACCGATTTGAAACAACGTGGCCTGCTCGACGAAACATTGGTGATTTGGGGAGGAGAATTTGGGCGTACCAACTACGGACAAGGAACATCCACCAAAGATAACTACGGCCGCGACCACCATCCACGGGCGTATTGCACGTTTATGGCGGGTGGAGGCGTAAAACCAGGGACAGTTTATGGCCAAACCGATGATTTTGGGTACAACATCGTGCGTGACCCTGTTCATATCAACGATTTTCACGCGACGGTGATGCACTTGATGGGTATCAATCACGAAAAACTTACCTACAAGCACCTTGGTCGCCGCTATCGCCTGACTGACTTGGCTGGAAAAGTATTGCCTGGGCTAATTGCGTAACAGGCTGGAAGCCTGCCAATAGTCGTCACTCGGCAGAGCCGAGCGACTGCCTTAAAATTCGACATTCCGCCCTCTAACCTCGACACTTAAAAAATGTTTCGTTTCCAAACCCTTCTATCTTATTTACTGGTTGGCCTTCATGTATTATTGTTGTTTTTGTTGATTTTTCAGGAAAAAGTCATGCTGCCAGCTTGGCTTCAGCCCGTCGGACGAATGCACCCGATGCTGTTGCATTTGCCCATTGGTCTGTTGGTCATTGTGGGACTACTTTGGATTTTTAAGCGGGAGTTTGTGGGTGAAAGCTTTACAAAACTCATGAAATTTGTTTTGGGCATAACCGCTTTGTCGGCCGCAGTAGCTGCGTTGATGGGTTTCTTTTTGTCGCGAGAAGAAGGCTACACCGCCGATGTACTCAGCTGGCACAAATACACGGGCATCGGGTTGTGTTTCTTGTGCTATGGTCTTTGGGCTTTGTACCAGACGACCCAAGAACAGCGCCTTTTTACGCCACTTTTGGGGATTAGTGCCGTTGCCATGTTCGTGACGGGGCATTTTGGTGCAAGTTTGACCCACGGCGAAGGCTACCTGTTTCCCAATACCGATGCAGCATCGCAATTGACCTTTACAGACGACACCCCTGTCTTTGAAGCGGCGATTCAACCCATTTTGAAAACCAAATGCTACCAATGCCACAACGAACAAAAAAACAAAGGAGAGTTGCTGATGACAACCCTTGCGGGTTTGCTTAAAGGAGGGAAAAATGGCCCGATATGGGTAGCGGGCGATGCCCTAAAAAGCCACCTTATCCAACGTGCTAATTTGCCATTGGAAGATAAAAAACACATGCCACCCAAAGGCAAAGCGCAGTTGGAAGCCGACGAAATTGGGGTACTAACGGCTTGGATTAACGCAGGTGCTAATACCAAACAGAAGGTGGGGCAGTTGGCCGCAAATGACCCCATTAGGGCTTTTTTGAACAAAGAAAAGAGCGCTGAGACTCAGGTAGCCACCTACGATTTTGAACCTGCTAGTGAAGAAACGATTGAAAAGCTAAACACGCCTTTTCGCGTTATTTTTCCGATTGCGAATGGCTCACCCGCATTGCATACCGATTTTTTTGTGCGCCAAGCTTACAAGCAAGAACAGTTGGGAGAGTTGTCCGAAATCAAAGAGCAGTTGGTGGCATTGAATTTGTCAAATATGCCCGTCAAAAACGAAGACCTGAAAACCATTGGGCAGTTTGAACAACTTGAAAAATTGGTGTTAAACAATACCGACATTACCGACGCGTCTTTGTCGAACTTGCAATCGTTGACCAAGTTGAAATCATTGTCTCTTTCAGGAACGAAGCAAACAAAAGCAGGCATGGCGGCATTGGCAAAACTTCCAGCTCTTAAAGAAGTGTTTATCTGGAATACCCCTATTTCGGAGGCCGAAGCCAAGGAACTTCAAAAACAACACCCTGCCATTCGCTTTGAGATGGGGTACGTACCTACTGATGCCGAAAAATTGAAGCTCAACCCTCCTGTGTTGGTCAACGAAAATTTGGTTTTAACCAATACTACCCCCGTTTCGTTTAAACATCCTCTCAAAGGTGTTACCATTCGCTATACCACCGACGGAACTTTGCCTGATTCACTGACGGCACCAGCTTACCAAAAACCGTTTGCACTGAACGGCTACACCATCGTAAAAGCACGGGCGGTAAAAGACAAATGGTACGCCAGCGATATAGTCGAATATACTTTTTTTAAAGGAGGATACCGCCCCAAAACGGTAGAATTGCTCAACGAGCCTAACCCACAATACATGGGCGAAGGAGGTGGAACGCTGATAAACTTCAAAAAAGGGGAGGCCAACGACTTTAAAAACAAAGCATGGTTGGGCTACCGAGAAAAGCCGTTGGAAGCACTTTTTGTATTTGACAAACCAACGCTCGTCAAATCGGTGATGTTGAGCATAGGACGAAACATAGGAGGGTATATTTTTCCGCCAGCGTCGATTGAAGTGTGGGCAGGAAACGACCGTACTAAACTCCAGTTAATGCAAAAGCTAAATCCTGTTCAGCCTACCCAAAACGAAGCCGTGCGGATAGAGGCCATCGAGACCAAGGTAAAAGAAGGTAGCTATACATTTATCAAGGTGATTGCTCGACCTGTAGCCAAACTCCCCGAATGGCACGGTGGCAAAGGACAACCTGCTTGGGTATTTGTGGACGAAGTGTTTTTTAATTGAGTACGTATCGTTTTATTTGTAACATAAACCCTTTTACCTATGAAAAAAGTCCTCAAATGGATAGGCATCGTGGTCGGTGCATTAGCAGTAGTGTTGTTCATTGCTTTCAAGTTTGTGCAATCAAATACCAAAAAAGCAAGCCCAGAAGCAACGGTTAATTACAAAAAAGATGGTACCGAAGTGTCGGTGTTTTACTGTCGCCCCTCTAAAAGAGATCGCGAGATTTTTGGCGAATTGGTGCCTTACGGCAAAGTATGGCGTACGGGGGCCAACGAGGCCACGACCTTTACCACCAACAAAGACTTAACCATTGGAGGTAAAACCCTACCAGCAGGAAAATACACCCTTTGGACGATTCCTCGAGAAGACAAATGGACAGTTATCTTCAACAATAAAATGTACGATTGGGGGGTGAGTTTCGGAGGAGAAGCAAGCCGCGAGGAAAGTGCAGACGTTCTTCAAGTGGATGTACCTGTCAATATATCTTCGATTCCAGTAGAAAAATTTGAAATTTCATTTGACGAAAATCAACCCGCTCTTGTCTTGGAGTGGGATATCACCAGAGTGGCCGTCCCTTTCAAATAACCTAGTCAATGAGCTTGATTTTCTGACGGTTTTGGGGGCTGTTTTCCTTGATTTCAATGGCACAGTCCTCAAAACTTGGCGCAGAAAGAATCGGCCTAAAATTTTTACTAAACCCAAAAGGCTCTTTGGGATAGCCTACTATATTTTTATCAAGTTTGCCGTTGTCGTTGAGGTCATGATAGACCGCAATGACGTACCTTCCTGCGGGTAAGCTAACGACCACTTGCTGCGCCGTTACTGCGGTAATTGGTACTACTTTAAAGAAATCTGGCTTTGCTTTTGGCCCCGTAAAAGGATTTCCTTCCCGAAAAATTCCGATGCGAAGGCTTCCCCTTGTTTGTGTAATATTGGATACCTCCACCGATACCGTAACGCCATTTTCAGTGTGTGGTTTGCTGTCTTTCTTGTGTGGCTGGTTGCTCACAGCGTGTGGCAGGTTGCTTACAACCAGCCCAAAGCCCCAAATAGCACTCGGAAGCATTTTATTCGCGAATGATTGAATTGAGAACAGGCTAAAAAGAAGGCTTACAAGAAGATTTTGCATGGGATAACGGCGGTGGTGGTTTATTGTTTTCATCCTAATTTTTATAACTTAAATGTAAACCAGAAGGTTTGCAATTCGTTGCTAATTGTCTATACTTGCAGAAATACTTGATTTTAAACTTAACCTAGTGATGAAAGAAAAAAACAATTTAAGTTTTTGGCAAATTTGGAACATGAGTTTCGGATTTTTGGGCATTCAGTACGGCTTCGGATTACAGCAGGCCAACATGAGTCCAATCTTCCGATACCTCGGTGCCGACGAAGCTTCAATCCCTGGCCTTTGGCTCGCAGGCCCACTTACGGGGCTACTACTTCAACCCATTATTGGCGCAGTATCCGATCGCAGTTGGTCGCCCAAATGGGGGCGTCGTCGTCCGTTTATATTGGTAGGGGCACTTGTTGGGAGCCTTGCCATGATTCTCATGCCCAATTCTTCGGCCGTATGGATGGCGGCAGGGTTGATGTGGATGCTTGATGCGGGTCTCAATTCGGCCATGGAGCCATTTCGGGCTTTTGTAGGTGATATGCTCAATGAAAAACAACGCCCCGTAGGTTTTGCAGTACAATCGTTTTTTGTTGGTTTTGGACAAACCCTCGCCAACCTCATGCCGTACATTTTGCCACTTTTGGGCATTTCGATGGTTTTGAGCGACGAGCAACTCGCCAATGGTATCCCTAACTCGGTTCGTTATCCTTTTTACATCGGAGCTGCGTCGATTTTGATTGCCGTTTTCTGGACCATGCGTACCACCAAAGAGTACCCTCCCGAAAATGATGACTATAAGAAAAAGCATGTTTTTACCGACGAAGAGAAAAAATCTATTTCCTTTTGGCACCTATCGCTTGCCGTGGGAGCCGCTATTTTGGGCTTCGGATTCGCGTATTTTTCAGGAGGATTAGCGACTGGACTCCAGTGGGGATTAGGCATTTTAATTGGAGGCTATTTGATTTTGATGCTTCCTGTGTTTAAAGAAATTTTAGCGCCTTTGTCATCCATGCCTACCGTGATGCGTCAGCTTTGGTGGGTAAAATTCTTTACGTGGTACGGGCTTCCGTTGATGTGGCAATATTTATCGCTTTCGGTGGCCAAATACGCCTTCAACGCCCCCGATGCCGTTTCTAATCCTACGGGTTTTGAGGAAGGAACAAAATGGGGAGGTTTGTGTTTTGCCATGTTTAGCGTTTCCTGCGCAGTGATTTCCTTTTTTATTCCCCGAATTGTAAAAATGGTAGGAAGTTCACGCGGAACGCACGCATTGTTTCTGGTTCTCGGGGCGATGGGCTTTTTTATGACATTGCTTTCCAACGATAAAATGATATACCTCGCAGGAATGACCATCATTGGTTTGATGTGGGGCTCTATCATGTCAATGCCTTATTTGATGTTGGCGGCCGCTGTGCCTAAAGAAAAAATGGGCGTATATATGGGGATTTTCAACGGGTTCATTTGTGTGCCGCAATTCATCGGGATGTTAACTGTTCCTATTTTTTATAAAACACTTCTTGGCGATGACCCACGCAATGCCCTCGTTTTGGCAGGGGTTTGTATGTTATTGGCCGCAGGCTCGTGCTTCTTGGTCAAAGAACAGCAAGCGTAGAACGAATTACGAATGAGTGAAAAAGAGAAGGGGCTTGAAACTTATCGGTGAGTTTCAAGCCCCTTCTCTTTTGTTTCGCCTGTCCCAAACTGTAATTTGGAGCAAAATGGCTTCTATCGCTTGTTCTAAACTATACTTAGGAGCAAAATGGCTTCTACCGCTTGTCCCAAACTGTAATTTAGGACAAAAATGGCCTTGCGTCTCTGACGCAAATGTTATTTCTTCCCAAAATTATACCCCAACGTCACAAAGAAAATTTTTGACTCTGTGTTGGCATAAGGTTTCACGCCATTTTCTGAAAAATCGGGATTCAAAAAATCGGTGAGATAATATTGAACTTTCAAACCAAAACCGCTTTTGGTTTGAAAACCAGCAAAAACAGCAGGCATAAATGGATTGGAACGATTGCTAAACCACTCGTTGAATTTATCGACTTTTTCGCCGTTGATAAATGTTTTTTGTTTGAAGTTAATAGCATACGCGGCTTCAGCACCACCATAGACATAAAACTTACGAAGATCGCCGATTTTGATACCTACAGGAACGCCCAAGGCATACACCCGTTGTTTGTACTTAAATACATCGGTTTTGACAGTTCCAACGATTGTTTCTTCGGTAATCATTCCAATGTTAGTCAAATTCAAACCTGCAAAAAGGCCCAAGTGGTTGCCTAAATCGACATTGGCGTTGGTCCCAATGTTGAAAAACATGGTAAAACGTGGAATCGTTGACACCTCTTCACCGTCGCGGGTAACTTGGGCAAAGGAGAGCAAGCTGGCATTTCCTCCTTTGGTATAATACACTTTGGAGTTATTTTTTTTCTCAGAATAATTGTCTGAGTCTTGGGCGAAAGCACTGAATGAAGCAGCGAAGGCAAGAGCGAAGATGAACGTTTTCATGGCTATAAATTTGTTTAGTTTAAGAACTGATTTCGATAGCAAGATGCAGCAACGCCCCCAAAAAGTTGCGCGATTAGGATAAACGGAACGATTTGCAGGATAAGTGGTTTATAATGTAGTTGGAAGAAAAGAAAGCCGCTGGCTTTTGGAAAAAACCTGTAAAAAGCAGCAGAAACTTTTTTTGACTTGTGAATATTAATAATTAATTCTAACTTTGCAGCCCATTTTGACAGAGAAGTGAAAGCGCTAACACAGTACGACATAGACATTTACGGCTTAAAAGAAAAGCAATATGTTTTTGATTTTGAGTCTAAAAACGAGTTTTTTGAAGAGCTGGAGCAAGAACTCATTGAAAGTGGGCACTTTAAAACCCATTTAAAACTGGACAAATCGGCTACGATGCTGATGCTTTCTTTCCACATTGTTGGGAAAGTAGAATTGGTTTGTGATCGCAGTCTTGAGGTATTTGAAGAGCCTTTGGACATTCAGGAACGGCTCATTTTAAAGTTTGGCGACCACAACGAGCAGCTTTCTGACGAAATTGAACTCATTCGTCAAGACACGGTTCGTATCAATGTGGCCAGTCATATTTTTGAGTACATCGCATTGGCATTGCCAATGAAAAAACTTCATCCACGATTCCGAACCGACGAGGAGGAAATAGAAGACGATGAAGAAATTGACGGAATTTTGGTTTATCAAACCCCCGAGGAAGAAACACCAGAAGAACCCGAAGATGACGACCCGCGCTGGGCAGCCCTAAAAAAGCTAAAAGGCAATTAATACGCACTTTTTTAAGTATTTATAAATAGCAAACGAACAATTAATTAAAGACATAAGGTAATGGCACATCCCAAACGAAGACACTCAAGCACACGCCGTGACAAGCGCCGTACGCACGACGCATTGACGGGCAAGGCTCTTTCTACTGACCCAACAACAGGCGAAGTACACGTAATGCACCGCGCCCACGTTTTTGAGGGTAATTTGGTTTATAAAGGCAAAGTTGTAGTAGAAGGCTACGCAAAAGTCTAGTTTATAAAGCATTGTATATGAAAGCATTTCATCACAACTTGTATAGAAAGTTGCGATGAAATGCTTTTTTAGTATTGCTTATCTACTATTTTTACAGCCTCTTACTACCCAATACCTACAATAGAAAAATGAAAATAGGAATAGATGCAATGGGAGGGGATTTCGCCCCCGAGGCAATTGTGGAAGGTGCTGTCTTAGCAGCAGCTAATTTACCAACCAATGTCCAGCTGGTGCTTATCGGCAAACAAGACATCGTCAATCAGTTAGTGACTAAGTACGGATATCAAGGCTCGCAGATTGAGGTTGTACACGCAGAAGACGTGGTAGAGATGGGTGAACACCCCACTAAAGCCTTATCCCAAAAACCTCATTCGAGCATTTCAATTGGGTTTAAGTTACTCAAAGAAAAGAATATAGACATCTTTTGTGGCGCAGGTAACACGGGAGCGATGCACGTAGGTGCTTTGTTTAGCATCAAAGCGATTGAAGGCATTATCCGCCCCGCAATTGTTGGGCTTGTCCCTCAGAAAAAAGGAGGATACGCTGCCATGCTTGATATTGGCGCCAACGCCGACTGCAAACCAGAAGTGCTCGAACAATTTGGCGTGATTGGTTCAATCTACGCTCAATATACTTTTGGCATCGACAAACCACGCGTGGCGTTGATGAACATTGGTGAAGAAGAACAAAAAGGCTCACTCGTAGCGCAAGCAGCACACCAGCTTTTGAAAGAAAATAATCGTATCAACTTCGTTGGTAACATGGAAGGCGGCGACTTTTTCGATGACAAGGCCGACGTAATCATTACGGATGGTTTTACGGGAAATGCCCTTTTCAAACTCGCCGAGTCGTTTTACACGGTCGCCAGCGAACGAGGTATCAAAGATGACTACATCGACAAAATGAACTACGAAGCGGTGGGAGGAAGTAGCATCGTGGGCGTAAACGGCAATGTGATGATTGCACACGGTATTTCGTCACCAACGGCTATCAAAAACATGATTACTTGGGCTTGCAAACAAGTGGAAGCTCAAATCCATGTCCATATTGCCAAAGCATTGAGTTGAAACCACCTTTATCGTCGTCCCTCTGAGTTATAAAGAGGTGAGACCTAATCACTTATATCAAAGTAAAAAATGAGTCAAATTCGCGCGGCTATTACGGGGATACAAGGATACTTACCCGATTATGTACTAACCAACGCTGAGTTGGAGAAAATGGTAGATACCAACGACGAGTGGATTACGGCCCGTACAGGTATTAAAGAACGGCATATCCTCAAAGGCGAAGGACTGGGTACATCCCACATGGCCGCCGAAGCAGTAAAAGGGCTTTTGGCCAAAACAAATACTGCGGCAGGTGATATTGACTTGTTGATTTGTGCAACAACTACTCCCGATTTTGTATTTCCGAGTACAGCCAATCTCATCTGTGACATGGTGGGCATTAAATCCATCGGAAGTTTTGATATTCAGGCGGCTTGCTCGGGCTTTATTTATGCCCTGACGGTAGGTTCGCAGTTTATCGAAACAGGTAAATACAAGAAAGTGATTGTGGTAGGAGCGGATAAAATGTCAGCTATTATTGACTACACCGACCGTACGACCTGCGTGTTGTTTGGGGATGGAGCAGGCGCTGTTTTGCTCGAACCCAACACCGAAGGACTCGGAATTTTAGATACCATTATCAAATCAGACGGAGCTGGTCAGCCATTTTTGCACCAAAAAGCAGGAGGAAGCCGCTTCCCGCCCACGCACGAAACAATCGACAAGCGCTGGCACTATGCTTACCAAGATGGTCAGTCGGTATTTAAGTTTGCCGTCACCAATATGGCCGACGTTGCGGCTGAAATTATGGAGCGTAACCACCTCTCAGGCGACGACGTGGCGTGGTTGGTACCTCACCAAGCCAACAAACGCATCATTTCCGCAACGGCTAACCGCATGAAAGTCGGGATGGACAAAGTGATGCTGAACATTCATAAATACGGAAACACGACTGCGGCAACCATACCTCTGTGCTTATGGGATTATGAATCGCAACTTAACAAAGGCGATAATCTCATTTTTGCCGCCTTTGGAGGAGGTTTTACGTGGGGTTCGGTATATGTAAAATGGGCGTATTAACGAGGAAACTTCTCAATTCTCAAAAATCAAATTTCGATAAAAGGCTAGGGTTATTCGTAGCCTTCAATCTAATGAATTAACGATTCATACTAAAATGGCAACAACTGCAGACATCCGTAATGGATTAGTAATTAATTTTAACCACGATTTGTTTCAAATTGTCGAGTTTCAACACGTTAAACCAGGCAAAGGAGCGGCTTTTGTACGTACAAAATTGAAAAGCCTTACCAGTGGTAAAGTGTTGGACAATACCTTTAACTCTGGCGTTGCCATCTATCCTGTGCGCGTTGAGCGTCGCGAGTTTCAATTCCTTTATAAGGATGAAGCAGGATACAACTTCATGGATAATGAGTCTTTTGAGCAAATTTCAATCGACGAGAAATTGGTTGATGGAGCTGATTTGATGAAAGAAGGTCAAGTCGTAGAAATTTTATTGAATACCGAAAACGAAGCACCTCTCACGTGCGAACTTCCAGCCACAGTTGACTTGGAAGTAATATATGCAGAGCCAGGCATTAAAGGCGATACTGCCAACAACCCTCGCAAGGCAGTAGAAGTAGAAACGGGAGCGCGTATCATGGTGCCTATGTTTATCGAACAAGGTGATAAAATCCGCATCAAAACGGCTACCAGAGAGTACTCAGAACGCGTTAAGTAAGACGTAAGTCTCCAAGAAACCTAACTTCAAACAACAATGGAAATTAAAGACATTCAAAAACTACTCGATTTCATTGCTCACTCAAGCTTGGATGAGGTCAATATCGAAACTGGTGAGTTTAAAGTAAGCGTAAAACGCAATGCTGTCACTACGGTGGTCGCTGCGGCAGCTCCTGCTCCAGTAGTAGCAGCGCCCGTAGCAGCTGCGCCAGCCCCTGTAGCTGCTGCTCCTGTTGCAGCGCCTGCCCCTGCGGCCAAAGCAGATGACTCGAAGTACTTGACCATCAAATCACCAATGATTGGTACTTTCTACCGTTCAGGGGGACCAGATAAACCTTCGTTTGTGGAAGTAGGCGACGAAGTAGCAACGGGCAAAGTAGTTTGTATTGTGGAAGCAATGAAACTTTTCAACGAAATCGAATCTGAAGTTTCAGGCCGTATCGTGAAAGTATTGGTTGAAAACGCAACTCCAGTAGAGTACGACCAACCATTGTTCTTGGTAGAGCCTGCTTAACAATTTCCAAAAACTCATGTTCAAGAAAATACTAATCGCCAATCGCGGGGAGATTGCACTGCGCATTATCCGTACTTGCCGCGAAATGGGTATAAAAACAGTCGCGGTGTATTCCACTGCCGACCGTGATAGCCTTCATGTACGTTTTGCTGACGAGGCTGTGTGTATTGGCCCTCCTCCGAGCCGCCAATCATATTTGAGTATTCCTAACATCATTTCTGCCGCAGAAATTACCAACGCTGATGCCATCCACCCTGGATACGGGTTTTTGTCAGAAAACGCTGAATTTTCGCGAATTTGTGCCGAATATGGTATCAAATTTATCGGAGCAACGGCCGAGCAAATCAATTTCATGGGGGATAAGTCAACCGCCAAGGCAACGATGAAAGCTGCTGGAGTTCCAGTAATTCCTGGTTCAGAAGGGTTATTGGAATCGGTTGAAGAAGGAAAAGAACTTGCGAAGGGAATCGGTTATCCTGTGATTGTTAAAGCCACTGCGGGTGGTGGTGGCCGTGGGATGCGGATTATCAAAGACGAAAGTGAATTTCAGAAAGCTTGGGACGATGCTAAAATGGAATCAGGAGCAGCCTTCGGTAACGACGGTTTGTACCTTGAGAAGTTTGTGGAAGAGCCACGTCACATTGAGATTCAGGTAGTTGGTGACCAGTACGGCACCGTTTGCCACCTTTCGGAGCGCGATTGCTCGATTCAGCGTCGTCACCAAAAATTGGTCGAAGAAACGCCGTCACCAATTGTATCACCCGAGCTTCGTGAGCGTATGGGCGAAGCCGCTATTCGTGGAGCGTCAGCGATTGCCTACGAAGGAGCAGGAACTATCGAGTTTTTGGTGGACAAATACGGCGAGTTCTATTTCATGGAAATGAATACCCGTATTCAGGTAGAGCACCCAATTACGGAAGAAGTGACTGATTTTGATCTTATTAAAGAGCAAATCAAAGTGGCTGCTGGTGAGCGTATTTCGGGTCAAAATTATTCTCCAAAGCTATACGCGATGGAGTGTCGTATCAACGCCGAAGACCCTGCTAACGGTTTCCGCCCAAGCCCAGGAAAAATTACGCAGTTGCATTTTCCTGGAGGACATGGTGTTCGTATCGACAGCCACGTGTATGCAGGTTATACCATCCCACCAAACTACGACTCAATGATTGCGAAAGTAATCGTCAGTGGTCAGTCGCGGGAAGAAGTAACAACGAGGATGAAGCGCGCATTGCAAGAGTTTGTAATTGAAGGTATCAAAACAACGATCCCTTTCCACATTCGCTTGATGGACGATGCAGGTTTCCAATCGGGAATGTTTACAACAAAATACCTCGAAACATTTGATTTTAGCGGTTTGTAATAAAGCACAAAACGGAGTTTCCGTTGCTTAAAATAAACATGGAGGAGGCCGTCTCAAAAGCAATTTTGAGACGGCCTCATTTTTTTAATGCGTTCAACCTGAAACCCAAACTTGGAAAGTCTCGCTGTTAATGAAACTGCTCTTCTTCGGTGGAGCCCTTCATGGCGACAGTAGCAGAAGTACCCGCGGTTACGGTATTTTGAACCGCATCAAAATAGCCTGTTCCCACAAAAGCTTGGTGTTTTACGGCTTTAAAGCCTTTGGCTTGGAGCGCAAATTCACGTTGTTGTAGTTCGGAAAAACCTGCCATTCCGCGTTCTACGTAGGCCGACGATAGTTCAAACATAGCCGTATTGAGGGCGTGGAAGCCTGCCAAAGTAATAAATTGGAACTTATACCCCATTTCTGCAATCTTTTCACGGAAGTTAAGCATTTGTTTTTCGTCCATAAACTTCGCCCAGTTGAAAGAGGGTGAGCAATTGTAGGCCAACAATTTATCGGGGAACTGACTGCGGATGCTTTCGGCAAACTCACGCGCTAGTCCTAAGTCGGGATTGCCCGTTTCCATCCAAATCAAGTCGGCATAAGGGGCGTAACTTAGTCCACGGTCGATGCCTTGTTCGAGACCATTCCGAACGTAGTAAAAACCTTCGGGCGTACGGCCCAAGTCGCGGCGGATAAATTTCTCATCGCGTTCGTCGATGTCGGACGTGATAAGATTAGCGGCTTCGGCATCGGTACGAGCAATAACCAGCGTGGGTACGCCCATGACATCGGCGGCAAGGCGTGCCGCGACCAGTTTGTTGATGGCTTCTTGGGTAGGTACCAAAACTTTCCCGCCTAAGTGACCACATTTTTTGGCCGAAGAAAGTTGGTCTTCAAAGTGAACGCCAGATGCTCCCGCCTCAATCATTTGTTTCATCAATTCAAACGCATTGAGGTTTCCTCCAAAACCTGCTTCGGCGTCGGCTACGATCGGGACAAGCCAGTCAATCTTGCCGTCATTACTCACCGATTGGATTTGGTCGGCGCGTAAAAGGGAATTATTGATTCGTTTTACGACTGCTGGAACGCTGTCGGCGGGGTAAAGGCTTTGGTCGGGGTACATTTGTCCTGCTAAATTGGCATCAGCAGCTACTTGCCAGCCCGAAAGATAAATGGCTTTCATGCCCGCAGCTACTTCCTGCACGGCTTGGTTGCCCGTAAGTGCGCCCAACCCTGCAACCCATTGGTCGGTTTGGAGCAAATTCCACAATTTTTCGGCACCCATACGAGCCACAGAGTGTTCGATTTGGTACGAACCCGCTAGACGAACTACTTCTTCGGCCGTGTATGGGCGCTGAATTCCGTTCCAACGAGCGTTGGTTGTCCAATCGGCAATGAGCGATTGAATGCGATTTTGTGTGCTAATTTTCATTGTTGTTGATGTTTGTGATGAAGTGTATTTGATAAAAAAGAGAAAGATTGCTAGGCGTCTAAGAGGTTGTAAGCGGGAAGTGTCAAAAAAGCCTCGAATTGGGGCTGCGTGACCAAACGGTCAAACAATTCGGCAGCTTGTTCGTAATGGCCTTTGGTAAACACTTCTTTACCAACGTCTTCTTTGATTTTACTGAGTTCGTCGGCAAAAACGTTTTTGTACGAGTTAAGGGTAATTGGGTGGCCTTCAAAGGTTTTGACCTCGTGATGCAGCCACTGCCATACCTGCGCCCTCGAAATTTCGGCGGTGGCGGCATCTTCCATCAAGTTATGAATGGCAGCGGCACCTACGCCACGTAGCCAAGAGGCAATGTACAGGATACCTATGTTGATATTGGCACGTAAGCCGTTTTCACTGATAGTTCCCTCCTTGATATAAACGTCGATAAGCGCTTCGGCTTCGATGCGGTCATGTTCACGTTTGATGTGTTTTTGGTGGGGTTGAGCACCGAGCATAGCGTCGAAAGGAGCTTTGGCAACCGATACCAAATCAGGATGGGCGACCCACGTGCCATCAAAGCCAGTTTCTACTTCAAGTTGTTTGTCGGCTTCTACCCGTTCAAAGGCAATACGGTTGACTTCAGCATCGCGGCGGCTAGGAATGAAAGCCGACATCCCGCCGATGGCGTGGGCACCTCGTTTGTGACAGGTTTGAACCAAAAGCCGACAATATGCCCGCATAAATGGCATTCGCATGGTGACTTGAGTACGGTCGGGCAAGATAAATTCGGGATAATCTTTGAATTTTTTAATGATGCTAAAAATGTAATCCCAGCGCCCCGCATTCAGTCCCGCCAAGTGATGTCGAAGCTCGTAAATGATTTCATCCATTTCGAAAGCGGCCAAAATTGTTTCAATCAAAACCGTCGCTTTGATGGTGCCCAGAGGCAAGTGGAACCACTCTTGGGCTGCAATAAACACATCGTTCCAAAGCCGTGCTTCTGAGTGACTTTCGAGTTTGGGGAGATAAAAATACGGGCCGCTGCCGTTTTGAAGCAATTGATGAGTGTTGTGGAAAAAGTATAATCCAAAGTCGAATAATGAAGCCGAAACAAATTGATTGTCAATGAGTAAGTGCTTTTCGTGGAGGTGCCAGCCGCGCGGACGAACCACCAACGTAGCTATGTTGTCGTTGAGTTGGTAGTTTTTACCATTCTCGGCCGTAAAGTCGATTTGGCGACGAATCGCGTCGTACAGATTGGCTTGCCCTTCTATCATATTGTTCCAAGTAGGAGAAGAGGCATCTTCAAAATCGGCCATAAACACATTTGCTCCCGAATTGAGGGCATTGATGACCATGCGGCGGTCAACGGGGCCTGTAATTTCGATACGGCGGTTTTGTAAATCATTGGGAATGGCATTGACGGTCCAGTCGGCTTCGCGAATAGGAGCAGTTTCGGGAAGGAACTGCGGCATTTCTCCTTTTTGAATTGCGATGGTACGAAGGTCGCGCAGGCGAAGGAGTTCGAGGCGGCGCCCGTTGAAGCGTCGGTGCAAGTGAGCAATAAATTGCAGAGCCTCAGGGGTTAAGATTTGGTCGTACTGGCTGCACATCGTTCCTGTGATGTCAATGCCTTCAAGGAGGGTGTCGGTTTGAGTACTCATTTTGTTCAAGTGTTGATGAAGTGTAATTGATGTTTCAAAAGTATGTCAGCGAAAAATATAAAACAAGCGAAATTTCGCTAAAATAAAAATTTGTACAAAACAAGAATTGTTAAGTTGTTGAAAATCAGAGGAAATCTCAAAAAAGAAAATTTGAAAGCTATAGTTAATTAGCAAAACAATACTAAACGTGACCAAAAACATTTTTTTATATGAATAGTCCTATTAGCTTTGGTAAATTACTATAGGACACTTCCTCTAATTATAACTTAACCATTCCTTTTTCATGGCAGCAACACTCAAATGCCCCAAATGCGACAGTCTCGAAACTGTCAAGAACGGAATCATCAAAGACCGTCAGCGTTTCCGTTGTAAAAAATGCGATTACAATTTTACCGTCGATAAGCTTGGTAAAGGAATTAGCTCCTACTACGTGATTAAGGCGCTTCAGTTGTACATTGAGGGAGTTAGTTACCGTGAAATTGAGCGACTTCTGGGGGTAAGCCACGTGTCGGTGATGAACTGGGTAAAGAAGTACCAAATCAAAATGCCCGATCGAATTACGCACCATGCTACCTACAAAGTGATGAATCACAAAGAGCTGGCTGAGTTTTATGCCGACCGTAAAAATTTGGAAGGAACGGGCATGATTGTGACCGAATTAGGAGATAAGTTTATGATGATTAAATGGGAAAGATTCAAAGATTAATTACACTAATAAGGGCATTGAGGCGGGGGCAATACATCATATTGCCCCCGTTTTTTTATATTAAATGGCCGTTTATTGCTAAATTACTATATGTTTGCTAAATTAAAATAGATGATTTTTAGGGCATATTTTCAAAATAGTATGGGGGTAACTTCTACTATTGCCTTTGTTTTATTGCTTATTTTTTCTCTATCTCGCATTTTTCTACTGATTTTTGCTTAAAAACAGCCGTTTTGTTCGCTACCTATACGCGTTTAGCATAACAACATCACCCAAGCGGATTTTTAAATCCTTTCTTCCACTTTTGTCGAGTGATTATTCAAAAAAATATTTGAATAACACAAAATGAACCGACCTCTTTTTTTAACCTCTTTCCTTTAACGTACCTATGAAAAAGTGTTTAACCTTACTGGTATTGATGGCCAGTAGCCTCTTGGCCACAACGAGTTATGGCCAAGGCTCGACTGATTACGGAACGGGTATCAAACTTGATTTGAACCCCGAAAAAACAAAGTACATTCGTGTGATCACGTGGAACCAAACGTGGTTTAGAGCAACTCAGCTTAACCCTGGGACGACTGTGGGGGGAGAAGCTGCCAAATCAAATTTTGATATTTCGGGACGTCGTCTTAGGATGTTGGCCTATTCACAAGTAAGCAAACGGTATATGATTTTGGCTCACTTTGGTATCAACAACCAAACATTTATCAACGGCGGCGGCTCAGGAAGTACAGGAACAGGAGGCTACGGAAATGGTAAGAAACCGCAAATGTTTTTCCACGATTTTTGGAATGAGTACCACTTGATTTTACCTACCAAAGAAAACAAAAACTCAAGTTTGAGCGTAGGAGCAGGGTTACATTATTTTATGGGTATATCGCGGATGACAATGGCCTCTACGCTTAACTTTTTAACCGTGGATTCCCCCATTTTCTCTTGGGCAACGATTGACAATGCTGACCAGTTTGCACGTCAATATGGCTTTTTTGCCAAAGGAAAATTGAACAAACTTGAATACCGTTTTGGATTAAACAAGCCCTTCAACACAAGTATTGCGCCAGCAAACGTAACCGATGGTGTAAAAGCCGTTGCAGTTGATAACAACGGAACGAGCAAGTGGGCCAAAACGGGATATGTTGAGTACCAGTTCTTAGATTCAGAATCAAATCTGTTGCCGTTCAAAGTAGGAACCTATTTGGGAACGAAGCGCGTGTTTAACATCGGAGCTGGGTTTTATAGCCAACCCGAAGGTACACGTTCGTCGGTCAATGGCACGGTGACCAAACACAACGTAAACCTAATGTCAGTAGATGCTTTCTTGGATATGCCCATTGGTAAAAAAGAAAAAAACACCGCTATTACCGTTTATTCGGGCTTTTTCAAGTATAATTTCGGTCCAAACTACTTGAGAAATATCGGAATTATGAACATTGGAGCTGCCGATGCTTCTTATACAGGCGCTGATAAACTTTTGGCAGGAGCAGGAAATGCACAACCTATGATTGGAACTGGAAAAATCTTCTATACACAAATAGGCTTATTGTTGCCAAAAGCTACCGACAAACCTAAAATGCGCGTACAACCCTTCATGGCATATACCAGTAAGAACTTTGATGCACTGTCAAAAACAGTTTCAAACTTTGATACAGGCATTAACTGGCTCATCGACGGCCACCATGCCAAAATTACTACGCAATATTCGCTTCGCCCAGGCCTGACGGCGGCGGGTGTAAGTAAGAAATATGGAGAGTTTATTGCCCAACTTCAAATTTACCTCTAATACCTTTTAACCTAATCAAATTTAAAAAACTTACAACCTTTTCAATCATGTCTGAGAAAAAACAAAGTTTAGCGTACATCATCGGGGCCTCGTCGGTAGGTACGCTCATCGAATGGTACGATTTCTACATATTCGGAAGTTTGGCGACCGTAATCGCTACCAAATTTTTTCCGCCCGATAACCCAACGGCGGCTTTCCTTTCGACCTTGGCGACGTTTGCGGCAGGTTTTGTGGTTCGGCCTTTTGGCGCCTTGTTTTTTGGCCGTCTTGGTGACCTCATCGGCCGTAAATATACCTTTATGGTGACCCTGATTTTGATGGGCGGAGCGACATTCTTGATTGGATGTATCCCGAGCTACGAAACCATCGGCTTTTTTGCCCCTCTTTTGGTATTACTCCTTCGTTTCTTGCAAGGACTCGCCTTGGGTGGCGAATACGGCGGCGCGGCGACCTACGTAGCCGAGCACTCACCCGCCGAAAGACGCGGATTCTGGACGTCATGGATTCAGACGACAGCTACGATTGGTTTGTTTGTGTCGTTGTTGGTTATCATGGTAACTCGCAACACGCTCGGTACTGAAGCTTTCAACGATTGGGGATGGCGTATTCCTTTTTGGGTATCGTTGATCATGGTTGGGGTATCGTTTATCATTCGCCGTAACATGCACGAGTCGCCACTTTTTGCCAAAGCCAAAGCCGAAGGAAAAACGTCGGCCAATCCATTAAAAGAGTCGTTTGGCAATAAATATAACTTCAAATTTGTGTTGTTGGCACTTTTTGGGGCTACCATGGGTCAAGGCGTAGTTTGGTACACGGGGCAGTTTTATGCTTTGAGTTTCTTGCAAAAAATCTGTAACGTCGATGACAACCAAGTGAACGTGATCATTGCTTTAGGATTATTGTTAGGTACGCCGTTCTTCGTGATTTTTGCTTCGTTGTCCGACAAAATTGGCCGTAAAGGCATTATGTTGGCGGGTATGTTGTTGGCGATTATTTGCTACCGCCCGATTTTTGAGAAGATTTACCAAACGACCAATCTCAAGAACAAACAAGAGATTGTGGCCAATACCAAAGTGGAGATAAAACGTGCGCTTGCTCCTGAGTCTGAAGTCGATTCGCTCATTACGACCACCACGACCAAGGAGTTTACAGATGGAACAAAATACAAAGAGGTAAAGAAAGTGACGATTCTGGCCGATGCAAGCAAGGAAGCCCCTAAGCCTGACGTGAAAAAAACAACCACGATTAACAATAGCGATCGCAACACGCTTGTCTTGATGGTATTTATCTTGTTGCTTTTTGTAACGATGGCGTATGGCCCTATTGCGGCCTTTTTGGTAGAAATGTTCCCCACTCGTATTCGTTATTCATCTATGTCGTTGCCGTACCACATTGGTAACGGGGTGTTTGGTGGATTGATGCCTGCCATTGCGACTTACTTGGCTACCCGTGCGAAGGACATCAACGATGCGGCCGAAAAAGCGGGAGAAGCGATTGTGAACACCCAGCCGTATTTGGAAGGGCTTTGGTACCCAATTATCCTTGCTGGGGTAAGTTTTGTGATTGGTTTACTTTACATCAAGGAAGACAAAAACGCTAACGACTAATCTTTAACCTTTTAAAAGACAACGAATTATGAACGCAATAAAAAGAATATTAGGAATTGTTTGGATAGGTATTGGTCTATACGCAGGCTACTATCTCTTCATCAACCAAGCATTGCCAATGTGGGACAAAGGCGGTACTGACCTCGTGCCTGCCATCATTTATACCTTCATTTTGGCACCAATCATCGCTGGCGGAATGTCGATACTCGGGTACTACGCACTTACGGGCGAATACGACGAAAAATAAATAAGGTTAGGTTTAGGGTTTATAATTAGGAATGGTTGTCGAGTGTGCTTCAAACCCTCGGCAGCCATTTTTCACATGCTTAATTGTATGTCAAAAACGCGAGAATTGGCCTTGGTGGCTTTGAGTTTACTGGCTTGGGCGTTGTACAACAACCCCATTTTGAGCATTTTCAACCGCTTGAGCTTCAAGTGGCGCACGCCTGTATTGTACATGGGAATTTTTGGAATCTGGTTTTTGATTATTGTTGTCACGTTTTTGATTGTTAATAATACCAACAACCACCATTCTGATGAATAGCTTTTGGTTGATTTTCTGGTCTGTATCGTACTTGTTGGTCTTGTTTTTTGTAGCCAATTGGGCCGAACAGCGCTCGGCCAAAGGGCGGAGCTTGGTCAGTAATTCGTACGTTTATGCGTTGTCACTGGCGGTTTATTGCACGGCATGGACGTTTTACGGGAGCGTCGGGCGGGCGGCGGAGTCGGGCGTGGATTTTATTGCCGTTTTTATTGGCCCTACCATTACGATGCCGCTTTGGTGGGTTATTTTTCGGAAAATCATCCGCATTTGTCAAGTTCAACGCATTACCAATATCGCCGATTTTGTGTCGGCACGTTACGGGAAAAGCCAAGCGCTGGGCGTGATTGCTACGATTTTGTGCGTTGTTGGGACGATTCCCTACATTTCAATTCAACTCAAAGCAATTTCCAGTGGGTTTAGTATTTTAACCACCGCCAACGATGCAGGCAATTCGCTTTGGCTGGATAAAGCCTTCTACATTTCGATAGTTCTGACGATTTTTACCATTCTATTTGGGGCGCGTAAACTTGATGCCAACGAGCGCCACGAAGGAATGGTGGCTGCCATTGCATTTGAATCGTTGTTTAAGCTGTTTGCCTTTTTGGCAGTGGGAGTTTTTGTGACATTCATCGTCTTTGACGGCTTTGATGATATTTTTCAACAGGCTTCAAAAGTGATAGACCTCCATCAAATTTTTACCATCAAAGAACAAAAAACAAGCGATTGGTTTTGGTATTGTTTCTTGGCGTCTTTGGCTATTATGTTTTTGCCAAGGCAATTTCAGGTGACGGTGGTGGAGAATGTGAACGAAAATCACCTTCGGAAAGCCCTCTGGATTTTTCCACTTTATTTGTTGGTTATCAACATTTTCGTGGTTCCGATTGCGTTGGGAGGGAAAATTTTGCTCGGTACAGCCGTCAAAGCCGACCAATTTGTGTTGTCGATTCCTTTGCATTTTAACGAAAAAGCACTGGCTTTTGTGGCCTATTTGGGAGGGTTTGCGGCTTCTACAAGTATGATTATTGTGGAATGTACGGCCTTGACGGTGATGTTGACCAACAACCTAGTGATGCCCTGGCTGGTCAGTCGCACCGATTTTCAGCGGCGATTTGGCGGAGACATGGGGCAGGTCGTCATTACGCTGCGGCGTTTGTTTATTGTCCTGCTGATGGCGGGGTCGTATTTATACTATAAAAACGTCAGCGATAAATACAGCTTGGTGTCGGTCGGGATGGTGTCGTTTGCGGCAGTAGCGCAGTTTGCCCCCGTGGTACTAGGTGGTATTTTTTGGAAACGAGGGTCGTTGGTGGGAGCCGTGGGGGGGCTTTTGGTTGGGGGAGGCGTTTGGTTTTATACCCTGATTATTCCGTCGATGGTGTCGGCGGGGTACATGTCGCCCGATATGCTCAGTAAAGGCCCTTGGGGAATGGATTTGCTACGGCCTGAATCGCTACTGGGTGTAACGGGACTCGACAATATTTCTCACGGAACGTTTTGGTCGTTGTTGTTGAACTTGCTTTTTTACGTGGGAGGGTCGCTGTTGTCGCAGCCTACGGCGTTGGAGCACAACCAAGCGGTATTGTTTGTAGATGTTTTTAAATACTCAAAAACCTACGAAAGCGCGGTAGCTTGGAAGGGAAAAGCGCTGGTAACGGATATTAAATCCCTTTTGACCATTTTCTTTGGTAAAAGCCATACGGAAGAAACGCTTCAGCTGTATGCGAAACAGAATAAGCTGGATTTGAATACGAGGTACGCCGACTCCCAAGTGGTAAACTATGCCGAAAAAATGCTGGGCGGAGCCATTGGCGCGGCATCGGCGCGTATTTTGGTGTCGTCGGTGGCAAAAGAAGAACAAATTAGCGTCGAAGAAGTGATTGATATTCTGAAAACGTCGCAAGAGTTGAAGACGCTGAATGAAGAATTGACGCGAAAGTCGGAAGAATTGGAACAACTGACGCAGCAGCTAAAACAAGCCAATGAGTTGTTGCAAATTGCTGATATTCAGAAGGACGACTTTTTGTCAACGGTCACGCACGAAATACGTACCCCGCTGACGTCGATACGGGCACTATCGGAAATTGTCCACGATAACCCCGATATGGAAGAAGACCAACGATCGCATTTTGTGAATACCATTACCAAAGAATCCGAACGTTTGACCCGACTGATTAACCAAGTGTTGGCCCTCGAACGTTTTGAAACGGGAAAACAAGAGTTGGACATCGACGAATTTTTGATGGAAGACATTATAGAAGAGTCACTGGAAGCACTTGACCAACTGGCGAAAGAAAAAAACATCAAAATCGAAGTCACTTATGAAGGGATTTATGGCCCTATTCGCGCTGATCGCGATCGACTTATTCAGGTGATTATCAATTTGGTATCCAACGCGATTAAGTTTTGTCCTGCTGATACGGGAAAAATTCAAATCAATACCCTTCAAACCGAAGCATCTCTATCATTTAGCATATCAGATAATGGCCAAGGCATAGATAATAAATATCAAGAGCTTATATTTGAAAAATTTTATCAAACTCGCGATCAATCGGTACGAAAACCGAAAGGCAGCGGACTCGGATTGGCTATCTGCAAAAAAATCATAGAACTACACCAAGGAACTATCCAGGTAGAAAGCGAGCTAGGTAAAGGAAGTGTATTTACGTGCGAAATCCCACTGGATAAAAACTAAAAACAAAATGACGGGCATGAAAATTTTGATTGTTGATGATGAGCCTAACATCTTAATGTCTTTGGAGTTTTTGATGAAAAAAGAAGGACATAAAGTGTTTATTGCTCGCGACGGTGCCGAGGCATTTGACATCATCGAGGCGAACATCCCTGATATTGTACTACTTGATATTATGATGCCCAAGGTGGACGGGTACCAAGTCTGCGAATTTATTAAAAAACACGATTCTTATAAACATGCTAAAGTGGTGTTTATGAGCGCTAAAAGCAAAGAAGCCGATATGGCCAAAGGGCTTGAGCTAGGGGCAAGCTTGTACGTTCCGAAGCCATTTTCTACCCGCGATTTGATGGCAAAAGTAAACGGACTGATACGGGATATTTCGGGAGCAGCAGCCTAAAAATCAGGATGTTATACTGCAAAATAGTAGCTATACCAACTTAGCGAAAAATATTACTATTCCTCGAATATTTTAGATTACTTTTGGATGGAAATTCAGTTGTCCCAAACTTTAATCTTATTCGTCATGGAAGAAAGTAAGTCGTCGTCAGGTATTGTTACCAAGGTAATCATTGCGGTTGTTGTGCTAGTATTTATTTATGGTATTTACTGGCTTTTGAATGGTGGTATGGACGGAGCTTCACTCGAAGGAAGCCACTAAGGTTGTCTTAATTTCACCCTTTCAATTGCCTTTGCCATGTCTAGCAATACACAATCAACAAACTACACTTCACTTTTTGAAGCGAGTCTAGCCAATCCCGAAACCTTTTGGGCTGAGCAAGCCGAGCAAATTGCGTGGTTTAAGAAACCCGAAACCGTGCTTGGAAAAGACGCAAATGGGCTTGACCGCTGGTATGCTGGGGGGCAGCTCAATACTTGCTATTTAGCGATAGACTACCACGTCCAGAATGGGCGAGGAGCGCAAGTAGCGATGATTTATGACTCTCCTGTCACAAATACCATCCAGAAATATACATTTGCCGATTTACAACACGAAGTGGCCAAGTGTGCAGGGGCATTGCGGGCATTGGGGGTTGAAAAGGGCGACCAAGTGGTGATTTATATGCCCATGATTCCCGAAACGGCCTTTGCCATGCTGGCTTGTGCGCGTTTGGGGGCGGTGCATTCGGTCGTTTTTGGAGGTTTTGCACCACATGAGTTGGCTATACGTATAGAAGATGCCGAACCCAAAGTAGTGATTTCGGCTTCGTGTGGAATTGAGTTTGACCGTGTATTACCGTACAAACCGCTGCTGGACGAAGCCATCGAATTGGCCGCTTTCAAGCCAAAACATTGCCTCATTTATCAGCGTTCGATGTGCCATGCGCCAATGTTAGAAGGGCGTGATGTGGATTATGCGGAAGCCGTCGCGCAGGCCAACCCGACCGAATGTGTCCCCGTGGACGCAACTCATCCCCTGTACATTTTATATACCTCAGGAACGACAGGGAAACCCAAAGGTGTCGTGCGCGACAATGGTGGGCACGCAGTGGCACTTAAATTTAGTATGCACCACGTTTATGATGCCCACGCGGGAGATGTCTTTTGGGCAGCCTCCGATTTTGGCTGGGTAGTAGGGCACAGTTATATTTTATACGGGCCGTTGATTGCAGGTTGTACCACTATTTTGTTTGAAGGAAAACCCGTACGGACACCCGATGCAGGTACGTTTTGGCGGGTGATTGCTGACCACCAAGTAAAGACGTTTTTTACGGCTCCAACGGCGTTTCGGGCGATAAAAAAAGAAGACCCTGAGGCGTTGTTGAAGGCTAAGTACGATACATCAAGTTTGCAAAATATTTTTGTGGCAGGCGAACGCTGCGACCCGCCAACGTTGGAGTGGCTGCAAAAAATAGCCCAACTTCCCATCACTGACCACTGGTGGCAAACCGAGTCAGGCTGGCCGATGGTGGCTAATATGATGGGATTAGAGGCTTTTCCTATCAAAGCGGGGTCGGCAACCAAACCTGTATGTGGGTATAATCTTAAAATTGTGGGAGAAAATGGCCAGGAACTTGAAGCCAACCACGAAGGGTATGTGTGTTTGAAACTACCGCTTCCTCCTGGATTTACGCCCACGCTTTGGAACGATGATGCGCGTTTTAAAAGTTCGTACCTTAAAAAGTTTGAAGGTTATTATTTGTCGGGCGACGGCGGGTATGTGGATGACGATGGTTATGTGTTCATCATGGGGCGCGTGGATGATGTCATCAACGTCGCAGGGCATCGCCTCTCGACGGGCGAAATGGAAGAGTTTGTGGCGTCGCATCCTGCCGTGGCCGAATGTGCCGTGGTCGGAATAGCCGACGAACTTCGCGGACAGCGTCCTGTTGGTTTTGTGGTTTTAAAAGACGGTGTTGTTATTGATGAAACGGCGTTGGAATCGGAGTTGGTGGGCATTGTGCGTGATCAGATTGGGGCAGTAGCGTTTTTCCGCACGGCTATTTTGGTAAAACGTTTACCAAAAACACGTTCAGGAAAGATTTTGCGAAAAACGATTCGCCAAATTGCCGATGGAGAATCTTACACCGTGCCATCAACGATAGACGACCCCGTTATTTTGGAGGAAATAGCCGATTCCTTGCAGCGCAGAGCAGTTGGGCAAGCCTTTGAAAACCAGAAAGCTTGAATTTAGATTACAATCATAATGTTAGGTTAACTTCGAACGCCAGACTTGCCTCAAGTCTGGCGTTTTTGTTAGTAGGTGACTTTGCGTTATGTTGTTCGTCTTTGGGATAGAACAAGTGTTTGGAGCTTATGAAACGAGACGATAGTTTATGGAAGGCGATTTTGGAGGATGTTTTCGATGATTTTTTGCGGTTCTTTTTCCCGAATGCAAATGAATTATTTGACTTTTCTCGGCCGTTTGAGTTTTTAGATAAAGAGCTAGAACAGATTTTGTTGGTGGAATCGGAAGACTTTTCCTCAAGGTATGTGGATAAGTTGGTAAAAGTGTTCACAAAAGGTGGAATTGAGCAATGGATATTGGTTCATGTGGAGGTACAAGGGAGTACCGACAAAGCGTTTTCGCACCGCATGTTTCAATATTTTTACCGTATCTATGATCGGTATCAGAGGCCGATTACTGCGTTTGCAATTTTGACAGACCGCAACCGACGATTTAAGCCTGATAAATTTTCTCAAGTTTATTTGGGGACGAGTATTGATTACAGGTTTAATCTGTACAAAGTTTTTGAGCAAAATGCTGAAGTTTTAGCAGCGAGTACAAACCCTTTTGCGATGATTATTTTGACGGTTTTGGTCGCATTGCAGAAAGGGAGAGTAACGGAAGACGAGCTTTTGCAACAAAAAGTGGAATTGCTGAAACGTCTGGTTAGCAAGGGGTTTAGCCGTGTTAAGATAGAGGCATTGATGGGGTTTTTGAAGCTGTACGTACGTTTTGGAAAACGGGAAAATGATGTTAAATTTGACGAAGCGATTGATTTATTGTTTAACAAACCGAAAGAAACGATGGGAATTGTTGAATTTGTGTTGGAGCGGGAGCGACGCCTTGGTGAAAAGCGAGGGTTAGCTAAAGGTGAAAAAAAGGGAGTTGAAAGAGGTATTGAGAAAGGAATAGAAACCCAAAAATTACTTTTTGTGAATACCCTGCTAACTGAAACGGACTTTGATGATGCTAAAATTGCGTCGTTGGCTGATGTGACTGTTGAAACTGTGCAGAAGCTTCGGAAGGAGAAAGAAGATGCTGCCTAGTTTAGATATAATAAATAAAAATTTTCAACGGTAAAGTTTTTAGAAAAATCGTTGAAAATCAGTGAGAATAAGGCTTAGTAGGCATTGTTCGATGGGTATCTTTTCAGACGCCAGACTTGACTCAAGTCTGGCGTTTTTGGTAGGTTTGAAGCATGATTTTTATCACTTTCTATACATACTTAGCAATTTTGTGATGATAATTTCACCTAAACGGGAAAATGTTTTGCTATTTTTATACCCACAATTCAGCAACGGACTTTCCTTTTAATAACCTTAATCAATCAAACACCTTTTGAAATCATGCTTATCCGTACATTTGAAGAGTATCAGGCCGCTTACCAGCATAGTGTAGAAGACCCGGAAGGTTTTTGGGCAGAAGTGGCTCAGGAGTTTAAGTGGCATAAGCCTTGGAAGAAAGTATTAGACTGGAATTTCACGGGCCCTGATGTAAAATGGTTTGTGAATGGTAAAACAAATATTACCGAAAACGCACTTGACCGTCATTTACGTGAGTTGGGCAATCACCCCGCTATCATCTGGGAGCCAAACGATCCAAACGAACCAAGTGTGACGCTTACGTACAAAATGCTGCATGATCAGGTATGCCGTTTTGCTAACGTATTGAAACGCAACGGTGTTCAAAAAGGAGACCGTGTGTGTATTTACCTTCCGATGGTGCCCGAAGCCGCGATTGCTATGTTGGCCTGTGCGCGTATTGGAGCCATTCACTCGGTGGTGTTTGGAGGGTTTTCGGCACAGTCATTGACCGACCGTATCAATGACTCTGATTGTAGGGTGATTATTACGTCAGATGGTGCGGCGCGCGGCCCGAAAAATATCCCAATGAAAGATACCGTTGACGATGCGTTGATTGGATGTCGTTCGGTCGAAAAAGTAATTGTTTTGACCCATACCCGCACACCGATTTCGATGATTAAGGGACGTGACGTATGGTGGGAAAGCGAAATGAAACAAGTAACGTCTGATTGCCCTCCTGAAATCATGGATTCGGAAGATCCCTTATTTATCTTATATACTTCAGGGTCAACGGGTAAACCAAAAGGGGTGGTTCACAGTACGGGTGGTTATATGGTCTATTCGGCTTATACATTCCAGAATGTTTTCCAATATGAATCAGGGCAAATTCACTTCTGTACGGCAGACGTGGGCTGGATTACAGGACACAGCTATATCGTTTATGGCCCCTTGCTGAGTGGCGCTACTACGTTGATGTTTGAAGGGGTACCTACTTATCCAGATGCGGGTCGTTTTTGGGATATTGTTGACAAGCACAAAGTGGATATTTTATACACAGCTCCAACGGCTATACGTTCGCTAATGGGCTTTGGGTTGAAACATGTTGAAGGCAAAGACTTGAGCTCGCTCAAAGTGCTAGGGTCAGTAGGGGAGCCTATTAATGAAGAAGCGTGGAACTGGTACAACGAAAACATTGGAAAAGGTCGTTGTCCGATTGTAGATACCTGGTGGCAGACCGAAACGGGAGGGATTTTGATTTCACCGATTGCAGGGGTAACAAAAACCAAACCTACGTATGCTACTCTTCCATTGCCAGGCGTACAACCAATCTTAGTGGACGAAAATGGCGTTGAAATTGAAGGAAATGGCGTGAGTGGTAACTTGTGTATCAAATATCCATGGCCATCAATCATTCGTACCACTTGGGGCGACCACGAGCGTTGTCGTCAGACGTATTTTTCAACGTATCCTGGACGTTATTTCACTGGCGATGGATGTTTGCGTGATGAGGATGGATACTATCGTATTACAGGACGGGTGGATGATGTATTGAACGTATCAGGACACCGTATCGGAACGGCTGAAGTAGAAAATGCTATCAACATGCACGCCGATGTCATCGAAAGTGCCGTGGTTGGTTATCCGCACGACATCAAAGGGCAAGGGATTTATGCCTTTGTGATTTGTGATAATGTGCTTGACGATGAAGATTTGTCGCGCCGTGATATTTTAGCGACCGTAACGCGTATCATTGGGCCTATTGCAAAACCAGATAAGATTCAGTTTGTGAGAGGTTTACCAAAAACTCGTTCGGGCAAAATCATGCGTCGTATCTTACGTAAGATTGCGGAAGGCGATACTTCTAACTTAGGCGATACTACGACATTGCTCGACCCAACGGTGGTTGAAGACATTAAAGAAGGAGCTCTTTAGCGCATTTTACTAGCTACCAAAAAAGCGTTCGAAGCAGTGTGCTTCGGGCGCTTTTTTTATGTGGAATGGGTAAAAAAATAGGAGTTGTCCTCGGGTTGTGAGCAACCCGACCCACGGTGAAAAGGGTTGCTCACAACCCGACGATAGCGTGATACTAACCACGAGAAGTAAGGGGTATATTTTCTAAATTTTTTTCTTTTTAAGTACAAAAGCTAAGTTTTACAACGAATTGTATAGCACCTAGTTCATGGAAAAGTTATTAAAAGAACTTCAACAGGCAGAGTTAGAACGTCAGACGCGTCGGTATTTCTTACAGACACTCGGTGCGGGCGTAGGTGGATTAGGCTTAGGGTCGTTGCTTGGAAGCTGTGGGTATGGCTCAAAAGAGAAAATGGCCGCAGCTCCACTGGTATCTGCCGACCCAATGAACGTTCGGATGCCGCAGTTTGCACCCAAAGTAAAACAGGTGATTTACATTCACATGGCGGGGGCGCCTTCGCAGTTGGAGTTGTTTGACTATAAACCAGAACTAGAAAAATACCACGGCAAAGATTGTCCTGCGGAGTTTTTGGAGGGAAAAAAGTTTGCTTTCATCAAAGGTGTTCCTAAAATGTTGGGACCCAAAGGGCAGTTTGCCCAGCATGGACAGTCGGGTGCGTGGGTTTCGGATTATTTACCTTATTTGCAAACGGCGGTGGACGATGTGTCGTTTTTGAAGGCCATGTACACCGACCAATTTAACCATGCTCCCGCTCAGTTGCTGATGCACACGGGTAGTGCGCGGCTGGGGCGTCCTAGCTTGGGGGCTTGGACCGTCTATGGTTTAGGCTCTGAAAATCGAAATTTACCAGGATTTATCGTACTGGCGTCGGGAGGAAAACAGCCTGACGCGGGCAAATCGGTGTGGGGAAGTGGGTTTTTACCAACGGTTTACCAAGGAGTTCAGTGTCGTACGGGGGGCGACCCTGTTTTGTACGTATCAGACCCACAAGGGATGAACCGCGACATCCGTAAGCAGACGATTGAAGCCATCAATGAAATCAATAAACAAACCTACGAGGAAGTACGTGACCCCGAAATTTTGACGCGGATTAGCCAGTACGAAATGGCGTTTCGGATGCAAATGTCGGTGCCTGAGGTAATGGATGTCAGCAAAGAGCCGCAGTATATTTTGGATATGTACGGTGTGCAAGCGGGCGAAGGTTCGTTTGCTATGAACTGCCTTTTAGCTCGAAAATTAGTCGAAAATGGTGTACGCTTTGTGCAACTTTTTGACTGGGGCTGGGACACCCACGGCACGAGCGAAGATGGTTCGGTAGAAGTGGGGCTTCGGAATAAATGTTTGTCCTCTGACCAAGCCGTAACGGCTTTGTTGAAAGACCTAAAAATGCGTGGATTATTGGATGAGACGCTAGTGGTATGGGGCGGCGAATTTGGGCGAACACCCATGCAAGAAAACCGTGACGGTCAAGTGCTTCCGTATTCAGGGCGCGACCACCACCTCGAAGCATTTACGGTTTGGATGGCAGGCGGAGGAGTCAAAAAAGGGTTTTCAATGGGAGAAACCGACCCGCTAGGGTATGCTGGGGTCAAAGACCGTACGCATGTGCATGATTTGCAAGCCACTATTTTGCACCTAATGGGCTTCAACCACGAAAAGTTCACGTATCCATTTCAAGGGCGTAACTTTCGCTTAACGGATACCGCTGGCAAAATCATTACGCCCATTTTGGCCTAAACCAAAGAAACTTTCATGAGTTTTTGAGCAAAAGAATGAATCGCGGCTTCAATTTTTTGCACTTGCTGTGCAGAAGGATGTTTGACGCCCGAAACGTATTGACGCATTAATGCTTTGTTAATACCTGCTTTTTCGGCGATAGAATTTATTTTGAGTGGATAAAATATTTCGAAGAAGGCTGTTAAATCATAACGATACTCAAAGGTGATACTATCAAGAGTAACATCTTTCCAGTAATCGTTGTCCTTACCTTCATTTTCCAAAAAATCTTCTATCAATTCAAGCATATTTTGGGTAATCTCTGCTTCAGAATCACCCACGGTAACGTTTAGAAAGCCAGGAGCTTCTAAGCGGCCCCAGATTTCGTCGTCGCCTTTTTCTATGATTATGGTTAATTGCATGTTATTTGATACCTGCTTTTTTCAAGATAGCTTTCAGTGTACCTATAGGAATATCTTTAGTCCCATGATCAGCCACTGGAATATTATCTGGATTGATTGGATGCTTGAAAATACGGTGGCTTCCTTTTTGTCGTACTTCAAACCAACCGTTTTCTTCTAAAAGTTTTATAACTTGTTTTGCGTTCATCAAATTTGTTATGTAAAAATTTAGTTTTTTGTTTCATACGTCTAACGAGCGAAAGTAAAAGTTTGATTGGTTTCATTTGGATTTCTAAATACAAAAGTAGCAAAAAAGTTACCATGTCTGCAAGTACACTGGTAACTTTTTTGCTACTTTTCTTGAATGTAATAATTAAAAAAGAAAGGACTTTTAAATCCCGTATTTATCCAATAAATAAATAATAGCTGCCATAGAAGCGCTGCCGAGGTCTAGTTCGCGCTTGTTAACGTTTTCAAAGTTGTCATTGGACGCATGGTGTACATCAAAATAGCGCTGAGAGTCAGGTTTATAGCCAAACAGAACGGTGCCTGATTGCGCCAACGGGCCAATGTCGGCGCCACCGCCGCCAGGCCCGATTTCGTGCAAGCTGTACGGGGCTAATAGCTCTTTCCACGTTTGGATTTTAGCTTTTTGCTCTGGACGACCGACGACGCCAAAACCTTTTGGCGTAAAGCCACCGTTGTCAGACTCTACCGCCGCAATGTGCTTTTCATTGTTTTGTTTGGCCAAATCAGCGTATTTTACGCCTCCGCGCAGGCCATTTTCTTCGTTCATAAACATTACCGCGCGAATTGTCCGTTTGGGTTTGTAACCAATGGCTTTCAATACGCGTAGCACTTCAATGGATTGTACACAGCCCGCGCCGTCGTCGTGAGCACCTTCGGCCAAATCCCACGAATCTAAATGGCCGCCTACAACGATGATTTCATCGGGAAACTCGCTCCCTTTTATTTCCCCTACCACGTTGTGAGAGTCAGCATCGGGCAATGTTTCGCAGTTTTGGCGAAAATAAAACGTCAACGTTGGGTTTTCTTTGAGCTTATTACTGAGCAGGTTTGCGGCATTGGTGCTGATTGCCGCCGTTGGAATAAGGGGAGCGCCTGTGGCATAACGCATACTTCCCGTATGCGGAAAATCGTCTTGAACGGTACTTACTGAACGGACAATTGCACCGACGGCACCCAAATTTCCTGCTTCGCTAGCTCCGTTGGCGCGTTGTTCAACGGCACTTCCGTACGCTTCAAACGTATTGAGCTTGGTTGGATCCATTGGGCGGTTAAAAAAGACAATCTTTCCTTTTACTTTTTCTTTGCCCAATTCCCGTAATTGCTGAAAGCTTTTAACCTCAATCACTTCGGCTTCTACGCCCTTCGTTGGAGTCGCAATCGACCCGCCGAGGGCTGCAATGGGAACGTTGATTTTTTGCTTACCCACGTGAATGTACGCTTCTTCTTTTTTACCGCGTACCCAATGTGGCACTTTTACATCTTGCAAAAACACGCGGTCAAACCCTTGTTGTTGCATCAATTGTTGGGTATAAACCACTGCTTTTTTTGCCCCTTCTGAGCCGCTCAAACGCGGACCTACTTGTTTGCAGAGGTAGCGGAGCCATTCATAGCCTTGTCCATTGGTGAGTGTTTCGTTGTAAATTTTGCGAATGATGACCGAATCTTCGCGGGTTTGAGCTAGTGAGCTACCAGCTAAAAGCAGGAGTAAAACAAGTTTTTTCAATGGGTGGTTGGTTAGAAGGTTGATGATGTGATTCATCACAAAAATACATTCTATTCCAATATGTCTCCTAGCGCTGTCAAAAGAATTCCCGTTGTAGTAGCGTCTTGGTCGGCAAAACGATGATAATTGCCTTTTCGCCATTGCTGTAACGTAGGCCAAATACGCCTGAAACGATTATCGGGCAAATGAGCGCGTACATTGAGAAAATGCACTTTTTCGGCAACGACTTGCAGGTTAAGATGTGTAGATGGAATGATCCGAGCCAAATGAGCATACACCTTCTGAAGGTCTTCGGCTTGTTTTTGAAGCGGGGCGAGTTTATTACTATGTGGGCGAGAAAAACGATTGGTCAACGTAACCGTTTGGCCATTCTTCTGTTGGGTGCCTACTTGCTGAGAATTGTGTTGGCGATAATGGATGAGGACTTCTGGAATAAACTGAATTTGATTGAGTATGGCAGCGACGTATGCCATCCAAGTATCGTGTAAAAACGCTGAAATATCGGTAGGGAAAGGTAAAATCATTTCCACGAAAGATTTGCGCACAGCCATCGTACAACCCGCAACTCGGTTGCCGACGAGCAATATCTCGATACTTCGTCCCTGTTTCCATTGTTCCTGTTGAGGGGTGCCAAAACGAACAACTTCCCAAAAATGCTTTTGGAGGGAATGAGTATGTTCATCTACCAAAAGAGCATCCGAAAAAATAACATTTATGGGAGGGTTCTCATTGAAGACTTTTGATAAATGGGCTATTTTTTCGGGAGCCCAACAATCGTCTTGGTCGGCTAAAAAAAGAAGATCACCTTGGCAATGGGTCAATGCCTTTTCAAAGTTTTTGGTTACGCCTAGTTGATGTTCGTTTTGGAAAATACGGACGGGAAAGGGGGCTTTTTTTGCAAACTGTTCGACCAATGCAAGGGTATTGTCCGTCGAACCATCATCGCAAACGACAAGTTCGTTGGGAAGTAACGTCTGATTTTGAATGCTTTCCAGCTGTTCCGTTACAAATCTTGCACCGTTGTATGTACACATTGCAACCGAAATCAGCTGTTGATGGCTGGGCATAAAGTCGAATATCGAGGGTTAGAACAGAGTTTAATTAGGCGTCGAGTAAACGCAACAAACGTCGGCAGCCATTAATGAGCACTCTCCGAAGCGCTTTATTTTTTTGGTAAAAATACGAAGGTTTATGATACGCGTTTGGTAAACTTTTAAAATGAGCATCATTATTAGCTGTTAATTCCTTTTGGTATATGTCAAAAAGCGGTTTTACGTCGGGACGAGCATTGAAAGAGAACCTATCTTGGTGAACAGACAAGTTATCTGGACTCGAAAGTCGATAGCCACTAAAATGAAAAAATACCAAAGGAAAGGTGTCGTTTACCCAAAAGCCACCATTTTTTTGAGACACTTTTCGCTCGTGCATGTTCCAGTAAGCCAAATTATAACCTAAATGCGAACTGACAAGGGAATTGGCATAAAACAACGGAACATAGTTGAGCCATAGTTGGTCACAGTTCATTCCTTCGGCAAAGTTGAAATAGCCTTCGTGCCAAACGCGGTCTTCCCACCACGCCAAAAAACGAGTAGTTTCTTCGGAGCGGCGAAGCGCAAAAAAACCACCGTTGTACAAGCCCGCATTCAAAAAACTGCGCAGATGCGGAGTCCCCTCGCCAGTGATGGGAGTGACCACGTGTGGCGTAATGACAATGCTGTGATGATCAAGGTCTTTTTCGATGGGAGCAACATCTCCAAAAAGCCGAATGTCAGCATCAAAATAAAGTAGTTTTTCAACATCGGGATAAGTTTTGAAAAGCCAACTAGCCATAAAAGGCTTAGCCAAACAACTCAGCTCGAAAACAGTATATCGGTTGAAAAGATTGTGAAAATCAGGGACTTGTTGTTCATTGATTTCAACGATTGTATGCGCACTGACGGACGAAACATCACGGTCGTTGATTTTGTCAAAAAGTCCAATCACCACACGGTAGTCGGGGTTGTATTTTACCAAACTATCGGCCATCGTTTTGGCCAGTGCTAAATGACTTAGGGTACAGATTGTAAATGCAAGACGCATTAGAAAAGAAATAGTTTTGAGGCAAAAATACATACTTCTTCTGAGTTTCGGTCGGCAGAAGTTGTTTTTTGATTAAGCGGAAACGTAAGTTTTTAACGAACTGAAAGAAAGGACTTTGAAAAAGACCTAGTAAAAACGTAAATGAAACCACTTATAGGACAAAACCCTTTGATAACTATTTAAGAGACGTTACACACATGAACCTTTCTAGCTCACGTCGCGATTTTATGAAAGCAACCGCAACTACGTTGCTCGCTCCCTCTATTTTATCAAATTCTTCTATGGCTAGTGCCGCCGACGGTGACATTGTTGGGCACGGTAGCCACCGCTACAAAATTCAGGCAGGATGGGGTAAACTTGATGCCGCGCAATTTCCCGTTAAAAACTGCCATGAAATGGTCATGGACAGTAAAGGAAGGCTTATTATGGTAACGGATGAGACCAAAAATAATATTTTGGTGTACGACCGTTCGGGTAAGTTACTAGAAAGCTGGGGGCACGAATACCCTGGTGGGCACGGCCTTACGCTCTGGAATGCCAACGGCGAAGAATTTTTGTTTATCTGTGATCCTAACTCTGGAAAAGTGACCAAAACCGACTTGAAAGGGAAAGTTTTGATGACCATCGAGCACCCATCAAAAGTGGGGGCATACAAACCAGAAGATAAGTTTTTGCCTACCGAAACGGCTGTTGGCCCAACGGGCGACATCTACGTCGCAGACGGGTATGGTTCGCAGTGGATTTTGCAATATACCTCAAAAGGGGAGTTTATTCGGAAATTTGGAGGCTCGGGCGACGAAGATGGACAATTTTCGACCGCTCACGGAATCACCGTCGATTATCGTAATAAATCGAACCCGACGTTGTTGATTACTTCGCGCGCGCACAATGCCTTCAAACGTTTTACACTTGATGGAAAATATTTGTCAACTATCTTTTTGCCAGGGGCTTATGTGTGTCGCCCCGTAATTCATGGCGATACATTGTATGCAGGGGTATGTTGGTCGCGTTTGCGGTATTTAAACCAAACTCCTAACTCGGGTTTTGTGACAATTTTGGATAAAAATGACAAAGTAATTTCAAATCCTGGGGGGACAAAACCCGAATACCGTAACGGACAACTTCAACTGATGGTGCAAGACAAAGCAGCGGTTGACGGGATTTTGATGCACTGCCACGATGTCTGTATCGACAACGACGAAAATATCTATATCTGTCAATGGAATGCCAAACAGACCTATCCAGTGAAGCTGGCAAGAATCTAAGATTTAGTGTCGAGTGCAGAGGGTAGAATGTCGAATAAAGAATCTATTCGACATTCTACCCTCTGCACTCGACACTAACTATCTGCCATTCCAATTTGGAAGGAATAGAATTGATAGAAATCATTTTATTTGTATAAAAATTAGATTTAATTGTGTATTTCTAAACCTAAATACAATGAAAACTTTTAATTCTGTTGCTGAAAAAGAAGAATATTACGCCAAGCGCCGAAAGAAAGGCTTGATAGTTGGTGCAGTAGGAGCGGCCATTTTGGGCGGCGGATTTATTCTTCAGTATATTTTATATATGACGGGCCACTCGTTTAATGGTGTCATGTATTCGCTTACCACCATCGGCATTTGTCTTGTCATGTACGCTGCCGTCGAAATATTTGGTTGGTAAATTTATTCATTCCCATCTTTTTTCTCGTTTACAGATAATTTTTTGGCATTTTGGAGTTTTTAAAAGAAAAGACTTCTACAATGTTGAAATATGCTATTGCTGTGTTTGGAGTATTCCTCTTTGAGTTATCAACTTTAAAAGGATGGGCACAGACCGAACAAACTACGTTGCGTGCTTTGCTTTCTCTAAAAAATCCTTCCCCTAAAAAAACATATTTAGTGACTGATGTGGGCAAAGAAGGAGAATGGCGCTACGACCCTAGCGATAAAGACTCGCCTGCCAACGGAGGAACGGTGCTGGAAAGTACTAACCGAACAGTGCAGGGACGGTTCAAACGTCAATTTGACCCCAGAGGAGGGGTGCACATTGATTGGTTTTTGGACAAGTCGATGGCGACAATCAACGGCGCTTTGTTGGAGGCGGTGAAAGTGAGCGAACGGGTAAACTTTGGGCCTAAAGTCTATGTCATTGCCCCAATGATGTTAACACCCGATGCGCTATGGTCGCCGCAGCGATTACGTTTGCATTTTCAAAATACGACCCTGCAAGCACAAAGCGGATTGAAGCAAGTGCGTGTTCTTGAACTGCAAGATATTACCGAACTTACGCTTTCAGGGGTTGTTTTTTTGGATGGCAATGTAAAAAAATCGCAAATTGCGCAACCTTTGAACGAGGGCGGAAATGCCTTTTTGACCATTGTAGCACCCTCCAACCTTGCTACTTCTCGCCTTGAAATTGGCTCGTTGACCATTCAAAATATGCCGATGTGTGGCGTGAACATTGTCACTCATAACGATGAGCGGGACGAAGGATACCGTCGTATTTTGGTAAAAGCATTTCGAGAAATCAATGGTTATAACGGGCTCAATATCCAGAATGATGGATTTGCTGTGTGGGGGTTTAATGTCAAAGGAGCACATCGTTCGGTGGTGATCGATTCGTTGTATGCGCTGCAAGACAATGAACCTTGGGGCGACGCGCCGATTGAAAAATCGTTTTATACCTTCACCTTTGAGAACCAAGTAGATCCGCAAGTTCATAAGCGAAAAGACACTCTCTACATCAAAAACTTGTACGCCAAATACCCTTGTTCGTTGATTTTATACACCCAGGCAGTCAATAACGTACTGATTAACAACTACGTGATGGATGGTGTGCTTAGAAAGCCTGCGGTAGCCGATGAAAAAGCGTACCCAACCATGCTACGAAAAAACCTGTCGTGGGTTGGTTCCAAACATACGTGGACGTCATTTAAAAGCCCGAAGAGTAGTTTTCGGGTAAAGAAAATGCAGATTCGGAACACCAATAAAGTGTTTATGAGTGAGTCGTCCATCAGCGATATAACGGGTTTGTGGCTCAACAAAGGCATTACGGGAGCTATATTTGATTCCATCGAAACAGATGTTCGCATCAAACTCCACGGCGACGGCTACTACTTTGGGTTTCCCAATGTACCCGATGGCAGGCACCGAGTGGGGACGTTCATTAGTTATATTCCTGCCAAACGTAATTATGTTCAGCCATTGAATGCTGATTTGACGATTGATAAATTACACATTGGGAGAGGCTCTGGGGTAATTTTTGCGATGGGAAATGCTAAAATTGGAAGTATCACGCAAGACAGTGACAGTCGCGGAATTTTTGAAAGTCGAGAAAATAGGTTTAAAAATACCGAGTTGTTGTACAATGGGTTTATTGTTGATAAGTGCCAAGCGACGGATATTCTGTGGCGCTTTAATTGGTTTGTTAACCAAAAACAATTGACGGACGAAACGACCGTTCAGGCGGGAGAAAGGTATGAGTTTAAGAATTTTACGGGCAATAATTACCTAGAATCACACACGACATTTACGGCTTCCAACGAAACTTCATCGTACGTAACTGCGTACCGATACGATGGCGATGCGACAATTCAGCGCAACATGGAGCAGTTTTTGCAGTTTGTTGAATTTAATTGGACCAACGTCAAAATGAAATTGATTGATGGATCGTCTAGCAATTTTGTACGACGTTTTATGCCCACCAAATACACCGAAAAACCGCTGCTTCTGAACCTATCTCGTAAGCCTAAACCTTTGAAAGGCTGGAAGATGGATTGGAAAACTAGCGTGTTTACGCAATGCGTTATTGAATAACTGCCCATAAAAAAAGCTCCAATCGTTTTGGCGATTGGAGCTTTTCAACAACTTCCCGAAAGTTTTAAACTTTCGGGAAGTTCACCCGATTCCTAGTTAGGATAACCTGGGTTTTGTGGTTTCAAGTTAGGGTTGTTAAGCATTTCTTGCTTTCCTAACGGCAACAACAAGTGTTTTTCTTGCAAAGCTTGGTTCGAGCTTAGGTTTACGTGACCAACGAAGTTGTCGAAACCGTTTGTCTTCTCGTTATATACTTTACGAAGACGTACCATGTCAAACCATGTGATTTGCTCATAGCACAACTCGTGCCAACGCTCTCTCCAAACCGCCTCGCGGAATGTTGTTTGCGTATAAGTACCAAGTGCAGGAGTAGTAAGCTGGGCACGATCTCTGATGCGTTTGAAGGCATCGTAAGCGGCTTGTGTAGGCGCTCCTAGTTCGTTTTGAGCTTCAGCAAAGATCAACAATACTTCAGCGTAGCGGATTTGAGGCACGTTCAAGTTGTTTTGACGAGAACCTGCTGTACCAGAAGTTCCGTTTGCCGTACGGTTGAAGTGCTTGAAGATATAAGGCGCACCTAGCTCAAAACGAGCTCCATTACCGTTGGTAAAATACGTAGTATAGAAATACCCTTCTTGGTCTTTGGCTCGCAAGTCACCTGCTTCATACGACTTGTAGAAGAACGAAGTTGGTACCGTACTTCCTGTTCCTGATGGACCGTTATAGGTTACAGGTTTGAAGTTAGGATACATGTTATCCATTGGGTTACCAGCTACCGACGTGTTGTATTGAAGCATGAAAAGGTGCTCAATACGGTTCTTTGTGCTTTCCTTGTGAACGTCCTCGTATGTAGGGAAGAGGTTAATCGTTCCAGGGTTTGCATTGGCGTAAGTGATTACTTCCAACGCTTTGTCTGCCGCTAGTTTATAGTGAGACGCCCCTTTGCTAAGTGGGAAGCCAGCCATTGTCAGATATACTCGTGCCAACTGTGCTTTTACCGCTGCTAAGTTAGCGCGTCCACTTGCATCCATCCAAGCTAAACCAGCACCTTCTGCTGCTACAAGGTCATCTACAATAAGTTTGTAAATTGATTCTTGTGGTGCACGGCTTGGTTGGAAATCTTCCGAGCTTGCTGTTTGAGGTTTTGTTACCAATGGAATATCACCCCACAAACGTACAGCAGTGAAGTAAGCAGAAGCTCTCAAGAAGCGAGCTTCTCCCAATACCTTATTTTTCTGTGCATCGGGCATGATTGTGATACCAGGTACTTTATCAATTACTTGGTTAGCTTGCGCAATTACTTTATACAAACCGTTCCAATAGTTGACAACGTGCGCGGTGTTTCCGTCGTGAACCAACCCATAAAGGTTGTTCAGGTCAGAGTTCTGCGCTGTTTCGGTGGTTGAAGTTCCTGTCATGGCTTCTAATAATTGCCAGTTTGACGAGAAGATACCCGCACCATCGCCCATGAAACGCAAGTCAGCATAGACAGAGGCTAAAGCTGCTTCTGCGTGGTCTGGAATGGTATAAAAGTTGTCGGGAGTAAGGTTAGACGGCGCTTGTTCGCTCAAGAAATCCGTACAGCTCGAAGGTCCGATGAGAACGGCTCCGATAAGTGCGGCTTTTCCTAGGTTCTTTATAATGTTTAGTTGCATGATAATGTTCAATTTAAGTGAAAGAGTGTGAATTAGAACCCAACCTGAATACCCAACATGTAAGTAGTAGGTTTAGGGTAGTTGTGCCAAATCATCCCTTGTGAGAAAGCACTGTTACCGTCTCCTTGGTTGGTTGGAGTAACTTCTGGGTCACCAACAATCTTGTCTTTCAATGCCAAGAAGAAGTTTTGGGTAGTAGCATACACTCTTAGACGGCTCAACTTCAATTTGCTTGTTACGTGGCTAGGAACTGTGTAGCCCAACAAGAGGTTTCTACCACGAAGGAACGAACCATCTTTGATCCACCATGAGTCAACGTTAGTCACGTAACCTGCACGTGTATCACGGATTTCAGCAATCATCGAGTTTTGGTTTTGTGGAGTCCATGCGCCCAATACCGAAGTATAGCTGTTTGCCAATGCTTGACGGTCTTCACTTGCGTGAAGGTTCATCATCATAACGTCGTTCCCGTACGAGAACTGAAGCTCAAGAGTAAGGTCGAAGTTATTGTAACGGAACGTGTTTGTCATCGCACCCCATGATTTAGGGCTACCATTTCCGATGATGCTACGGTCAGCGTCAGTAATGGCTTTGTCACCGTTTACGTCAAGGTACTTGATGTCACCAGGAAGAATTGTCAAACCGTTACGGTAGCTAGTGTATTTAGCCGCTTCTTCGCGTTCTGCTTCGCTCCATACGCCCAAACGAGTAAGTCCCCAGAACGAACCTACTGGCTCGCCGATACGAATTACGTTGGTTGGGTTAGTAAAGTTAGGACCACCTACGTTGAAAATGTCTGAAGGTGTTGCCAACGAAAGTACTTTGTTGCGGTTAAATGAAATGTTGAAAGTTGTATTCCACTGGAAGCCACCACGGTCGATGTTTACAGTGTTTATACCAAGTTCAAATCCTTTGTTTTGCATCGAACCAACGTTTTTACGGATCGTTCCGTAACCGCTTGTACGTGGTACTGGAGCATCCAAAAGCATGTCAGTTGTCTTACGATAGTAGTAGTCAGCTTCGATTGACACTTTTCCTTTGAAAAGAGAAATCTCTGCACCTACGTCAGCTTGAGCTGTTTTTTCCCAACGTAAGTCTGGGTTAGCCAAACGAGAAATACCTGTACCCGACACACGTGAGTCGTTATAGATAGTAGCATAGTTAGAGCTCAAAAGAGACAAAGAAGAGTAAGCTGGGATTTCTGAGTTACCTGTCAAACCGAAGCTAGTACGTAATTTCAAATTAGAAATAAACGAGTTGTTTTTCAAGAACTCTTCTTCAGACACACGCCATGCCAATGCTCCTGATGGGAAGAAGGCAAATTTGTGGTTTTCCCCGAATTTCGATGAACCGTCGGCACGTCCAGTCACTGTTACCAAGTATTTGTTGGCCAATGAGTAGTTGATACGTCCAAAGTATGAGTTAAACGCAAAACGAGATGCTCCAGAGCCTACAGCAGGGTTAGTTGCACCCGCACCTAAGTTGTTGTAAAGGAAGTAGTCTGTTGCAAAGTTGTTAATACTAGCACTCATGCTAAAGAGGTTCGTTTCTTGCCACGAAATCCCCAAAAGGGCAGTCAATGAGTGCTTGTCGCCAAACTGTTTGTTGTACGTCAAGTAGTTTTCCAACGACCAGAAACTCTCTTTACGGTTGCTGGTAGAGGCGTTACCGTTACCACCAATGTTGAGCGTACGCGTTTGCGACTGGTTGTTTTCTTGCGTTTGAACGTTGATACCAAATACGGTACGCATTTCAAGACCTTTAGCAAGGTTGATGTTTGAGTACATACTTCCTACCGTTGTTTGGGTATTTAAGATGTAAGTACGGCCCATCAAACGGTGCAAAGAGCTCATCGTTCCTTCTGCATAAGGATAATCGCGGTTGTTGGCATACGTTCCGTCAGCGTATTTAGTAGGCATGAACGGGAAGTCTTCCACAATCTGACGAGCTACGGCATCACCTTGATCGACAATGTTTTCGCTTTGGTTATTGTAGCTCAATGTACCTCCTACTTTCAACCATTTTTTGATTTGATCATCGATGGTAAAACGTCCAGAATAACGCTTCATGTATGAAGTCTTGAGAAGTCCTTGGTCGTCGCGGTAACCCAATGAGAATGAGTACTGCGTGCGCTCGTTACCACCGCTGAAACCCAACTGATGGTTTTGAGAAAGGCTATTTTGTGATGTTTCTTTGAACCAATCGGTATCGTACAATGGGTTACCGTTGCTGTCAAAGATACGTGGGTCAGTGCGGCGGAGTTTAGGGTTTAAGTATGCCCATTTACCCGCTGCCCAACCTGTTGGGTCATACTTAGCCATGTTTGCCCATGCCAAATCTTCAACGGCAAGGTATTCTTTGGCATTGAGTACTCGCGGACGGTTTGGCCCGATGGTGTTTACGCTGAAATCAGCATTGTAGGTAACAGTACCTTCACCTGCTTTTCCTTTTTTGGTAGTTACCAAGATAACCCCGTTGGCGCCACGTGCCCCGTAAATCGCCGTAGAAGAAGCATCTTTCAATACTTCCACCGACACGATGTCGTTCGGGTTGATGTAGTCAATTGCCGAGCTAAATTGGTTTTGGTTTCCTTGTGGAAGCATCACCCCGTCCACTACATAAAGTGGGTTGTTTGATGAGTTGATAGAGCTAAAACCACGCACACGAATCGTAGTACGACCACCTGGACGACCAGAGTTAGTGTTTACTTGTACCCCTGGCATACGTCCCGAAAGGGCTTGAGTCAACGAAGGCGCAGGACGCTCCATGAGTTGTTCGGCTTTTACCGAACCTACGGCACCTGTTAAGTCAGATTTCTTCAAAGTACCATAACCGATAACGACGATTTCTTCAAGTACTTTGCTGTCCACTTTCATGGTCAGGTTAAGCACATTTTGGTTGCCCACTATTACCTCTTGTGGCTCATAACCAACAAAAGAGAGAACCAATGTTGCTTTTTCAGGTACATCAAGACGGAACTGACCGTTTGCGTCAGTTACAGTTCCTTTTTGACTTCCTTTAATGACGATACTAACCCCTGGAAGAGGGCTGTTGGTTTCGTCCACAATTTTACCAGTGATGGCCTTGTCCACGGCAGTGGCTTCAACAAGAATGGCGTGATTCCGCGTTGGCACTCCTGCTACAGGAGCTGCATAAGCGAAATGGAGGCAGGAGAGAGACAATAGGAGGGGCGCCGAAGAATTTCGTGCCATCCTAACAACCCGCCGGTGTGGTTGTAGTTTTCTTTTCATACAAGTTAGAATTCTGTGCTGGTGTGAGCAGCGTTTAGGGTGGAAAATAGGTTAAAGATATAAACTATCACCTTATACAAGGGACAAAACTAGGCAAACTACTCTATTGTTTTATAAAAAAAGTGTTAATTGATATAGGTATAATTTAATAATTTTATTAACTATATGTCTTTTTATTTTCACCTTACTTTACTTATAATAAAATATTATGGTTTGATGAATGTGGGTATGTTTTGGTATAAATAGGATAACAAAAGAGGAAAATGGGCTAGGAAAGTATATTAGTGTCGTTTAATTTGATTGAGTTTTAGGCATATTTTTGATTGTATTGCTCAAAATGTAACAAACAAAGTTTAGCGCTGGGTGTAATATTCTAGATTTTACTTGTTAAAAATATGTCTTTTAGTAAGTATAGATAGTCGGCATTTTTTGCAAAAAAAGGTTGCATATTTTGCAAACTGTAAGAACAGAGGGATTAATTAGTAGTTAAAGTGTAGAATATTGTACAAAATGAAGCGAAAGCAGATGAAATATGAAGTGGAAAAGATTTGTAAGAGAGTAAATTTTGCTAAAATTGAAAATGACACTAGATAATAGTTTTTTAATCTATGTCTTATAATTTGAATGGGTCAAAAAATAAGCCGATGGCTGAAAGAGTAACAGACTTACCAAGTTTTTAAAACTTGGTAAGTCTAGGTTACAACTTACAATTTCTTCAAAAAGAAGGCCGCAATGGCTTTGTTGACGTTGACCTGATTTTGGTGTTTCATAAAGTGATGGGTATCATCCACAATCACTAGGGTTTCGTGGTAAATGTTTTTGTCTTCTAATCGGCGAACAAGGTCGGTGCTTTGGCTAAAGCGTACATTGCGGTCGTCGTCGCCGTGAATAATAAGTACGGGCGATTTCCAGGTATCCATGTAAGCAATGGGTGATGATTTCCACGCCACTTCGAGGGCATATTGGGCATCGGGTGCGCGGTCGTATTGGTCGGGAAGTACCATGTTACGCGTACGCTCGATGGTGCGGTCATGTACACCGTGAACATCAACGCCCGCGGCAAAAAGCTGCGAATCTTTGCCCAAAGCCATTGCCGTCAGAAATCCACCGTACGAGCCACCATACACCCCAATTCGTTTAGAATCGACTTGATTTTGTTTCGCAAGCCACTCACCTGCGGCCTTGATGTCAGTGTATTCCGAAGCACCATAACCGCCTCCATTTTTGGGATTATGAAACTCAAATCCGTACCCAATTCCCAAACGATAATTGACCGAAAGAACCACAAATCCCAAACTCGCTAAGTACTGATTCATGGCGTAGGCGTTGGCATAATAGTCGGAATAGTGCCAACCAAGGAGCATTTGGCGAGGTGGCCCGCCGTGGATATAAACAATGGCTGGTTTTTTGGAAGGACTTCCCGCTTTTTCAAAAAGTTGTCCATGAACAGTAAAGCCGTCGGGGGTTTTGAAGGTAACTTGTTTGGGCGTCACCAACAACGACGCAGGATATTGGGCAGGAAGCTTGTCGGCCGCGAGGAGCTGAGGAGTAGCATTAGAAGTAAGCGCAAGTACGTGGGGCATGGGTGGGCGTTGGGAAGTAGCGCCAATGAATGCTATCGCTGCGCCATCGCCAGTTAAAACAGGCGACCATTCTAATCCTGAGCCTGGGGTAATGACTTGCATATCGGCGCGGTCAACGGAGACTTTTACCACGTGGCGGCGGTCGATGTCGAGCGGGTCAGTACCTGCATTGGCCGTAAATAGCAGCGTTTTTTTGTCAGAACTCAGTTGAATGTGTTCACACATAAAATTGCCAGAAGTGAGTAAGATGGGCGCACCTCCTGACTCGGCCAACGAGTACAAATGTGGCCAACCGTCGTGATACGACAAAAAGACAATGCGGTTGGCCGCCCAGTGCAAATTGGTAGTGCCGTGGGTGGTGGGCAAGGTGCCGTTCAGGCGCTTGGGCGATGTCCAGATGGGCGTTGTTTTACCCGTAGCAAAATCAAAGGCAAGAATTGACCACAGATTCGGGCGGCGGGCCAAAATTGAATCTGGTTTTCCGCCGAGACCGTTGGTGCGAACAAACGCCAATTTCTGCCCGTCGGGCGACCAGCGCGGCGATTGGTCACGCTTGAATTGCGGGTCAATCCACCGAATAGGCGTTTGGGCATCGGTATAGACACCAATAAACTGGTGGTCGGTGCGGTTGGATTGGAAGGCAATGCGGCTACCGTCGGGCGACCAAACGGGAGAGCCATTGGTGCCACGGGCCGTAAAAAGAACAGTAGCTGGTGCGGTACCGTCGATGGTTACGGTATAAATTTGTCCACCTTTACTGTAAGCTACCTTATCACTTTTGGGAGAAATGACAGGGTTTTCGCCTTCGCCAAGCGATTTGGGCTCACCTCCCGAAAAAGGAATACTCCACACTTGGACTTTGGTAGGTACGGGATGAAAGCTCGGGTTGACGGGGAGGTCGTCGTTCCAGTTGGAACCGTGGTCACCCCCGCGAACATAAATGACCCATTTTCCGTCGGGTGAAATCGCTACATTACTAAGCTCTTGCCCATCGTCTTGGAGATAATTAGTGAGGCGACGAGCGGTAAATGTAGGCCCTTCGGCGACGTAAATGTTGCGTTGGCCTTGTTCGTTAAAAGCCCAAGCAATGCGAGAACCTGTGGCGGCAGCGGTGAGCTCGTTGGGAAACGGATACGCTTTAAGGGCATCCATGTCAAGTTGTTGGGCAAAAAGGGCCAACCAGCCACCCAAAATGAGGTGAATAAAGAGGGTGTAGAAAAATTTCATACGATTAGGTTTGTGATGTTTTCAAATGTACAAAATAAAGTAGTACCGTCGGAGGTAAATTCGACCCTTTGGGAGGTAGTATGCGTAGCGGCTTTGCTGTATTTTAAAAATTAACCCGTATTTTTCGGACTTATATGTCACCAAACTGATGAAAACGTTTCAAGTCATTTCTCCTGTCGATGGCTCGGTTTATTTAGAACGCGAGTACGTTACAGCTTCCCACATCGAAACAGTATTAACTACTGCCAAAGCTGCCCAAAAAGCATGGAAAGCCGTTCCTCTGTCGGAACGTATTGCTATTTGTGAACGAGCAGTTGCTTATTTTATCGAACATGCCGACGCCATCGGTACTGAGCTAACGTGGCAGATGGGGCGCCCAATTGCTTATACTCCCAACGAAATCCGTCGAGGTTTTCAGGAGCGCGCGCGTTATATGATGCAAGCCGCTATAGGGGCTTTGTCTGACGTATCGGTGTCTGAAAGAGATGGTTTTCAGCGTTTTATTCGCCGCGAAGCCCTCGGGACAGTCTTTGTCGTAGCTCCTTGGAACTACCCTTATTTGACGTCGGTCAATGTGGTTATTCCTGCCTTATTGTCTGGAAATACCGTTATCCTGAAACACGCGCAACAAACACCCCTTTGTGCCGAGCGCTACGCCGAAGCCTTCAAAGCGGCGGGCTTGCCAGAAGGCGTGTTTCAATATATTCATACGACCCACGACTACGTAGCACGAATCATTGCCGACTCTCGCGTTGATTTTGTGGCGTTTACGGGTTCGGTATCGGGTGGCCACGCAGTACAACGGGCAGCAGCCGAGCGTTTTATTGCAACAGGCTTAGAGCTTGGGGGAAAAGACCCTGCCTACGTTCGAGCGGATGGGAATGTGGCATTTGCGGTTGAGAACCTTGTGGACGGGGCGTTGTTCAATTCGGGGCAATCGTGCTGTGGAATTGAGCGCATTTATGTTCACGAAAAAGTCTATGACGAGTTTGTACACGGTGCGGTGGACTTGGTCAACAAATACATTTTAGGTAATCCGTTTGATGCAGGTACGCACCTTGGTCCGATGGTGCGTACATCAGCAGCGGAGTTTGTGCGTGAGCAAATCCGCGAAGCGGTAAGCCAAGGTGCCGATGCACTGATTGATCCTTCATTGTTCCCAAGCAATCAAGTAGGGACTCCTTATTTAGCACCTCAGTTGTTGGTAAACGTCAATCACTCGATGCGTATTATGACGGAAGAAACGTTTGGCCCTGCCGTCGGAATTATGAAAGTAAGCAGCGATGAAGAGGCGATTGCGTTGATGAACGACAGCGATTACGGGCTTACGGCGTCGGTGTGGACGGGGGATGCCGAAGCGGCACTTTTCATTGGAAACCAGATAGAAACAGGTACGTGGTTTATGAACCGTTGCGATTATCTCGACCCAGAATTGGCGTGGACAGGCGTGAAAGATTCGGGGCGTGGTTGTACTTTGTCGGCCTTAGGTTACGAAGCGCTTACACGACCAAAGTCTTTCCATTTGCGCGTGGGAGGGTTTTAATGGTAGGTAAATGAGTAGCGTGTCACAGAAGGGTATCATCTTTAGCCCTGATTTTGAGTATATTGATATGAAAAAGTCAGGGCTGAAGCCCGTTGGTATCCCTTTTTTAGTGCCCCCAGTCCAAAGACATGGGGTTAGAAGAGCCATTAGTAACAAAATGCCAAAAACAACTTCTATGAACCACGTTTTGAGAACCGAAAAAGATTACAACGATGCTCTTCTTCGAATTGATCAGATTTTTGATGCAGCTCCAGGTACACCAGAAGGGGACGAGGTTGAGTTACTTGTAGTTTTAATAAAAGATTATGAAAATAAATATCATCCTGTTCTACCTCCAGATCCAATTGAAGCAATCAAATTGACATTAGACGAAAGAGGAATGAAAGCAAAAGATTTGGTAGGACTAATTGGTTCCAAAGGATATGTTTCGCAAATACTAAACCGAAAAAAACCACTAACTGCGGAAATAATGCGGATATTGAATCGACAATTAGGAATTCCTGCTGATATTTTACTTTCGTAGCCATAACGAGCTTTTATGAAACGACTTTTGTTGCTTTTCTGGATAATTGCTTTGTCTGAGGTGGGGCAGGCGCAACAGCGTACCACCCTGTTTTTTGAAGGTTTTGGAACGGGGTTATTGACGTCGATTGGGGTTGACCAGTTGGTAAAAACTGCCCCTTCTTACAAAATAGCCCTCAATGGAGCACTTGGCTTTTTTCCACTCAATGGACGAAAAATGTATTCTGTTCCTGTTTCGGGGAGCTTATTGTTTGGAAGAGAATCTCATTTCTTTGAACTAGGAATTGGAATGACGTATGTCCAGTTTAGACAGCATTGGAAAAAGTCAATGATATTTTTCGATGATATGGGTATGTATCCTACATCCGAGAAGTATCATGTGAATAAACTTGTAGAACGAGAACAGTATCTCTTCGTGACCACCCGTGTGGGGTATCGTTTCCAAAAGCCAGAAGGTGGATGGTTCTTTAAGGTTGGCTTTACTCCATTAAGTTCTATTTTTTGGGAAGATAAAAGTATTTACAAGGGAGACAACCCATACCCTTCGATAACACATAGTAAAAGCTGGGGGAAAATCAACCGCAATTTCTTGTTATGGGGTGGAGTGGGGGTAGGTTATACATTGAAATAAGTGATATACAAAGTGAAAAACACCATAAAAATCGGCCTTTTAGAGTGCGACCACGTTCGCGATGAATTTCGACACATTGCGGGAGACTATCGAAATATGTTCCCTGCTTTGTTTCTCCCCCTTGCTCCCGAATGGGAATTTACTTTTTATGACGTCTCCAATGGTCATTTTCCTGCGTCAGTCGATGAGTGCGATGCGTACTTGAGCACGGGGTCTAAGTTTTCGGTCTATGACGATGAACTTTGGATTCATACCCTAAAAGCATTTGTGGCAGATTTGTACGCGCACCAAAAAATCTACGTAGGCGTTTGTTTTGGGCATCAACTTCTGGCGGAAGCATTGGGAGGAAAAGTACAAAAATCGTCGGTGGGTTGGTGCGTGGGTGTGCATCGGTTTACAGTTTCGGGTTTACAGTTTACAGTTTCAGGTTTGCCTTTGGAGGGAAGTTATCCAAAATGGATGCAGCCTTTTCAACAAAACGTCAATTTATTGATGATGTGCCAAGACCAAGTACAGGTGTTACCTCCCGATGCGCAGGTACTTGCTACTGCTGCCGATTGCCCAGTGGCCATGTTTCAAGTAGGCCAGCGAATGCTTGGCGTACAGGCGCATCCCGAATTTACGGTTCCTTATGAAGAAGCGTTGATGCGGTCGCGGGTGGAGCGAATTGGCGAAACCAAAACCCAACAAGGACTAGAAAGCTTATCTCAGCCCTTAGATAGTATCTTGGTGGCGCGTTGGATTGTTGAGTTTGTGGCGTCAAGGTTGTAAAAAAAGCGCGAAAGCGCGTTATTTGCCGCTTCAATTTGTCATAACACCCCACTACATGGTTTTTGCGCAATTTCAAGTCAGCGAGCTGGCAGAGTTTCTCAAGTACGGTATTTCAGGATTGAGCGCGATTGCGTTTATTTTATCGTTTTTTTTGCTCAACCGTGAAAGTAGCCGTCCGAAGCCACGCCCCGAAATGCTGCGTTCGATTCGGATGTTTATGGGACTGACGTTGGTGCTGGGGCTGGTGTCGGGCGTTGCAGCCATTATGAATCCCGATAGTTCGCCCAAACCAGAAAAAACAAAAACGACTACAACACCGACGAAAAAAGCCTCATTGATTAGTAAAATTACCAGTCCACGAAAAGAGTGGGTCATTGAGGTTTTTTATGATGCAGGGGCAAAACCATTGGCCGATCAACTGGCTGAGGAGTTGGCTGCTTATAAAGAATATGAGGTAAAAACAACGCAGTTGTCGTCATCAAGAAAAAAAGAATTAAAAATAACCCGTAGCCAAATTCGTTATGAACTCGCTGAAAAAGAGACGGCTACGCAGTTGCAAAAACGTTTGACTAAAATACTTCCCCAAGACGTAAGCCTCAGTCTAAAGCAGATTACATCATCATCGCCCGATTATTTAAGCATCTTTGTATGCGATTAATGCGTACGGAACGTTAAAAAAACCAACCGTTTGACTTTGTAGAAAAAAAGGTTGTTTGATTCGTAAAACTTTTAATTTCTAATACACCCATGATGAAAAAAACGCTTCTTACTGCGTCGCTCGTCGCTTGTGCTGCTGCTGCTTTTGCACAAGGTTATCCAGGTACTCCTCCTGCGGTTTCGCCCATGCCAATGAAACCCGAAATGACCGAAATTTGGGAGCCTGAAGTAGCGACTGTTACTCCAGCTAAAAACCTTGGCGAAGCACCTTCGGATGCTATCATCCTTTTTAATGGTAAAGACTTGTCTCAGTGGGTTTCTGCCAAAGATGGTGGCCCTGCTCCTTGGAAAATTGTCAACGGCGATTACCTCGAAGTAGTGCCTAAAAGTGGTGACATCAAAACTAAAATGAAATTTGGTGATTGCCAATTACACCTTGAATTTAGCGCTCCTGATAAAGTTGAAAGCGCAGGCCAAGGACGTGGCAATAGCGGGGTTTTCTTCCAAGACCGTTATGAGTTGCAAATTTTGGATTCGTACCAAAACCGCACTTACCGCAACGGACAAGCAGGAAGTATTTACAAAGACCACGCGCCGCTCGTAAATCCAATGCGTAGCCCGTCGGAGTGGAATGTGTACGATGTGGTATATACGGCACCGCGTTTTAAACCAGATGGTCGTTTGGATGCTCCTGCTCGTATTACTGTCTTTTTGAATGGTGTATTGGTACAAAACAATACCACTATCAACGGTCTAACGCTTTACATTGGCCTTCACCACTATCCAGAAGCACACGGAGAGGACGTAATTCACCTCCAAGATCACAATAACGCGACTCAGTTCCGCAACATCTGGATTCGCAGACTGTAATCGTTGTATAAACTGCACGCACAGCCCCGAAAGAACACTTTTTGGGGCTGTTTTTTTAGAAACCTATCTATTTGAATTATGAAGAAGTACTATTGTTATGTGCTCTTATTATGGGCGTCAGTTGGACGTGCCCAACAGACGGAAATTTGGCTTACCAAAGCTGATAAATCGGTTCTTTTTCAAAAACAAACCGAGAAGTTGTCGTTTGGAGCCAATACCAATACGCTTCCCAGTATTTACGTTGACGATACGAAGACGTTTCAAAAAATGGATGGCTTTGGATATACTCTTACGGGAGGAAGTGCTCAGTTGTTGGCAGCAATGAAGCCTACTGAGCGTGCAAAATTGCTGAAAGAACTCTTTGCCACGGATCAAAATAATATTGGTGTAAGCTATTTGCGCATTAGTATTGGAGCATCTGACTTGAGTGATCACGTATTTACCTACAACGACCTACCAGCGGGCCAAACCGACCCGACACTGACGAAATTTACGTTGGCAGAAGAGAGAAAAGAACTGATTCCAGTCTTGAAAGAGATACTATCGATAGCACCCTCGCTCAAAATACTGGGCTCACCTTGGACGCCGCCTGCGTGGATGAAAACCAACGCTGCCTCGAAAGGAGGAAGTTTGAAGCCTGAATTTTACGATGCGTATGCCCGATATTTGGTGAAGTATATTCAAGAAATGCAAAAAGAAGGGATTCAAATAGACGCAATCACAGTACAAAACGAACCCCTCCATCCAGGAAATAACCCAAGTTTATTGATGCCGCAAGATGAACAAGCCGCTTTTATCAAAAAGAGCCTTGGGCCTATCTTTAAAAAAGCCAATATTAGAACCAAAATTCTGGTTTATGACCACAACGCCGATCGCCCCGATTACCCCATTAGCATTTTAAATGACCCAGAAGCGCGTCAGTATATCGATGGTTCTGCGTTTCATTTGTACGGGGGAAACATCGAGAGTTTGAGGGATGTACACGAAGCCCATCCCGACAAAAACCTCTATTTTACGGAACAGTGGATAGGAGCGCCTGCTAATTTTGGGGGTGATTTGATGTGGCATGTTAAAAATCTAGTCATTGGAGCGCCGCGCAATTGGTGTAAAACCGTTTTGGAGTGGAATTTAGCTGCCGATCCACAGCAAAAACCCTACACCGACGGTGGATGTACGGCTTGTTTGGGCGCGCTGACCATTGGCGAAACGGTGGTTCGTAATCCCGCTTACTATATCATTGCGCACGCATCAAAATTTGTCCGACCCAATTCTGTACGTATAGCATCAAACGTCACAATGAACCTATCAAATGTCGCATTTAAGACACCAGATGGCAAAACTATACTCATTGTCATCAATGAAAACGATAAACCGATGACGTTTAATGTTCGTCATAAAAACAAGCAAATTACGCCAATGCTCGAAGGCAAAACCGTAGCAACGTTTGTTTGGTAATGGTGTGGATAAAGTGGTTGGTTGTGTGGAAAACTATCGATAATGTTCAAGTTGGTACTTTTTAGGAGTGATTCCAAAGTGTTTTTGAAACATTTTATTGAACTTGATGGCCGAGTTGCTGCCATAACCAACCATTTTAGCTACTTCGTTGCAAGTGAGACCTTTACGTAGAAGTTTGCCAGCGTATTCCATTCGTTTTGAGAGGTAAAGTTGATAAAACCCTTGGCCATAAATCCGCTTAAACAGTGTTCGGAATTGGCTAGGGGTTATGTGTAATTGAGATGAAATCTCGAACTCAGTAGGTATTGATTGATTTGATTGTTTTTGGATGTAATAATTGTACGCCCATTCAATTTTTTGGCGTAGTGTAAGTTGTGACAATAGCTCTTCGGGTATTACTTCTTGTTTGGAAGTAGGAGTAGGTACTGACATTGGGATATTTTTTTGCGCAGTTGGTGAAGCCGCTTGATAAACTAATTCAAAAGAAATTTGTTGAGCCATTAAAAATGATAAAAGGGCAGGTGTATCTTGCTGCTCAATTTGAATACACACCGTTAATGCTTGATTTTTAATAGCTTCGCTTGGGGAAGAAATAGGGTAATTATTCATACTGCATCAATGTTTAATTGTTCAAATTACTTGTAGGGCTAATACAAAAGAGCTAGAACGGCTTTTGATGAAAGCTTAGAAATTTTAACTTGATGCAAAGTATGTGTACCTTTTGGATATATGCTATTTTAGGGGGTGGACAATTAAGGTGGACATTTTTTAAGTGGTTAATAATTAGGTGGTTATATTGAAGTGATACACGCTTTCTCCATATACTTTAACCCAGTACTATCGATGACGAGATGAAAGATGAAGGGCTTCGATAATACTATCCACCAGGGGTGCGTGGGCCTTGATAATACCAATGTGCAAATGTGTCTTCACTAAACCAAAGGGAAACAAGGCACTGGAGACCATAAGGCGGCGGCTTTGGAGGTATGATTTACTATAGCCATGCAGCAAAGTAAGTTTGAAAGGCTTTCGAAATAAAACTGTGTTAAACGAAAAAATAAACCAATACAATGTTATCTAATACCCAGGTTTTTTTCTGCAAAATTTTGTTGGAATTTTTTTGGCGTTAGTTGAAAGTGCTTCTGAAACATTTTGCTAAACTTAATAGGGTGAGTATAACCTATGGCATCCGATACTTTTTGAGCGGTATAACCCATTTTTAGCAATTCGGCAGCATAGTTCATTTTTCTTTCCAAATAGTACTGATAGAACGTTTTTCCGTATTTATTCTGGATTTTTGCATTCATGCTGTTGCTTTTTATCCCAATTTTTTCTGCAATGACCTCAATCGTAGGTATTACTCCGTTCTCTAAATACTCATTGATAAGTCTATCTAATCTATCCCAAAAAAAATCTTGAATATTGGGGCGTCGTTCTACAATTGACCCATTTGCTGAAGGCAAAGGGGCTGTAACCCTTGTTTGCTCGTTGTTATCTAAAGAGCAAGAGTAGTTTAGTTTGAAATAAACCCCTGTTTGGAACAATGTCGTAATGATTTGTGATAGGTCTTTTACTTCAACAGATAAAATTATCTGCGTTTTGCCATTAATTGGTGTGTTTTGGCTTGGAAGATTCATCGCTTTCATACCTTGAATATTTAGTATATACATCGAAAAATTGTACATTTTTTGGTAAATAACAGCAATTATTTACCCATCTTTGTTCAGATAATACCATTATGTGTATGTAAAGCGAAAAAAGTATATGTCAAAAAAAGAAAAAGCAATATGTCACCAAATTGTAGCAGAATATCCCCAAATGAACCTAAGGTTTTTGAGTTGGAATAGAATGGCATCACCTTATTTTAAAACGTCATAGTTTAATGCTCAAAGTACTAATCATAGAAGATGACATTATTTGGCAGATTAAACTACAGGTAATGTTGGAGGAGTTTGGTTTTTCTATTCAGCTTTCGACTTCACTGGAGGAAGCCAAACAGTTGTTGATGACCGAGACACCACAAATCATTTTGTCAGATGTCCATTTACCCGATGGCTCGGCCTTGGACTATTTTAATCTTTATCCTATCAATATTCCTATCGTTTTTGTGACTGAATATGCCGATCGCCAATACGTAGAACAGGCGCTTGGTATTCCCTTTAGCTTATTTTACGTGAAGCCTTTTCATCCGCTTACGTTGGTGGCAGCTATACAATCAGTGTATGCGACTTACAGAAATACCAAAACCGAAGATTTGCCAGTTAGAGCGCTTAGAGTGCCCATACGTTATGGTAAGAAAGCAGAAATACCTTTCAGCGATATATATTGGATTGAGGTAGAAGGTAATTATTCCACGCTTCAAACGACTGACCGAAAATACGTACAAAAGCTTTCGTTTAGTAAATTATTACCAGAGTTAGATGACCAATTTATTCAAATTCATAAATCTGTTATTGTTAATCGAAATTACATTACAAAAATTAACTTAGTGAACGATACGCTATTAATGCGTGATCGTGTTTTTCAAATTGGTCGTTCTTTTCGAAAAGGGCTTATTGATCGCCTGGATAAACATAAATATTTCTATTCTTAACAAATTGTGAAACGCTACTTCTGTATTTCTTTGATTATTATTTTTTTTGTGGCTTCTTTTTGTTTAGCCCAAAAAACTCCTTTTAGTTTTGCTGATACTTATCCCATTCCCAATATAGATAGCCTTGCAAACTGGCTTAAAGCTCATCCGCAACCAACTGAAGAGCGGCTAAAAAATTTAATACGATTGTATAGAGTTCCTTACATTGCCAAGAACTCCGAAATTGGGAGTTTAAAGGAAATTCGACAGTTGTCTGAGCGCTTGGGGCAACCAGTAGGAAAAATTGTCGGCGATTTTTGGGTAAATACTGATTTTGAAGATAAAGTACAAGCCCTCAAACAGTTTGAATCACTAAAAGATACCTCAGGAATGATTTATGTCCTTACCAAGTTGGTTCGTTCCAACTATGATTTGGGTTTGCTGGGTACAGGTGATCAATATGCTGCTGAGAGTTACTTAATTCGAGCAAAACAATTATTGAAGGCCCGTTTTAATGTTCATGATTTTTTTGCAGTCGCCAATGCAGAGTTTGTTTATCATGGTGCGAAAGAAAACAGTGATCACGATGCCGTGTTACGGTCACTTACCAAGGCGTTGCGTTTGTGTGAAAGTGCTCCCGAGTATCGGTATGCGTGGTTGTTGTTCAAAGGCAATATTGCCGTAACGCATTTTTATCGGAAAGATTACGCGGCTTCTTACGCCATCAATAAAGAGATTTTAGCAAATCTAAAATCTGACCAGTTAGCGGGTGCCAAAATTATGATTACCCAAAACTTGGCTAATGACTGTAAGTATTTAAAACGACATGATGAGCGATTAGATTTGTGTAAAAAGATAGGAGTTCTTATCCGTACTTATCCTAAAAGTGCGATTGCTGATGATTATTTGAACTTATACGTAGGTTTTAAGGAAGAAATGGATCTCCGAGGGCATTACCGCGAAGCGTCACAATATGGCGATAGCATTGTGATGATACAAGATACCATTTATAATATGGAGCGAGAACGAAAATTGATTGAGTTTGAGGCTAAAAACAAACAAAGCCAAATTGCGGAACTTACCCTTCAAAAGCAGGAAACTGAAAGTCGTAACCGATTTATAATGACGTTGTTGGCTATTTTTGTCGTAGTGGCCATCGCGTTGGGGTATTTGGGCTGGCGCTTACGGCAAACAAATGCCCGCCTCAATGACCTCGTACAGCTGAGGGATGAGTTTATCCGTATTATTGCGCATGACTTGCGGCGGCCTCTACACGCTTTTTACGGCCTAAGTGAAGTATTTAGCAAACTTCTTCAACGGGGTGACCAAGCGGCGATTGTTAAACTCTCCCAGTCGATTGATCAATCAGGATTATATATCCGCCAAATGCTTGATAACTTGTTATACTGGGCGTTGTCTCAAAAAGGGAAATTAGGCCTCCATCCTGTTACGTTTGCTCTTCAGCCTCAGTTAGAAGCGCTAGTTTCGGTGTATAGCGCCATTACCCTTGTTAAAGGAGTTGAGCTAACTTATACTTGTCCCCCTCATTTGACAATATACACCGATCAGAATGCCTTTAATCTTATTTTGCGTAATCTTATTGATAATGCCACCCAACATACGGCTACTACGGGAACTATTCATATTGAAGTTCGGCCCGCTGTCGAGCCTAATTTAGTGCAGATTGATATTAGTGATGATGGCAAAGGTATGACAGAAGCGCAATTACATTTAATCAGAGAAGTAATGGCAACGCCCCAACGCTTTCAACCCAAGCAAGATAATCTTGGCTTGGGGCTAATTATTGTTAGTACCTTTTCTCAGCAGGCTGGAATTGCCGTGAGGGTAAAGAGCAAGGAAGGACAAGGTACTACTTTTGAGTTGTATGTTAAATTGGGGATGCTGGCTTGAGGTAAGTACAAATGATGTATTATCGTTAAAACTGGTGCTGCAAAAATAAAAAACTAATAACGGTGTGTGTAAGAGGAACGCCTAAAGGCGATTAGTGTGCGTGTTGGAGTTGGTACTTTTTGGGTGTCACTCCAAAGTGTTTTTGGAACATTTTGTTAAACTTAATGGCCGAATTACTGCCATAGCCAACCATTTTGGCTACTTCATTGCATTTGAGTCCTTTACGGAGAAGTTTGCTGGCGTACTCCATTCGTTTTTCAAGATAAAGTTGATAAAACCCTTTGCCGTAGATTTTCTTAAAAAGGCTACGAAATTGACTGGTCGCTATTTCTAACTGTGACGCAATCTCCGTTTCAGCAGGGACGTTTTGGGTATGTTTTCGTTGAATATAATAGTCGTAAGCCCACTCTATTTTTTCACGTGTACTTAGGTGAGAAGATGGGATGGAGGATACTGACTCTTCCTTTGGTACATAGCCATCGGATGGAAGTACTGCGACGCCTGCTTTGAGGGAAGAAGAAAGTACTGGTTGATAGACTAACTCAAACGAAATTTGTTTAGACAGCAAAAATGAAAGAAGGGTTTGTGTGTCTTGCTGTTCAATCTGTAAACATACTGTTAAGTCCTGATTTTTAGGAAGCTCAGGGGCCGATGTGAAAGGATGTGAATTCATGGTTTTCAAAGTTTGGTGAAAAATAGGGTATTAAATGTATAATAGGTAGATGGATGACGTGGATTAGTATATTTCGTCACATGAAATCAGAACTTTTTTTTACTATTTGTAAACAATCTAATTTTGACATACCAAAAGAAATATGCCTGTTATCTCTTCGTCTAATTAGATTTGAAGATATAAAAACAAAAAGTCCCCAACAGAAAAACTCCGTTGGGGACTGAATAAGAGGGGAATAATATAATTAAGGACAGGGCAAGCTTATTTTTTTGACCCTCGTTTAATGGCCTGAAGCAGCGAGAACTCATCGTTGGTATCGCACGAAATTTCCCAAATCATGACCCCGCCACATCCTCGGTCTTTGGCCAGCTTGGTTTTAAGCTCAATCGTATGAATACCATTATAAAAAGCGCCTTTCCAATAGTCATCGTAAGGACTTGCACCGTCTTTTAACAAACCTTTGTAATCGGGACCATAATTTCCCATTCCTTTTTTAGAATAAAAAGGTAGCCCCAAAATGGCTTTTTTTGCGGCAACTCCGCGTTCTTTTGTCCAATAATCTAAGCTTTTAACGGCCAAAGAATAAGGAGAATGGGCGCGGATATAGTTGGGGCCGTAGTCGTCGTCGTAAGCCATCACGTTGACCCAATCCATTTTATCAAGGGCTTCTTTTTTCATTCCGTAGCCTTTTTTACCGTATGAAATCACGGCGGCAGTCAATTTTTTGCCTTGGGCATGGAGTGAATCACCGAGTTCGCTCATGAGCGCTACGTAATGGTCGGCGGAGGGGGAGTCTTCGTCGGGGTATTCCCAGTCTAAATCCACGCCATCTACTTTATAAGTACGAACAAACTTCATCACGTGTTGGACAAACGTATGACGACCTTCGGCACGTTCGGCCATTTTGTGAAAGCGGGTATCATCTCCGCCGCCATCGCCAATACCCCAACCACCGATGGAGATAAACACTTGGATGTTGTGTTTGTGCAAATACCGTACTAAGCTGTGAAGTGCCTCGGGATTTCGGAGTGGTTCGAGGGAATCGCCCGTTTTGGCAGGAATTGCAAACGAAAAATTGACGTGGGTCAGAACATCCACGGGAATTTGTTCAGCGGGGATATTGGGTACATAATAGCCAATAACTTTGAAATCATTTGATTTTTTTTGAGCAAAAACGCCCAAACTTAGCGCTACCAAAGCGCTCGAAATAAAGGGTTTGATGTTCATAGAAAGGGGAATTATGAGAGGATAGTTGAAGATGAAATAAAGTTGTCAATAGAGATTAAGAAAATAGCGTGAATGTGTTGACTCACCAGTTTTGGGGAACGCGTTGTGCAAAGTTAACTAATGTTATTATGTCTATAGTCGTTGCATGAGCGATTGCAGGCGGTTTTATCGCTCATAATTGACGTGTTTTTGAGCGATAAAAACACGTGTTTAACTCATTTACTTCTTCAACAACTCCTGCTCTAAGCGTTTGCCAGCTTCTTCATAGCCTGCTGCGTTGGGATGAAGCCCATCTGAAAATAGGCTTTCATTGATTTTTCCATCTTTTTGTAAAAACCCTTTACCAATGTCCGAAAACCCTACTTTTTCGGCTTTGGTCATGGCTTGGATGGCTTTGTTGAGCGTGGCTACGCGAGCCTCTTGTTCGCGACGAGGGTAAATGCCCAACAGCGTAATTTTGGCTTGGGGTTGACGTGTATGAATGGCTTGTACTAAAAAACGGAGGCCTTGCACAATCTCATCGTCTGTGTTTAGCTGAAGGTTGTTTGTACCGATGTTGATAATGATTTTCTCAGGGGCAATGCCGTCAAACTCATCGTGATAGACGCGCCAAAGTACGTTTTCGACGCGGTCCCAGCCAAAACCAAAGTTGCGCACTTGGTAGGGTTCTACGTACTTCTGCCACGAATCAGCTCCTTTAATGCGGTTGTTGAGCGGTTTTCCACCCCAATTGTGGGTAATCGAATTGCCAATCAAAATCACTTTAGGAGCATCCGTTTGGTTCAACCGAAGCATGTCGTAATGACGGTCTTCCCACACGTAGCTGCCTGGTTCGCGGTTTTGACGGGTGGGAATTTGCGTTTTGATTGTCCCAGCAGGCTCCTGCATGATTTCGCGCAGCTTTTTCTCATATGCCTCAGCGTAGCGCAGCATCCCGATGTCGTTGGGGTGCGTCCCGTCCACCATTCCTTCGTGGTCGATGTTGATGTCGGAAATGGGCAACGAATACACGCCCGTAATTTTTTCGTTGGCTAATTGTGCCAAAGCTTCGCGCAGGTCTTTGTTGGCATCCTCAAACAAGGGCTGGCGGTGAGGCATCAAATAACCTTCGGTGTAGCCGTCGTGGTCGGTGAGCAAAATTGGCGTGTTGGGGTGTTTAGCGCGAATGGATTTGACCGATGCGACGATTCTTTTTTTGAGTTCTTGGTGATCCACGATGGGGACAATCAAGTTGGGCAAACAATCCAACACAAACACTTTGGCGTCAAGTTCATTGATAAGGTCGATGACTTCTTTCTCCAAACGACCGTTGCCCGAAAACCCAAGGTTGATGACTGTTCGGTCAAGCTTTCGAGACAAAATATTTGTCCATGCCATGCCTGGGCGGGTAGCGCAAGCGCCTTGGGCGATGGACGTTCCGTAAACCACAATCGGTTTTTCGAGGCGCTGAGGTAATACTTTAAATAAACTACCTTCGGGGACGCCAATCTCCAGATTGCGAACGCTGTTGTACAAAGGCAAAAAGAGGCGATATTCGCGGCCGAGCTTGTGGTAGTTGTCGTTGGGGCGAAGCTGGGCAAAAACATACTGAACTGTGTCTTTGAAGCTGTATTTGCCGTTGGCCCACTGCCAATTTCCGTCGCTATCAATGCCGTACAAATCTACGCCACTCACACCCGTAGAGGGCATGTGGGGCATATTGATAGCGCCCGTTACTTTGTAGCGAACGACGATTTGGTCGGCATTGCTTACAAAACGAATCGAAAGCCCTGCGCTGTTACGCGAGAGGTTCCAAACAGCCTTGCGGACGTTGGCTTCGGCGCGCGGTGGAAAACGTTGAATGGTGTCGCGCATTTCGCTAGACCACGCTTGGCCGTCGATAACGGGAAAATTACTGTCGGAAGGTTTCCACCAAACCAACTTCGTTTGGGCATAGGCAAGAAAGGTGGTTAAGCTGAATAGAAATGTGATGAACAGACGCATGAATGGAAGGAGGTAAGGGTTTAATTTCGGTAGCAATTTAAAGTAAAATACGCAGTCAATAGTATTTACTAGGGGATGACACGTATATTTTTAACGAACATCTTTTAACCTTCAACCTTTCTATTAAAACTAATGACGAAGTCTTCCCGTTACCCTTGGATTTTGGTCGGCCTGCTGTGGGTCGTGGCATTACTCAATTACATGGATCGCCAGATGCTGGCAACCATGCGGCCTTCCATGCAAATCGACATTGCCGAACTGCAACAAGCCACTAATTTTGGCCGATTGATGGCCGTGTTTCTATGGGTATATGCTTTTATGAGCCCCGTAGCAGGGATGATTGGGGATCGATTGAATCGTAAGTGGTTGATTGTCGGAAGTTTGTTTGTTTGGTCGGGAGTGACCTTTGCTATGGGTTATGCTACTTCTTTTTCGCAACTATACGTTTTACGCGCCTTGATGGGAGTCAGCGAAGCGCTTTATATGCCTACGGGTTTGGCCATGATTGCCGATTTTCACTCGTCACGTACTCGTTCCATGGCGATTGGAGTTCACCTTTCGGGAAACTATATGGGGCAAGCTTTAGGAGGCTTTGGAGCGACCATCGCCGACAAGTTTTCGTGGAATACAGCGTTTCAGGCTTTTGGGATGATTGGGATGGCGTATGCGGTGGTGTTGATTGTTTTTTTACGAGAAAAAAATAAAAGTGAACTAATCGAAGAAACGGTAAGCCTCAAAAATCAGGAAAAAGTACCATTGCTCAAAGGTCTCGGCGTATTGCTTGGAAACCCTGCTTTCTGGCTGATTTTACTGCTTTTCTCGGTGCCAAGTTTGCCAGGATGGGCCGTAAAAAATTGGCTTCCTACGCTCTTTGCGGACAAGCTACACATTGAAATGGGTCAAGCAGGCCCACTTTCCACGATTACGACTTCTTTATCATCGCTCATTGGGGTTGTCATCGGAGGTTATTTGTCAGACCGTTGGGTGCAAAAGCATCTGCGGGGGCGTATTTATACAAGTATCATTGGTTTGGTGTTGACTATCCCAGCGTTGTTACTCATTGCGTATGGCACAACAATTACCCACGCGATTGCAGCAGGTATGTGTTTTGGGTTAGGTTTTGGGATGTTTGACGGAAACAATATGCCGATTTTGTGCCAATTCGTTTCGCCTAAATACCGTGCAACAGGCTACGGTTTTATGAACATGATGGGAATTATGGCGGGTGCACTTATCACCGAGTGGTTGGGAAAATCAACTGATTCGGGGGGCTTGGCAGGCGATTTTGCACTGTTAGCGGGAGTCGTTTTGGCGGTAGTAGTAGTGCAGCTTCTGTTCTTGCGCCCCAAAGTGCGTGATTTTGTAGATTAAAAATAGGTAAGCGTGAGTTCTCGCCTACAAAGCGCCTTTCCAAACGACTTGGGAAGGCGCTTTTTTTATCTGTAAAAATGAGTCTTTCATATTTTTTGTAAAAAAATGAAAACGGCCGCAAGTTTTTAGTAGAAGGTACATCTAAAGAAGCAGTGTTTACCTCAAACTAGACTTCTATCTATGAAAACAAATGCGCTCGGAATCCTAGTCGCTGCTACCGTTTTTGGATTAACGGTTGCTTGTCAACAAGAAAATGTATCTACCGAAGCTGTTTCTGCGGGCATGGGGGTGCAAAATGCCAGAGTAGATGCGATCCCTACTTTACCCGCAACGCCGTTTAATTACGCTGCACAAGTGCTGCCTGCGTACCTTACGACGCCCCAAGTGGCAGGTCAAAACAATACGCCGCCTAATAATCAGATTACAGACCACGGCGCTACACTCGGGCGGGTGCTTTTTTATGACAAAAGTTTGAGTTTAAATAATACGACCGCTTGTGCTTCGTGTCACCAACAAGCCAATGCTTTTTCAGACCCTGCGCGCTTTAGTCGTGGGTTTGCGGGAGGACTTACCACTCGCAACTCTATGTCGCTCATCAATGCCCGTTATTATCCCAATGGGCGCTTCTTTTGGGATGAACGTTCGGCTTCGGCCGAGGAGCAAGCCTCTCGTCCGATTGTCCACCCCGTCGAAATGGGCATGACCATGCCAAGTGTTGTGACGAAATTGAGAACACTGAATTATTACCCAAGTCTATTCCAAAATGCCTACGGAACACCGACCATCGACTCGGCCAAAGTGGTAAGAGCGTTGGCACAGTTTATTCGTTCGATGGTATCGTACCGCACAAAATACGATACGGGTAGGGCGGCTTTAGCGGCAAATCAAAACCCTGCTAATGTTAATTTTGCCAATTTTACAGCGGAAGAAAACCAAGGAAAACAATTGTTTTTTGGGCCAGGTAACTGCGGAGCTTGCCATGGAACAGAAACGTTTACGGCAGCAGGAGCCCGTAACAATGGGCTAGATGTTGTTTCGACCGACAATGGCGTAGGAGCAATCACGGGTAATGCTGCACAAAATGCCCTGTTCAAAGTACCTTCGTTGCGTGGGATTGAAAAGTCGGCACCGTATATGCACGACGGGCGATTTGCGACGTTGGAACAGGTAGTTGAACACTACAACAGCCAAGTAAAACCTCACGCTAATTTATCGCCGCAGTTGCGTGGCCCGAATGGACAGCCTCGTCGTTTGAATTTGACGCAAGCTCAAAAAAATGCACTTGTCGCTTTCATGAAGACACTGACCGATAGGGGCATCGCCTCTGATCCTAAATTCAGTAATCCATTCTAAGTGCTAAAGCGCAAGTTAATCGTTATCCGTTCAAAACCAATAAAAAGCGAACGGCCTTCTATCGTTTAGAGCGTAGAAGGCCGTTCGCTTTTTGAAGGGTGGATGTCTAAGGAGTTATTTCAAACGTCCAAGCGTATTGACAAGGAATGTTACTTGGATTGACTGAAGGGGCGAGAATGCGTAAAACGTTGTTTTTGTAGCTAAATTTTACCTCTCCTTTGAAACCAAGCAGGCTTACTTTGGTTGGTTTGGGAACGTTAGAAATTACAATTTCATTTTGCCACGAACGAGCAATCGCGTACAATGTGCTGCCTTTTTCGGTAAAATAAACCTGCGAATCTTTGTTGTATGGCGGGGTTTTTTCCCATTTGCGTGTTCCGTAAATAGCGTCTCCGTTGACGCGTAACCAATTGCCTATTTCGTGCAGCCGTTCTTGCATAATCACAGGAATGCGACCGTCGGCGGTAGGGCCGATGTTGAGCAATAAATTGCCACCACGGGCTACAATATCAATGAGTTGATGGACGAGTTGCTCGCCCGTTTGATAACTGTCGAGATTTTCGTTGCGGTTGTACCCAAACGATTCCCCCATACCTCGGCATTCTTCCCAAGGGCGCACAAAGCCAGTTACCTCTTTGTTGTCGGCTCCGCCGTGCCCGTATTCGGAAGTGTAAAAACTCCCGTGTTGGCTCTTGGTGTCATTGCCCCAGCGGTCGTTGACAACGATGCTGTTTTTAACGGGAGATTCGTTGTAGAGCCACGCCAAAAATTCCTCGCTACGCCACGTCTTGGCAGGATGATCCCACTCGCCGTCGGTCCATAAGACATCGGGTTGGTACCGCGACACAAGGTCTTTCATTTGGGGAATCATGCGCTCGTTGACGTACTGATTGACGTTCGACTTATAGACAGGATTGAACCACTCGTACAGTGAATAATAATATCCCATCCGAAGATTACGGGCTTTGACCGACTTGGCCAAATCGCCCGCCAAATCACAGTGAGGCCCCACATCGACGGCGTTCCAGTTCCACGACTGTGGGCTAGGCCACATTGTAAAACCTTCGTGGTGTTTGGAGGTAAGCACTACGTATCTAGCACCTGCTTGCTCAAACATCTTCGCCCAGTCGTCGGGACTAAATAGTTCCGCTTTAAAGTCTTGGGCAAAATCTTGGTACGTTCGAGTGCCGTAGTTTTTTTTGTGAAACTCCACAAACTCAGGATGAATTTTGAGGTTAGGCGCAAAAAGCCGTTGCCAGTACCATTCTGAGTAACCGCTTCCAAAACCATCAGCATTGGATTTTGTCGCCCACGCAGGAACAGAAAAGACGCCCCAGTGAATAAATATCCCAAATTTGGCATCTTCAAACCAAGCAGGCGTAGGGCGTTGGTCGAGGCTTTGCCAGTTGGGTTGGTATTGGGCGTAGCTAGCAGTGAGGCACAGGACAAGTAGGAGTAAGAGACTCGTATTACGCTGTATCCTACGGGTGTTACCCGTAGTTACTCGAATTGAACCCCGTTGGGGTTTTGGTAGCTCAAGGGGGCTTAATGACGATTCGTAATGAGTGGTCATTGATACTTTGCTTTCCTTGTATTGTTTTTTTGTAGCCCAACGGGCTTAAACTCCCATGGCGGTGGGTAGAACCCACCGATATCGGAAAAACTAATTTTAAAGCAAGTATTTTTCATCGAATTCAATCGCGTTCTCAATGAGAAGTCGTTTGTATTCATCATAAAACGTTTCTTTTTTATGGTGCTGCTTTTGCTTTTTGACGTAGTTGATGATTTTGTCTTTTTCACGAATGGAATAAGTAAAAGCTCCGTAGCCTTCTTGCCAAGCTTCAAAATCAGGGAAAAGGCCACTTTGTTTCATCCAAATACTACTAGCGACTTTGATGTCTTTTACAAAATCTGAGAGTGCTACCGAAGGGTGCAAATCACAAAAAATATGAATGTGGTCTTCTATGCCGTTGATGCGGTATAGTTTACACTTATTGTTTTTTATAATGCCCCAGATGTATCTATACAGTTCCTCACAATGTGCTTCAGCAATTGTCGGGCGGCGATATTTAGTGCCAAAGACAATTTGGTAGTAGATTTGCCGGTAGCTACTCATCTTTCCAAGTTTTTAAGCTTTTGGAAAATGGCTCTTGGCCATAAATACCTTGCCCCCATCGTCGGCGAGGGTAACGGCGTAGCTGAATCCGTGATGGAGAGAGTAAGCGCCGTATTCGCCTTGTTTATTGATTGCAATAAAACCTACCTGAAAATCTTTGGCTTTGGTGGGGTTAATTTTGACGATGCGTTCTACCGCAATTTTACAGGCGTCTTCGGGGCTTTTGCCCTGGCGCATCATTTCAACAATCAAAAAAGCCCCCGCCACGCGGAGCACTTCTTCACCTTGACCAGAACCTGTAGCAGCGCCTACTTCATTGTCCACGTACAGCCCCGCACCGATAATGGGCGAATCCCCCACGCGACCCCGCATTTTGAAACCCATACCGCTGGTCGTACAAGCTCCCGACAGGTTGCCAGTGGCGTCCATGGCAATCGTCCCCATGGTGTCGTGGTTAAAGCTACCATCGTCGAAGAAATTCGGTGCAAAAGGCCCGTGTCCAGCTTTGGTTTTTTGTCCTTTGCCCTGTTGCTGTTCGATGTTGATAACAGGCTTATATTCCGATTTTTTAAGCCACTGTTTGTAGGTCTTTTCGGCGTCGGCCGACAGTTTTCCTGATTCTTTCTGAAAACCACTTTCAAGGGCAAACTGAAGCGCTCCGTCGCCTACAAGCTGAACGTGAGGAGTCGTTTCCATCACTTTGCGAGCTACCGAAATTGGGTGTTTTATTTGCTCCAATGCCATTACTGACCCGCAGTTAAACTTATCGTCCATGATGCTGGCGTCGAGTGTAACTTTGCCTTCGCGGTCGGGGTTGCCGCCCAAGCCAACGCAGCAATTGATGGTATCTTCAATCGAACGAGCACCTGCTTCAACTGCATCAAGGGCGCGGCTGTTGGGTTGTTTTAAGACTTTCCAGGCGACTGCATTCACAGGTAAACCGCTGTCCCAAGTCGAAACGACGATGGGTTTGGTAACGACTGAAGGCGATGATTTAGCAAATAATTTTCCCATTGATAAAAGGGGCATACTTAATGCTGACCAACGGAGAAAGTTTCTTCTTGTACTCATGGTTTTTAGGTTGATTGGGGTTTAAACCTTTAAACCTTACAGGTTTTTGAAACCCATAAGGTTTGGATTTGCTTGTTTACTTACTTCGTAATCTTTAGTACCCAAGCATAGTTATTAGGTACTTTTTGGGCTAATTTTTGGGGAATTTGAACCGTAATTTTTCCCTCTTTTTGCACCCATTTCAAATTATCAGGAAGCCCTAAAAGGTTGATTTTAGAGGTTTTGGTCAAGTTTATTTTTTCAAGGTCAAACGACAGCGGAAAGCTTTCTTTTTCGTCGGCGCAGTAAATGGCGTATGTTACATTATCTCCTTTGTGCGTAAACACAAACTTACCTTGTTTGCCAACTACATTGTCGCCGCGTGTTTCGTAAATCGCTTCTCCGTTTATCTTTATCCATTTGCCAATTTCTTCCAAACGCTGGTACGCTTCGGCGTCAAAATCACCTTCTGGGCTAGGGGCGATATTGAGTAGCAAATTGCCATTTTTTGAAACAATATCCGCCAAAATGTGAATTAACTTTCGCGCTGATTTGTAATTTTCCTTTGGTACATAGCTCCAAGAGTCGCCCATGGTCATGCAGGTTTCCCACGGAATAGGCATATAGCTGTCGGGGATTTGGTGCTCAGGCGTTACGTAGTTTTCAAACTCACCTGATACGGTTCTATCCACGACTAAAAGGCCAGGCTGTAATTCACGGCCACGCTTGGCGATTTTGGCCATGTCGATATCTTGGTCAAAAGGTATGGTTTTTTGCCACGAAATGGTCGTGTCAATGGTGCTAAACGGACGAACCCAACCGCCATCGAGCCAAAGAATGTCAACCTTTCCGTAGTCACTCATCAACTCCTCAATCTGGTTGTAGGTAAACTTCTTAAAGCTTTCCCATTTTTGGGGATACTTTTTGGGATGGTATGACGGGTTACGGTCTTTAGGCGGGAAATACGACCACCAATAATCATCGGTATGCCAGTCGGGTTTTGAGAAGTAAGCACCTACCATAAAGCCCTCATTGCGAAAGGCACCAAAGATTTCTTTTGCTACGTTACTGCGAGGATTGGAAGAAAACGGCGATTTGGTGATTTTATAATCCGTGTATTTAGAATCAAACATACAGAATCCATCGTGGTGTTTGGTGGTAAAAACCACGTACTTCATCCCCGCATTTTTGGCGGCAGTCGCCCATTTTTCAGGAGCAAATTGGGTAGGATTGAACGTGTACTGGAGTCGTTCGTATGCTTTTTTGTACTCGTACCAATTGTCTTTGTACGGCCCCCGGCGCTCGCACCATCCTTCGTCTTCGGGACATAAGCTCCAGCTCTCAACGATGCCCCATTGGCTGTATGTACCCCAGTGCATGAGTAAGCCAAACTTTACGTTTTGCCACTGACCTAGTTTCTCTCTGACTTTCGGGTCAGACGGAACCACGTATTTGCTGTGGTTTTGTTCTGAGTGTTGTTGGGCCAAAGTAGCGAGGCTCAACAAAGAAATTCCGACAGATAAAAGTGTTTTTTTCATACGGCATAAAAACCCCAAGCCCCCAGAGGAGGCTTGAGAGATGGGTAGTTTATAAGTTAGGCAGTAAGTACATAAATGACTAGCTAAGTAAATGCGGGCGCTCTCGTTCAATTTTCAGGAGAAGTTCCCCAAAAAGTGTGTTGGCCCACGCAAACCACTTACGGGTGAACTTCGAGGCGTCGTCTTTATCAAATGACTCGTGCATGAAGCCCGTTCCTGCGTGGGTCGATTTTAAGAACCGAAGCTGGGCAGCTATTTCTTGGTCGTTGGTAGAGGTCATGGCCCGCATGATAATACTCATCGGCCAAATCTGATTCACCAGCGTGTGTGGGCTACCGATACCTTCGGCCGCTTTTCCACGGAAGAAATAAGGGTTGGAATCACTCAATATAAACCGCCGCGTATTTTGGTAAATCTTATCATTGGCGTTTACAGCGCCCAAGTAAGGCAAACCGAGCAAGTTGGGAACGTTGGCATCGTCTTGGAAAAGGCAGTTGCCAAACCCATCCACTTCCATCGCGTACATTGGCCCGAAGGTTGGGTGGTTGATAATAGCGTATTTTTTGATGGCCTGTTCGACTTCATTGGCAAACGCACGGCATTCTTGGGCAAACGCAGCATTTTTATAAACAGTCTCAGCAATTTCACCCATTTGGCGGAAAGAAACGACAGCAAACAGATTTGAGGGAATCAAAAACGGGTACAGCGTAGCGTCATCTGATGGTCTGAAAATGCTGTGAATGAGTCCGTTGGGTTTGGTGTTGTTGCCGTAACCATTGCCTGGGACGGTATCCGTTGACCAAGAAGTCGTACGTCCAAAACTGTAGCGGCCTCGCCCTTTCAAGCGCTGTTGTTCGCGGCAAGTCGCAATGATAAGCTGAGCGGCTTTGAGCCATTTGTCGTCAAAAACACTCGTGTCTTGGGCGGTTTTCCAATAGTGATACGCCAACCGAACCGTATAACAAAGCGAATCTAACTCCCACTTACGTTCGTGCAACTCGGGCTTCATATCGGTATGGTCTTTCAACCATTCGCTATGCCCAGGGCCGTCGTTAAACGCATTGGCATAAGGATCAATCAAAATGCACTCTGTTTGGCGATTGACTACCCCCGCAATGAGTTTTTTCAATGACTCATCTTGCTTGATTAACGGCAAATAAGGCCATACCTGAGCGGTGCTGTCGCGCAGCCACATGGCATGAATATCGCCCGTAATGACAAACGTGTCGGGGCGGCCGTCTTTTATTTTATGATGAACGGTGGTGTCGAGCGTGTTAGGAAAGCAGTTTTCAAAGAGCCATGCCAATTCGGGGTCTTTGATGACGTTTTTCATGCGACTAATGGTCGCCTCAATCGTCGAACTGTTGAACTTACGCTGGGCAGCTGGTACACGAACCGTCGGGAAGGAGTTCGCAAAAACAGCGGGAGCCATTAAAACTCCCGCGCCTGCCATTGAAGTGGTTTTAATAAAATGTCTGCGATTCAATGATTTCATGTGTGATAGGAACAGATCAATGGCATAAAAATAGTGCGAAACGCCGAAAAACGTGTGTAAAAATCGGAAAAATAAATGAAGTATAAAAAAATATTTTAAAATATAAGCTATTTTAATGTAAAAAAATCATTAAATTATTCTTTCCTTACTTTCACAAAGATATGTTTGTTTGGGGAGAAATAATACAATAAAAGCTGCGCCCAAATCATTCTATAACCTGGGGCATTTTAGCAGGAATTTACTTTTTTCGACAGTTATCTCTATCTTTAGCCCGCTTTCTTAAAAATATCCGTTTACTCGAAGACGATTGGCAAGGTTTTGGCCGTTAAGCTTTTGAGTACGTAAGACCGTTGAAGCATCGTGGGCATTATTACACAAAAATTCTATTTTAGTTCTGTTAAATCGTACGCTATCGCCAGTTTGTCAACCGCCTTGTGGCTGGGTGCCGAATCTGCTGAAGCTCAGACTTCTAACCAAAGTCGGAGAACGGCCGTTCAAGACACCAGCCGCGAGAACCGTCAAAGTCGGCGATTCCTGTACTCTCGTTGGGACGATCGCCCAAGCAATCGTTTCAATTATGTTCCTCCTCGTTCCTCACTTTTTTTACGTGAGCCTAAAAGCCTCACCAATGAGTTTCGATTAGACACCAACCGACGAATGTCGGTCTATGAGCGCATAGGTGATCCTAAAGCGCCGCCACTCAACTACCGTAATCCTCTGAGTATGACTTACGAGGATTTTCAGAAGTTGCAAGATCGCCGCGTTTTTAACTACCTCTGGCGCGATTATTCATCGAAGCAAGACGGAAAAGGGGCGTTGGGAGCCAAGGGCTTATTGCCTAAATTAGACTTGCCTCCAGGGTTCGATCGAATCTTTGGGAGTAATGGTATTGACTTTAAACCCAATGGCTTTGTGTTGTTGGATTTTGGAGTCATGCACCAAGAAACCGATAACCCGCTTATTCCGATTCGTCAGCGTCGGGCTACTAACTTTATTTTTAACGAACAAATCAACGTCAACTTCAATGGGAAGATTGGCGATAAATTGGGTTTGTTGACCAATTTCGATACCAAGTCGAGTTTCAATTTTGAAAATCAGCTGAAACTTGATTACCGTCCAGGGAAAGTGAACCAAAACTTGCCCAATGTTCCTAACATGCCCAACGGGGCGGGTTTGGGACAAGGTGTGCAGAATGGCTTAAACCAACAAGGGATGGGTGTCGGTCAAATGGGAACTGGCCCGCTTGATTATATTCCCGAAAACGAAAGTATTATTCAAGGTATTCAGGCGGGGAATGTCAACTGGCAGATACCGTCTCAGTTGATTCCTGGGGTACAGAATTTGTTTGGAGCAAAAGTTGACCTTCGTTTTGGACGTTTGACCGCGACGGTCGTGGCTTCGCAACAACGCTCTCGTCAGCAGTGTATCACGCTGCGGGGAGGAGCCCAAAACCGTCAGTTTGAGATTCGGGCAGATGCTTACGACGAAAACCGCCACTTTTTCTTAGGACAATATTTCCGCGAAAACTACGAGCGTTGGTTGGGTAACTTGCCGATGATTATGTCGGGAGTGACAGTTACGCGTTTGGAAGTATATGTAACCAACCGTACCAACAACACAGAGACCCTTCGTAACCTGGTGGGGGTGTCGGATTTGGGAGAACCTAAGCCATTTAATACGACCAACCCGAACGTTCAGCCGATTGCCGCAACGCGCCCGTTGGATAACAAATCTAACGGGTTGTACCAAAAAATTACGACGGATGCCAACGTACGCCAAGCCGATCAAACAAGTACGGCCATGGAACAAACGTACAACCTTCGTCGAGGCGATGATTATGATGTGTTGAGAGGGGCGCGTCGTTTGAGTGAGCGGGAGTTTAAATTTCATCCTGAGTTGGGATATATGTCGCTTTTGACTCCCCTTCGGAACGATGAAATTTTGGCCGTTGCTTATGAATATACCCTTAACGGGCAAAAATATAAAGTAGGAGAGCTGACCGAAGATTACCAAGCTCGTCCCGAAGACCAAGTATTGGTGTTAAAATTGTTAAAATCATCGACGATTCGTAACAATACCAATCACCCGATGTGGAATTTGATGATGAAAAACATTTATTCGCTCAATACCACACAATTGGGGAAACAGAATTTCCAACTTCGGGTCATTTATAAGGATGATATAACAGGGATGGATATTCCTAACTTACAGGAAGGGCCAATTGCCAATATCCCGCTGCTACGCGTGATGGGGCTCGATAAGTTGAACCCGCTCAACGACCCCGTTTTGGACAATAACCGCAAGCCTATTGGTGACGGAAACTTTGACTTCATTGATGGAACAACCGTTGATAGCCGCTACGGACGGATTATTTTTCCCGTATTGGAGCCATTTGGGTCAAATTTAGCCAAGCAATTTACGGGGGATGAAGTACTTGCGAATAAGTACGTTTTCAACGAGTTGTATCGCTCTACCCAGATTGATGCACAGCAGATTACGGAAAAAAATAAGTATTTCTTGAAAGGTTCGTACCAAGGTTCGATGGGAGGTGCAACGGTACCTTTGCCGTTTGGCGTATCCGAAAAATCGGTGATTGTACGGGCGGGTGGCGTTCAGCTTACCCCAGGCGTAGATTACATGGTCGAAGGACAGTCTGCCGTGCGGATTATGAACGAAAGTGTGATTAATTCGGGTCGTGATATTGAAGTCTGTTACGAACAGCCCGATTTGTTCCAAAACCAAATTCGTACCTTATTAGGAACTCGCCTCAATTATACCATCAATCGCCACGTGCAAGTGGGGATGACGGCCATGCGCCTACGCGAAACGCCCGCAGGGTTTTTGACGCGTGCTGCTTTGGGTAACGACCCTGTAAGTAACAGCATCGTTGGGTTTGATTTTACCTACCGCAAAGATGCGCCGTTCCTAACAAAATTGCTGGATAAACTGCCGTTGATTCAGACCAAAGAAATGTCGAGTATTCAGTTTCAGGGCGAAGTCGCACAGTCATTTGCAGGCTTGCACCCACAAGTACGAAACCGTATTGTGGTCGATGACTTTGAATCGGCACGGACTCAGTACGACCTTACTCGCCAGCCTACTCGTTGGCGGATGGGTGGGACGCCGCAAAACTTCCCGCAAGGGACATTGGCTAATCCATTGGAATACGGGTACAATCGGGCAAAAATATCGGCCTATTCGATTGATATTTCGTTTTCTCCCAATGCCCAGATTGGCCTTCCGCAACGTCCTAATATTGTTCAAGAAGATTTTAACAACGTTTATGAGCGCTTGTTTACACCGCAAGAAATCTTCACAGGACGGGGCTTGTATTTGGTGAATTTGCCAGAAAATATTCTCGACGTAGCATACTTTCCAAGCGAACGTGGGCAGTACAACTATAACCCAGACCTTGATCCTGACGGGCGCTTGCGCAATCCTCGTAAAAACTTTGGGGCTATTACCCGTGCCATTGGATCGGATGTGGACTTTGACAATGCCAACGTCGAAATCTTGGAATTTTGGATGATGGATCCATTCAAAGAAGGGGTAAATGGTGTTGTGAAAGATGGATTTGTTAACAAAAATAACGTAACGGGAGGAAAGCTGTTTTTTAACTTGGGAGAGATTTCGGAAGACGTGATGAAAAACGGACGTTACGACTTCGAGAACGGATTACCTGTTGGAGAAAAAACAACGACTCCTACGGCAACTCAACCAACTGCAACGGTAGCTCAGACTCCTTGGGGATATAGTACCAAACAACAGTTTATCATTAATGCCTTTACCAATCAATCTGGTGCGCGTGAAAAGCAAGACATTGGGCTAGATGGTTTGAATAACGCCGAAGAAAGTACCTTCTTTAATAATTATCTTCAAAGTTTACCCGCTAATCTAAAGTCAGAAGCCCGTCAAAGAATTGAGGCTGACCCCTCTGGTGACGACTTTGAGTTTTATTTTAGTGCCAAAGCCGATAGCGCCAATAAGAAAATTGTAGAGCGTTATAAAAACTACATGGGTACGGAAAACAATACCCCTGAGTTTGAACGTACCAACGCGATTACAGAAGCGGCCACTAACTTGCCCGACGGAGAAGACCTCAACACCGATAATACCATCAACGATCAAGAAGCGTATTATGAGTATGAGGTTGATTTGAAACCTGGCCAGCTCGACGTTGGGAAACCTTATATCGTCGATAAAGTGACAGCTTCCAACGGGGCAGGAGACAACGTTAACTGGTATTTGTTCCGTATTCCTGTACGTGAGTTTACGCGCAAGGTGGGTAATATCAACGGGTTTAAATCCATTCGGTTTATTCGAATGTACATGACAGATTGGGACAATCCTGTGGTACTTCGTTTCGCTCAACTCCAAATGGTGGCGACACAATACCGTAAATATACAGGCGATCTCAATGCCAAAGGCTTGCAAGAAGTGCCTGAGCCTTACGATGCTCAATTTAAGATTGCGACAGTAAGTGCTGAAGAAAACAGCTCGAAGGTAGTAGCAGGCTCAGATACGAAGAAACAAATCTATGCTGTGCCTCCAGGTTGGCAGCGCGACGTCGATTATACTACGCCAAACCAACGCCCATTGAACGAACAAGCCATGAGCTTGTGCGTGACCAACCTTCGTGATGGCGATTCTCGTGCGGCGTTCAAAAACGTGACAAGCCAAAACATGCTTTTCCGTGAGCGGTTGAAAATGTTTGTTCACATGCACAACGATCAAGACGAAGACGGGCAAGTGTCGGCTTTCTTGCGTTTGGGAACGGATGTGACGGAGCATTATTATGAAGTTGAAGTAACGAAATTACGCGCAACTCGTCCGAATACCGATATTCCAGAGCAAGTATGGCCTGAGCAAAACGAGATTGACATCGAAATGAAATGGCTCATTGAGGCCAAACAAGAGCGCGATAGACAAACAGCACCTTCGCTGACTGTACCTTATAGCATCACCAAAACCGATGCTTTAGGACGAATTTATCGAATTACGGTGGTGGGACGTCCCGATTTGAGTAATATCATGGTGACCATGATTGGTTTACGGAATCCGCGTTCGGATGACCAACAAGCCAAGAGTTTTTGTATTTGGGTGAATGAATTGCACGTGCAAGGATTTGAAAACCAATCGGGAACGGCCGCTATCGCGAGGGCTGATATTAAATTGGCAGACTTGGGGACTATCCAACTAGCTGGAAAATGGACAACTTTTGGTTTTGGCGGGGTTCAGCAAAAACTCGCCGACCGCTCTCGTGACAATACCACGGAGTTTAGCTTGTCGTCGGCGTTGGCGTTGGATAAGTTTTTACCACAACAATGGGGCTTCAAAATTCCTGTATATGTCAACTACGACCTGCGCGAAGTGCGTCCTCATTTTAACCCCTACGACCCTGATACACCTCTTGCAACTTCGTTGGCCAATTATGCCGAGAATGATGCCCGAAGGATGCAGCTAGAAAATTCGGCAGTTGAAAAAATGGAACGACGGGGTATCAACTTTTCAAACGTCCGAAAGACAAAAGTAGGACCGAATGCCAAACGGCATCTTTGGGACATTGAAAACTTCTCGTTTACGTATGCTTTCAATGAACAAACGCGTCGTAGTAGCTTGTTGGCCGATTATACCCAACGCCAATACCGTGGAGGTATCGTTTACCAATACAGTTTTCCGCAAAAGCCTTGGACGCCGTTTAAGACTGTAAAAAGCCTCGAACGTCCTTATTTAGAGTTGCTAAAAGAGTTCAATCTTTCTTTGTTGCCAACGCAGGTGGCAGTGCGTTTTGATGCCGATCGCAGTTTTGTTCGTACACTGTACCGAACGGGCGATTTGACTTCGTTGGGCCAGTCCCCGTTGTACGAAAAATACTTCTTGTTCAATCGTTCGTACGATGTGTCGTGGAATTTGACCAAAAGCATCATGTTGTCTTACAGTGCGTTGGCCAATGCCGTGGTGGATGAACCTCAAGGTGACATTGACACGCGAGCAAAACAAGATTCGATTTGGAACAACTTACGTCGATTTGGTCGGACTAAAAACTTTGACCAAAAACTACGGCTAACGTACCGCTTGCCGTTGGATAAAATCCCGTTGCTCGACTGGATGACGGCAGATTATAGTCACAACATTGGCTACCAATACCAAGCCAATTCACTCGGGATTAGCGATACGCTGGGGATTTTTTACGGAAATACCATTCGGAATAGCCTAGACCGAAGTATTCGGGGTAAAGTCGATTTTGTGATGTTGTACAACAAACTCCGTTACTTACGTTTTGCCAATACACCGTCGCCCAAACGGAAAAACTTTGCGCGTAGTCCAGGGGATGATGAAGAAATAAATCGTGAACCGAGTAAATTGCTGAAAAATATCACCCGCTTGTTGATGACCGTGCGTGGTATTGATGTGGATTATTCGCGCCAAGAGACGACGACTTTGCCAGGGTTTTTGCCCGATGATCCTAATCGATTTGGGTTGGACGCGGCCATGAATGCCCCTGGATTACCTTTTGTATTGGGAAGCCAAGACCGCAATTTTCACCACTATGCAGCAGATAAGGGGTGGTTGACCAAAAGTACGATGCTCAACTTGCCGTTTATGCAAACGCTCAATCGGACGTTCCGAATGAACACTCGTTTGGAACCGTTCAAAGATTTCAGGGTTCAGATTTCGGCGACTTTAACGCGAGGGGATGACTATCGAGAATTTTACCGACCCTCTACTCCAGGTGGGCCTTACGAAGTCCAAAGCCCGATTCGTAACGGTAATTTCCAAATGTCATTTATGTCGTTCCGAACGGCTTTTGCCAAAATTAATGACGATAATACGTCGCCAATTTTCGATCGCTTCAAAGCCTATCGCGAAGATTTTGTGCAAATTTTGACGGAAAAACGCTTGCGTGATAACCCTAATGCTACATTGGGTGAGTACAATGTTAATTCACAAGATGTACTGATTGCGGCGTTTTTTGCGGCTTACAACGGTAAAGATCCGAAGAAAGACCCCTCGAAAGTCCGTACTAATCCATTCCTAGGCTTCCCAATGCCAAACTGGCGGGTGGACTACAACGGGTTATCGCAGCTGGGTGCTTTCAAAAAGATATTTAGCTCATTTACCTTGGAGCATAGCTATCAATCGACTTATAGCGTGGGGAACTTTACTTCATCGCTTGACTATCAGTCGATGTATGTCAACCTTGCCGTGATGAACTATCCGTTAGCGATATTGCCAGGAGATAATGGCCAAGCCATCCCTGTGTTTGTGATGAGTACGATTTCACTATCGGAGAAATTTGCGCCTTTGATTGGGATTCGTGCCCGTACGCAGAATAAGATTGACATGCAGTTTAGCTACAACCAAGACCGCAACGTGGCGCTCAATTTGTCGAACTCACAAGTGGCAGAGTTGTTTAACCGTGACATAACGGCAACGATTGGTTTCACGCGCAACAACGTACGAATTCCGTTCCGTATCAATGGTGAGTTTAAGAAGTTGAAAAATGACTTGCAGTTCCGCTGTAGCTTTACCATCAGGGATACGCGCGCTATTCAGCGTCGTTTTGAGGAACCTCCAACGGCTACGCAAGGGAATTATAACTTCCAATTGCGCCCACAGTTGAATTATACAGTGAGCAAATTGTGGAGCTTACAGTTTTATTTCGACCGTACGTTCAACAATCCTTACGTACTTAACTCGTATCGCCGTTCCGTTACTTCTGGTGGTATTCAAGTACGATTCAACGTCGCAGAGCTGTAGTGAACATATATGAGGTAGGTTGCTCACAATCTACCGTTTGAGCCAAACAAAAGCCCTCCGAAAGTTTTGATGCTTTCGGAGGGCTTTTTGTTTGGGGAGTTTCCCATTTTTGTCATTGCGCCGCATTTTGTCACCCAGCTGCATTTTGTCACCCCGACGAAGGAGGGGGCTAACACCTCATCCCAGAGACTCATACTCGGCGGGCGGGGTTGTGAGCAACCTCGCCCACGCTGTTAATCGGCTAACTCGAAAATCACTTCAATTTCGATGGCGGCCATGCGCGGCAATGAACCCATACCCACCGCACTACGCGCCCCTACGCCGCGCTCATCTCCCCAAATTTCGGCAAATAGCTCGCTGCAACCATTCATGACGTAAGCGTGTTGTTCAAACTCAGGAATGGCGTTAATCATGCCCAATATTTTTACTACTTTGTTGATTTTATCGAGGCTACCAAACTGCGAACGAAGCGTCGAAAGAAGTAAATAGCCTGTTTTACGAGCAGCTTCTTTGGCTTCGTCGGCGGTTAAGTCTCTGCCTACTTTTCCCGCAATCAGACTACCGTCAAGTTCCAAGGAGATGTGTCCAGAGATATAAGCTAAATTTCCTGTGACAACGACAGGTGTGTAAACACCTCCTTTGGCTGGCGGAGGTGGTAAAGTGATTCCAAGTTTTGCGAGATTTTGTTCGGCAGTCATAAAAAAATAGTATGGTTGTTAGAAATATTTACTTTTTATTCGTTGATGAGTTGGGTGCCTGCAGTGCCATCATTGACGGCCGTAGCAAGCTGGTCGGCATGACAAATGGTTACTTTGGTCACGCCATTTTGGAGTGCTGCAAAGGCATTGTCAAGTTTGGGTATCATTCCTTTATTGATTACCCCTTCGGCCTTGTAAGCTTGATAGGCACTTGGGGCAATTTGAGGAATAACTGCGTCATCGTTGGTAGGGTCAGACAAGACGCCTTTTTTCTCAAAACAATAGACTAAGTTTACTTCAAACTGGGCCGCCAAGGCTACTGCCACCGACGAGGCCATGGTATCGGCGTTGGTATTGAGCATACTTCCCGAAGCAGGGTCGAAGGTCAAAGGGGCAATGATAGGCACAAGACCACCACGGAGAAAGGCGGAAAGTTGGTTGCTATTCACTGCCTCGACGTCGCCTACAAACCCGTAGTCGATTTCTTTTACAGGGCGTTTACGGGCCTTGATAACGGCCGCATCGGCACCCGTGAGCCCAATGGCATTGCTGTCTTTTTGTTGTAGTTTTCCAACGATGGTTTTGTTTACCAAACCTCCATAGACCATCGTGACGACGTTCAGCATGGCTTCGTCGGTAATGCGTCGGCCATCGACCATCAAGGTTTCGATGCCTAACTTTTCGGCCACTTGGGTCGCGATTTTGCCGCCACCGTGGATCAATATTTTGTGTTGAGGTAAGCCCGCAAACGACGATAGAAAGCGGTCGAGGGCTTCAGGATTATCAATGACGTTGCCGCCTATTTTAATTACTAGCAATTTTTCCATAAACTTGACATCTAATTTGGTCGGCAAATTACTGAAATTCCTACGACTCACGCCCCACTATTCGTCAGTATCTCCCTTATGATTCACAAAACCCGTGGCATAGCCCTCAATTTTCTTCGTTACCGAGAAACGTCGATTATTGCCAAAATCTATACGGAAGAGTTTGGTATTCAGAGCTATATCGTGAACGGCGTAAGGTCGGCCAAGTCCAAAACCAACCGAATTGCGTTGTTTCAGCCACTGACCTTGCTCGACTTAGTGGTGTACCACAAGAGTAAAGAACAAACCATCCATCGTCTATCCGAAATTAAATGTAGTTTGCCTTTTAAAAGTCTCCCGTTTGATTTTGTAAAATCGAGCATTGCGCTTTTTATCACCGAACTTTTGGTTAAAACACTCAGAGAGGAAGAAACTAATAGTCCTTTGTTTGAATTTCTTAGCGAATCCATCACTTATTTGGAAGAAACGACGGCGGGATACGAAAATTTTCACCTTCAATTTTTGGCAAAATTTGCGTTTTTTCTAGGTTTTGGCCCCGAAACGGTCAAGGAAATTGAAGAGCAACTGGTGGAGAATTTATATCCATATACCCTCGAACCCGAAATGCGAGAGGCCGTACAAGTGTTTATCCATTTGCCTTACGAAGCCCGAGTCCATTTAGACCGTCTTCAACGCAGCAAATTGCTGGACGCCCTTATTTTTTTCTACAAAGTTCACCTGGAAGGGTTAGGAGAAATCAAATCATTGGATGTCCTTCGAGAGTTGATGCGTTAGTTTTTGGGTTTTGGGTTTACGGTTTCGGGTTTCCTGTTTTGGGTTTTTTGTTTCGGGTTTCCTGTTTTCCAAAAATGAAACCTCCAAACCCCAAACTGTAAACCCCCAAACCCCAAACAGTAAACTTAAAAACTCACTTCTTCCCCCTTCCTTCTTCGCCAGGGTAGAGGGTTTGGAGGATGTCGCTTTGCCAATACTCTTTGGTGGTAGCATCCATTAATGTGAGTTTTCCGTGAAAAGCAGCGCCTGTATCAATATTCCAAATGTTGGCACGGTGCATGGGCAAATCAGTGTGGTAATTGAGGGTTGGCGTGTGGCCAATAAAAATTTCTTTGAAGCGCTTAAAACGCTTAGGATAAAGCGTTGAAGAAAGGTTTTTATCCATACTAACTGCCGTTTCCCACAAGGTACGATCCCAGCAACAAATGGTTTCATCCTCCTCTTGTTCGGGGCCGTAAACCGACGTAAAGCCGCCGTGTACAAACAAACGGTTTTGAGAATCAATGTAGTAATATTTCATTTGACTAAAAAAAGCCAAATGAGCCAGCTTGGCCTCAATGTTGTAGCGTTGATAACTTTTGGCCGTGCTACTTCCGCCGTGCAGTAACCAGTGGTGCGGGGCAAGGCCCATTTCAAGCCAGCCCTCACACCATAAATCGTGGTTTCCTTTGATGAAAATACAGGGTTGTTTTGACGAAAGCTTCATCAAAAAATCAATGACTTGGGCTGATTCGCTCCAGCCATCGACATAATCGCCCAAAAAAATGAGCGTATCCTCGGTCGTGACAGTAGCCCGTTGCATTACTTGCTGTAACGCACGCAAACCACCGTGTATGTCACCTATGACCAAGGTTCTTTTCATAAAAAAATACAATTAAGCGCCAAAGCCGCTAATCAAAGCCGCAACAAACAAGACGCCAAGGATTAATAACAAGAGTTCGATAAAACCTAGAATAAGCCCTGCAATGGCCCAGCCTCTTCCGCTGAGTTGCCCGTTGCTATGACGAACGCGGCTGAGACCAATAAAGCCGAGGACAATGGCAGCGACCATTCCAATTAAAAATAGCCAACCCGTGGCAAATAAACCTACGATGCCAAGAATGGCGGCTAGAAATGAGGCAACTGATACTCCGTCGGTTTTGGCGGCTTTGGGTTGTGTATGCTTTAAAACGCCCATTTTCGTGAGTTTACGTTCTACCACTCGTTGGGCTATGCGTTGTTTTAATGATACTTTTTTAGGCTGAAAGGTGGTGTTTGTTGTAGAAGCAAGCTCTGTTGAAGCAGCTGCTATTTCAGTAGAAGCGCTTTCTTCGGGGATGGCTGGAGCATTATCTTCCTGCGGTACAGAAGCAAGTGCTTCAGCCGTTATTTCAGGGGTATGAGCGTGTACTTGCCCCTTTTGTGGGCTAGAGTGGTACTCAAAAGTAGGAGCAGGAATGAAAGTGACGTACGCCCGTTTTTGACAGGAAGCAAATAGTACAACGAGTGTAAAAAGGTAAAAGAGATTCTTCATTGAGGTTGAAAAAGGTTTAGAAAATGGGAGATGAATGGTAGCAATTATACGTAAAACCCCAGTTGAATCAAAAAGTAAAGTTGTTTCTTTGAGATTAATCAGTGAAAAATTTTTGAGGAAACAATAAAAATGAAACTGGCTAAACCAGCACATAATCAAAAAGTTAAGGAGAATTACTAGCGACTTTTACCCCTTTTTTACTCGCCCTAAAAAGGAAAAACCTTGAAAAATTGTATTTTTCAAGGAATTAATTTGAACTTTAATAATTTTTTAATTTTTTTTTAAGGAAACCATTGCAAATATTAAAAATGTATTTACCTTTGTAACGGAAACCTTAAAAACATCACAAAAAATGAAAAAGGCATTTGCATTCTTATTTGTTGCTGGTATGATGACTCTAGCAGCTTGTGGCGGTAAAACTGAAGAAGCTGCTACTACTGACACTACAGCTGCTGCTGCAGTTGACACTACTGCTGCTGTTGATACTACTGCTGCTGTTGACACTACTGCTGCTGATACTTCAGCTGCGAAATAATTTTCGCCGCAACAAACGAGTACAACAAATGAAAGCTTTGCGAACCTTCGCGAAGCTTTCGTCGTTTTTATAGCATGATGAAAACGATTGCTGAAAAAATCCGACTCCTTCGCCTCGAAAAAGGCTTTTCGCAAGAAAATGTGGCCGATATGCTCGGTATCTCTACCACAGCCTACGGAGATATTGAACGAGGTAAAACCGATTTGACCCTTTCGCGGCTCCAAAGTATTGCCCAGGTATTTTCGACTTCATTGGGGCGTCTAATGGGTGAAGATGATGCTATTACTTCCCAAATTCAACAGTTAGAGCTTGAAAAACTTCAGATGGAGAACGAAAAGCTACGCCTTGAAAATCAGTTATTAAAAGAAAAATTAGCAGGAAGAATAGTAATAGATTTGCTGCGCGAACGTACGCAAGTTCCCGCCGAACGACAACGGATTGGTTTTTAAGCCAAGAAATAATAAATCCCTACCCCGACGCTTGTTCACGTCGGGGTATTTTTTTAGGTTTAGGGCGTAAAACCAAATAAACCTATGATGAATCTCGCCGAAATTGCTGGAAAAAAACGCGTTATCATTGAAAAAGTAACTCCTGAGCTAGACGGAGGACAATTTTATATCAAAGCCGTTCCTAACGAAGTGATTCAGGTAGAAGCGGATATCTTTTGTGATGGACACGATAAGACCGCAGCACGCCTCTGTTTTAAGCATCAATCCGAAAAAAAATGGTCTGAAGTACCCATGCGGTTTGTGAATAACGACCGCTGGGAAGGGCAATTTACCGTCGAAAAAGAAGGAGACTATCTTTATACCATCGAAGCGTGGGTAGATCATCTCGCGTCGTGGGAACACGAAATTACCCTCAAAATTCGCGATGCACAGCACGTCAATAGTGAACTGTTGGTGGGGGCGAGTTTGCTGGAAAAGACGGTAAAAAATGCCTCAAAAGAAGATAAAAAAGCGATTCAGGAGGCTATAAAGGCATTTAGAAACGAAAAACGCTATAGCGAAGCGGTGCTGTTGGCCATCGGCGAACAAATGGCCGAATGGATAGAAAAGTACGCCTACCGTGAAAATGTGGCTCGTTATAAAGAACTGAGCCTATGGGTTGACCGTCCGAGAGCAGGCTTTTCAACGTGGTATTCGATGTTTCCGCGTTCGGCTGCTAAAGAGCCAGGGCAGCACGGAACTTTCCGAGATGTGATAGATTTGCTACCCCGCATCGAACGTATGGGATTTGATGTACTTTATTTGCCGCCCATTCACCCGATTGGGATGCAGTTTCGGAAGGGAAAAAATAACAATGTGTTGTGCCAGCCTGGTGAACCAGGGGTGCCGTACGGCATTGGTTCTGAATTGGGTGGTCACGATGCGATTCATCCTGACTTGGGAACACTCGATGATTTTAAAGCCTTGGTTGCGGCCTGCAAAGCCCACGGAATGGAGATTGCGATGGACTTAGCGATTCAGTGTTCACCCGACCACCCTTGGGCCAAAAATCATCCCGAATGGTTTAAGATCCGCCCTGACGGAACGATTCAATATGCCGAAAATCCACCCAAAAAATACCAAGATATTTATCCCATCAATTTCGAAACGGAAGCTTGGGAAAGCTTATGGTTAGAGCTTCGTCGCATTATTTTTGTGTGGGCTGAGTGGGGCGTGCGCATTATTCGGGTGGATAATCCCCACACAAAAGCGTTTGCGTTTTGGGATTGGGTAATTGCCGAAACCAAGAAAAAATATCCTGATATGATATTTTTGGCTGAAGCGTTTACGCGTCCGAAAGTAATGCAAAGGTTGGCTAAAGGTGGTTATAATCAGTCTTATACGTACTACACTTGGCGAACGTCGAAGGAGGAGTTAGTAGCGTATATGACCGAGCTAACGCAAACGGAAATGAAACACTATTTTCGCCCAAATTTCTGGCCTAATACCCACGACATCAACCCGCCGTTGTTGCAGTCGGGACATGAGCCAAATTTCTTGATTCGCTATTTCATGGCCGCGACGTTGTCATCGAACTACGGAATTTTTGGCCCTACCTATGAATTTATGGTACATGAGGCTTTTCCAGGGAAAGAAGAATACTGGAACTCCGAAAAATACGAAATCAAACACTGGGATTGGAACCATACCAACAAACTTACTTACGTCATAACGCAAGTAAACCGCGCCCGAAAAGAGAATGCGGCTTTACAACAAACCAATAACATTACGTTTTGTGACATCAATGACGACCAACTTTTGGCCTATCTCAAAACGCACCCCGATGGCAATCGTATTTTGTGCGTGGTGAATTTGGACGGGTACAACCGTCGAGGCAACACTGTGCGGATTCTGTTGCATAAAATTGGAAAAGCAGGTTGGGAAGATTTCATTGTCCATGATTTGCTAACGGGTTCCAAGTACATTTGGAAAGGGGAGTATAACTACATCGAACTTGACCCGTATCTATTACCTTTCCATTTATTCCGAATTGAAGATTTATAAGCTACTAAGTTTATGCGTTTACAACAAGCGTACTCTGCGGAGCATTTTCGGGAAGAAGCCCATCGGCTCGTTGACCAGCTCGCGGATTATTTAGCCGTTGCGCAAAGTCAGCAACTTGAAACGGTCATTCCTTACCAGTCGCCTGAGGAAAACTTTCTTTTCTGGCAACAGAATGCCCAAGAAGGCGTAGGGGCGTCGTCCGATTTTTTTGCAGAAGTGATTCAGCGCTCTACCCACCTACACCATCCACGGTACATGGGGCACCAAGTGTCGCCGCCGTTGCCGATGGCAGCCATGGCGGGAATGTTGACCAGCTTGTTGAACAACGGCATGGCAGTCTATGAAATGGGACTGGTGTCCAACCCCCTTGAGCGCATTTTAAGCGAATTGTTGACTCAAAAAATCGGGTTTGGGGCGGAGGCCAGCGGGCTATTGACTTCGGGAGGGACGTTGGCGAACCTCACCGCGCTGCTCACCGCTCGTGCTACCCAGACAGAGGTGTGGGAAAATGGCCACGAACAACCTTTGGCGGTATTGGTGTCAGAAGAAGCACATTACTGCATCGACCGCGCGGCAAGAACCATGGGAATGGGGAGTGATGGTATTATTAAAATCCCGACCAACGCACGTTTTCAAATGCGAACAGAGTTGTTGGAAGATTATTACCAAAAAGCGGTTCAAAGTGGTCGAAAAGTGATTGCGGTCGTTGGAAGCGCTTGTTCGACCTCAACAGGCGCTTACGACGACTTAGTAGCCATTGCCGATTTTTGTGAAAAACACCAATTATGGTTTCACGTGGACGGAGCACACGGTGGGGCAGTGGTTTTTTCTGAACGCTATAAACCATTGGTAAAGGGCATCGAGCGAGCTGATTCGGTGGTGATTGATTGGCACAAAATGTTATTAACACCCGCCTTGGCAACGGCTTTGCTTTTTAAAAGAAACCAAGATTCGTTTCAGACGTTTCACCAAAAAGCGCAGTATTTGTGGGCAAATCAAGGCTCGCAAGAATGGTTTAACTCAGGTAAGCGGACTTTTGAGTGTACCAAACTGATGATGAGTGTAAAAATATACGCCATTCTTAAAACCTACGGAGAGGAGATTTTTACCGAAAATGTAGAGACATTACACGACCTTTCTATTCGTTTTGCGCAAATCGTAAACGAACGGAAAGGTTTTGAATTGGCCTTAGCGCCCGAAAGCAACATCGTGTGCTTTCGGTTTGTGGGAGAGGGGCGCACAGCGGAGCAAATCCAAACGTTGAATGCCGCCATTCGCCAAAAATTACTGGAAGAAGGAACTTTTTATATTGTTCAAACAACGCTTCGCGACAAATTGTATTTGCGGGTTTCGTTGATGAATCCACTGACGACAGAGAACGATTTGACGGCATTGCTGGATGCGATTGAGCGCTTGGCGATGAAAATGTAGGGTAGCTTTTGTAAAGAAAGAAAATAATGTCGTATTTTTCTGAAAACCAACGATATGGGCTCAAATTCTTACGACAATATTGCCAACGAATACCGTGATTCGAAGCAATTAGATTTCCGAAAATACATTGAAGAATATACCCTTCACCAACTGCTTGGAGAAGCGACAGGGCTGAACATTCTTGACGTCGCTTGTGGAGAGGGCATCTACACCCGCAAGCTTAAAAAACGCGGGGCTGCTACCATTTTGGGCGTGGATGTATCGACTCGGATGATTGAACTTGCACAAGAAGCAGAAGCCAAAGCGCCTTTGGGCTGTGACTATTTGGTGCAGGATGCACTCACTATGAACCTTGGACGGCAATTTGACGCGGTGGTGGGCATGTATTTGCTTAGGCTTCCCTTGGAAATTACTTTTTCAAAAAATATTTTCAAAAAATCCACTCAACTTGGAGTGGATTTTTTACTTAAAAACTGTCGAATTATAAAAATAATACTATTTTATACAACTAGTGTGAGTCT
>Ga0209794_1000283_pt1 | contig 98316 bp, 97 predicted proteins | sample EBPBio232013_DNA_FD_185869 | JGI IMG/M metagenome (GOLD analysis project Ga0209794, IMG submission 185869) | Wastewater treatment Type I Accumulibacter community from EBPR Bioreactor in Madison, WI, USA - Reactor 1_5/23/2013_ DNA (SPAdes)... | ecosystem: Engineered > Bioreactor > EBPR >...
AGCGATGAACCAATTTGCGATCCTCTACGAGGACCGATTTACCAGATCGGGCCAGTAAGATCACCAAGCCGCCTCACGATTGAGTGACGGATTCAACAGCCTCACACACAGAAATCCTGACACTCCCACGACGCGGGGCTGCACCTTACTCGTCGCGGCAGTTGAAATGTTCGATACGCCCTGGGATGTGGGCGACAACGCAACGTCGCCCATACTGGAATTTTGAATGCCCATGAATTCGTCTCCGTATGATTGCTGCTGCCCTGGAAGACAGTGCGCGGAATCATATGAATCATGATCAAATGCGTCTAATGCATAATTTATTCTGAATGCATTCAAAGAACTCATGCGACGAAGGAAATGAACCTGCGCCATCTGGAGTACCTGCTGGCCGTGGCGGACACCGGTTCGTTCAGCCGCGCCGCGGAACGTTGCCACATCACCCAGTCCGCCCTAAGTCGCAGCATCCAGACCCTCGAAGACGATTTCGGAGCACGTCTGATCGACCGAATGGGCAAGCGCAACGAGTTGACGCCGTTCGGCCAGACCGTTGCAAGCCGGGCGCGCCGCATGGTGCTGGATGCCGTTGAGCTAAAGCGCAGCGCACAGCTATTGCAAGATGGCTACTTGGGGGTCATTCGCATTGGGCTCGGCGCGGGGCCTACTGCACTGCTGATGCAGCCGTTTCTGCGTTATATGGCCTGCATGCATCCGGCAGTGCAGGTCAGCCTCGAATCAGGCCCCCCCGAGTTGCAGACCAGGCGCTTGCGCGAACGTGGATTCGACGCCCTGGTCGTGGATCTACGCAGCGTCACGCCTGCTGATGACCTGTTGATCGAAGATTTGGGCCAAATGCGCGGTGGTTTCATCTGTCGCGTGGGTCACCCCCTTACCATATTCAACACCCCCATTACATTTGCACACCTCCAACGCTATCCGTTAGCGTCGACTTCACTCAATCCGGAGTTGGCACGTCTTCTGATCACCCGCTATGGGCCCGCAGCTGACCCCCAGGTCGCGGTGACCCTGCGCTGCAACGATATCAACAGTTTGCTACACGCGGTACACGGCAGTGACGCGGTGTTCCTCGGCCTCATCAGCCCCGCGCGTGAAGCCATCGCCAATGGTAGCTTGGTGGAGTTGCCCATCACTCCGGCGTTGAATGAGGGCGCACGCTTTGCGTTCGTTACCCTGGCCGACCGCACTGAAGCGCCTGCCATGGGAATTTTTCGCCAGTTTGTGGCCGAACATCTGCATGACTGAGAGTCTCTTGGGGACTACGCTGAGTTTCCAAAGCTTGGACTTGAAGTTGCCCCTTTTTCACGGACACCTTACCGTTTGGACAAAAGGAGCAGAAAAGTTAGGCTCTTTTCGCGAAACGTACGGATCAGCTCAAGCCCTGATAGCCAAAACCAGCACTGACGCGGGCTCCGGGGCAGATCCGGGCGCGCGATCCAGCATGCGAAACCAGCCCAGGTAAGACGCCAGGTACTTGGTGGCCACGCCCTTGAAGCGCCGCATCCAGCTGCGCAGGCGGCTGACGTAGGCGTTGACGTTCTGCACATGCCAAGGCCCGACCCGAACGCCAGCGTTGACGTTGACGCTGTGGTATTGCACGCCGAGCAGGTGGGCCGCAGCCGCCAGCGCTGCGCTGAGCTCGGCTGCAGTGGTATGGCAAGGCGCTGCTGGCGTCTTTGTCTGCCCGGCTGATGGCGGACTACGGGGACGGGTTTTCTGTGTCCGCGCTCAAGTACATGCGGCTTTTTTATGTGGCGTACCCAGAGCTTTTGCCGATGCAGAGTGCAAGAACGCGACGAACCATGCCCGGTCCGCGGGAGGCAAGCCCTGGAAGTACCTGCTGGTCTCCCATGAACAGGTCACTGCAGACAAAAGGCTGAGCGACTTTTTGAGGTTTGAAGTCGAGAGCCGTCAACCGCCCGCCGCCTCGACCTGCACGGCGCAGTCGTAGAACGTCGGCCCCGCGCCCATGTCCGTCAGCGCCTGGCTGGTGACCTCGTTGACATTCGTGCCGCCATGGCCCAGCTTGCGCCACCACACGCCCAGGCCGTTGACCACGCCGGGGCGGGCGCGGCCGTTGAGCGCGGCGTGGCATTCGTAGCTGCCGCGTTCGTTGAACACGCGCACCAGGGCGCCGTCGGCAATGCCGCGCGCGGCGGCGTCCTCGGGGTGCATCTCCAGCAGCGGGCGGCCCTCGATGTCGCGCAGGCTTTGCAGGTTCACGAAGCTGGAGTTCAAAAAGTTGCGCGCCGGCGGCGAGATCATGGCCAGCGGGTACAGCGTCGATGCTCCCGCCGCCTCGTGATTCGGCACATGGCCGGGCAGCGGATCGAGCCCCTGGTCGGCCAGGCGCTGGCTGAAAAATTCGCACTTGCCCGAGGGCGTGGGAAAGCCGCCATCGGCAAACGGCGCGTCGGGGACGGGAAGCGGGGCAAAGCCTTGGTCGAGCAGCAGCGCGAAGTCCACCTTCTCGCCATAGGCCTGGCGGCACAGCGCTTCGTCGGTGTCGGCAAAGCAGGGCTCGGTGAACCCCATGCGCGCCGCCAGGTCGCGGAAGATCTGCGCGTTGCTGCGCGCCTGGCCCTGCGGCGCAATCGCCGGGCGGTTGAGCAGCACGTCGGTGTGGCCGTAGGCCAGGTGCACGTCCCAGTGCTCGAGCTGCGTGGTGGCGGGCAGTATGTAGTCGGCGTAATCGGCGGTGTCGGTTTGGAAATGCTCCAGCACCACGGTGAACAAATCCTCGCGCGCAAAGCCCTGCACCACCTTGGGCGAATCCGGCGCCACGGCCACGGGGTTGCTGTTGTAGACCACCAGGGCCTTGATCTGCGGGCCGAAGGCGGGCGAGGACCCGCGCAGCAGGTCGTCGCCAATGGTCACCATGTTGATGCTGCGCGGGCTGCGGCCGGCCAGCAGATCCGGGCGCTGCAGTGCCGCGCGCTGCACCGGAAAGGCGCCCGAGCTCGACAGCAGTACGCCGCCCGCGCGCTCGCGCCAGGCGCCGGTCAGTGCCGGCAGGCAGGCCACGGCGCGCACGGCATTGCCGCCGCCATGGGCGCGCTGCACGCCGTAGTTGAGGCGGATGGCTGCCGGCTTGGTCTGGCCGTAGTCACGCGCCAGGCGGCGGATCTGCTCGACGGGGAGGCCACAGACCTCGGCCGCGCGCTCGGGCGGCCAGTCCAGGGCGCGTGCGCGCAACTGCTCCCAGCCCAGGGTGTGGCGTGCGATGTAGTCGTGATCCAGCCAGTCGTTTTGGATCAGCTCGTGCATAAGCGCCAGGGCCAGGGCAGCGTCGGTGCCGGGCAGGAGCTGCACATGCTCGTGGCATTTTTCGGCGGTCTCGCTCCTGCGCGGGTCTATGCACACCAGGCGCGCGCCGTCGCGCTTGGCCTGCTGGGCGATGCGCCAGAAATGCAGGTTGCTGCCAATCGAATTGCTGCCCCAGATGAGGATGAGCTTGGACTCGGCAAAAAATTCGACCTTCATGCCCAGCTTGCCGCCCAGGGTGTGCACCAGGCCCTCGCCACCGGCGGTGGAGCAGATGCTGCGGTGCAACAGGGAGGCGCCCATGCGGTGGAAGAAGCGCCTGTCCATGCTCTCGCCCTGCACCAGGCCCATGGTGCCGGCGTAGCTGTAGGGCAGTATGGCCTGCGGGTCGCGTGTGGCGATCTCCGTCAGGCGCCGGGCGATGTCGTCCAGGGCCTCGTCCCAGGACACGGGCGTGAACCGGCCCCTGCCCTTGGGGCCGCTGCGCCTGAGCGGGGTGAGGATGCGCTCGGCATGGTGCGTGCGCTCGGCATAGCGCGACACCTTGGCGCAGAGCACGCCGCCGGTGGCCGCATGCGCCGGGTTGCCCTGCACGCGGACGGCGCGCCCGTCCTCCACGGTGGTCAGCAGGGCGCAGGTGTCGGGGCAGTCGTGCGGGCAGGCGCCGCGTATGGTGGTCGTGGGCATGGCTGAGGGAGTCGCTGGGGCAACTGCGCATTTCACCATGAAGCAGCGCCGCGGACGAGACCATGGTTTCTGGCATACCCCGTGGTTTGGCAGGCTTGGCTGGCAGGGCTAGACTGTGACGCTTCCCAAGGAAACAAGCGCCGAGCACATCATGAAAATCCTAGACTCCATCGCCGAAGCGGCCTCCGGCATCGCCGCCGTGCGCCGAGACATCCATGCCCACCCCGAGCTGTGCTTCAAGGAAGAGCGCACCGCCGACGTGATCGCCGCCCAGCTCACCGCATGGGGCATTCCCATCCACCGCGGCCTGGGCACCACCGGCGTGGTGGGCATAGTCCATGGCCGCGACGGCGGCGCCTGCGGGCGCGCCGTGGGCCTGCGCGCCGACATCGACGCCCTGCCGATGCAGGAGTTCAACACCTTCGACCATGCCAGCAAGTACCCGGGCAAGATGCACGCCTGCGGCCACGACGGCCACACGGCCATGCTGCTGGCGGCGGCGCAGTATTTCTCCAAGCCCGAGCACCGCAACTTCGACGGCACCGTCTATCTGATCTTCCAGCCGGCCGAGGAGGGCGGCGGCGGCGCGCGCGAGATGATCAAGGAGGGCCTGTTCGAACGCTTCCCCATGCAGGCCGTGTTTGGCATGCACAACTGGCCCGGCATGGCCGCGGGCTGCTTTGCCGTCAGCCCCGGGCCGGTGATGGCGTCTTCCAACGAGTTCAAGATCACCATCCGCGGCAAGGGCAGCCATGGCGCCATGCCGCATCTGGGCATAGACCCGGTGCCGGTGGCCTGCCAGATGGTGCAGGCCTTCCAGACCATCATCAGTCGCAACAAGAAGCCCATCGAGGCCGGCGTGATCTCGGTGACCATGATCCAGGCCGGCGAGGCCACCAACGTGGTGCCTGATTTTTGCGTGCTGCAGGGCACGGTGCGCACCTTCTCGGTCGAGCTGCTGGACATGATCGAGCGGCGCATGCGCCAGGTGGCCGAGCACACCTGCGCGGCCTTCGAGGCGCGCTGCGAGTTCGAGTTCGTGCGCAACTACCCGCCGACGATCAACTCGGCGGCCGAGGCCGAGTTCGCGCGCCAGGTCATGGCCGGCATCGTCGGCGAGCAGAACGTGCTGCCCCAGGAGCCCACCGGCGGCGCCGAGGACTTCGCCTTCATGCTGCAGGCCAAACCCGGCGCGTACGTATTCATCGCCAATGGCGACGGCGACCACCGCGACATGGGCCATGGCGGCGGCCCCTGCACGCTGCACAACCCGAGCTACGACTTCAACGACGCGCTGATCCCGCTGGGCGGCACCTACTGGGTGGAGCTGGCGCGCCAGTGGTTGGCCAACCCGACCGCCTGACGCCTGCCGACTGGACAAAAAACTCCCACCCTGTGCGGTGGGTGTTTTTTGCCTATAAAAAAGAACGATCGTTCGTATTTGCCGCTACACTGGCTCAATCACCACTACATCGGAGACCGCCATGTCCGACCTGAATGCCGCTTTTGAAGCCGCCGTCGCCAACTCCAAGCTGCTCACCGAGCGCCCGGACAACCCCACGCTGCTGAAGATCTACGCCCTGTACAAGCAGGCCACGGCCGGTGACAACGATGAGAAGAAGCCCAGCTTCTCCGACATCGTCGGCCGCGCCAAATGGGACGCCTGGGAAAAGCTCAAGGGCACCGAGGGCGACGCCGCCAGGCAGCAGTACATCGACCTGATCGAGTCGCTGCGCGGTTGAGGTCAATCGCCCGCGGGCGCCAGGGCCTTGAGCGCGGCATCGCGCGCATCCTGCGGTTGCTCTGCCAGTAGCCGCACGGCGGCATGAAAGCGCCGCCAGTCGCGGCCCTCGCGCTCGAACAGGGCGATGAAGGTTGGCACCAGATCGTCATAGGCACCCTGGGCGGCAAAACTGGCGTTGTTCGCTTCGCGCGCCCACAGATCCAGGCTCGCGAGCTGGGCCGGCGCGGTGCCGGCGGTCAGCCAGCGGGCGCGCAGCCGCGCATAGTCCGCGTGAAACTGCCGCATTGCTTCTATTTTCATAGCTGACAGCGCTTTGTAGTCGGGCGTTTCATCGTTGTTTGATGCATAAATCTGGGCCAGCCGTGCGCGCGTGGCCCGGGTCAGGGTGCGGAACTGCGCGCGCCGCTCCTCGCTGGCGGCAAATTGGGCGCGCGCCGCGGCTGTGGAATGCTGCTGCAGCCAGCGGGCCACGCCCAGGCGCTCCACGGCCGTGGCGTAGGACTCATTGAACGCCGTGTCACCCGCGGCATAGACCTGCTGGTGCGCCAGCTCATGGAGCAGCAGGCGTACAAAGTCGCCCTCGGGCCAGGCAATGAAGGTAGACAAGAGCGGGTCGCCGCCCAGCCAGTTGCTGTAGCCCAGCGTGGAATAGGCCGGCACGCCGTAGACGTTCACCTCCAGGCCGGTGGCGGCCAGCTGGGCGGCCTCGGTGCGTGCGTCGGCCTCGTCGAAGTAGCCGCGGTAGCCGATGCAGCCAGTGACGGGGAAACACCAGCGGTGCAGCTGCAGCGAGTACGGCCCGGCTGCCACCACGTTCCACACGGCGGCGCGGCGCTCCAAGCGGGCAAAGCGGTGGTAGCTGGCGTTGTCGGGCAGGGCCAGGTCGGTGACGGCAAAGGCGCGCGCCTGCTGCGCCAGTGCCAGCCGCGCGCGCAGCGGCGCCGGGGTGTCGGGCTTGTCCAGCCATTGCTGCACCGGCTCCGCGGCCTGCAGCAGCGCCAGGTGGCCGCGCAGCGACTGCCAGTAGTAGCCCAGACTGCCGCCCGACTGCGCGCAGCCACACAGCAGCAGGGCGGTGGCCAGCAAGGGCAGGGTGCGAAGCGGCGCGGCGATCATGGCCGGCCAGCATAGCAAGCGCGCCGGCGCACAATGCGGCATGCCTGAAGATGTTTTGGATAGCAGCGGCCTGTTCACCGACGAGGCCGGCCATGCGCGCTGCTTCTGGTGCCGCGCCTCGCCGCTGTACCGCCACTACCACGACCATGAGTGGGGCTTTCCTGTCGTGGACGAGCGCCGCCTGTTCGAGAAGCTGTGCCTGGAGGGCTTCCAGGCAGGCCTGTCCTGGCTCACCATCCTGAACAAGCGCGAGGCCTTTCGCGCCGCCATGGCGAATTTCGAGGCCGAGGAGCTGGCGCGCTTCGGCGCGACCGAGGTGGCTCAGCTGCTGGGCAATGCGGCCATCGTGCGCCACCGCGGCAAGATTGCCTCGGCCATCCAGAACGCGCGCCGCGTGCTGGAGCTCAAGCGTGAATTCGGCTCGCTGGCCGCCTATGTCTGGCGCTATGCGCCGCAGGCCGGCGAAGGCCGGCCCGCGCACATGACGCTGGCGGCCGTGCGCGCGCTCACCCAGTCGGCGGCGTCGGTGGCGCTGTCCCGGGATTTGAAGCGGCGCGGCTTCAGCTTTGTCGGCCCGACCACCATGTACGCCTTCATGCAGGCCACGGGCCTGGTCAACGACCATATCGAAGGCTGCGGCGCGCGCGCCGCGGCCCAGGCGGCGCGCGCCGCCTTTGTGCCACCCCAATGAAAACAGCCCTCCGAGGAGGGCTGTTTTCAGGTGCCGGCACGGTTTAACCGTGGCGCTTGCCGGGGTTCTTCTTGCTGCGCGTGGCCACGCCGCGCTCCAGGCTCACGCGTTGGCCGCGGCCTTGCGTGGCCACGGGCATGCCGGGCATGGGGGTGGGACGGGGAGTGCGCTTGCGGTCGGCTTCGGTGACGATTTTGTTGCCCATGATGGCTCCTGCGGTGAATTGGCGGTGAAAACCCGCTATTAGGCCATATTTGCAAACATCCCTGGCCAAATGGGGGGCGAAGCACCTGGCTGGGTGCAGCCAAGCCAGGCATTAATACTATTAAATAAAGAGCTGTTTGCGCTTGTCAGGTAAGGGCTGAGGCCGATTTTTTACTTTAATCGCCCCATGGCTTGCGCCGATTGACGTGTCGGGGCCGGGGCGAGAAGAATCGCCCTTGTCGCTCAGGAGGACCAGCGTGAAGCATTTGCTCGATTCCCTGCAAGCCAGTCTGGCGCTGTCGCCGGTGGGCATTGCCGTGCAATTGCCGGGTGGCCTGCGCCTGGGGGACGCGAACGCCGAGCTGCGCCTGCAGTTTCGCGACCGCATGGGCGTGGTGGCGCTGGCCATGGGCGAGATCGGCCATGTGGGCACGGCCATCGTCGAGGGCCGCGTGCTGCTGCAGGGCAGCATGCGCCAGCTCATGGCCGCGGCCGCGGCCCTGTTGCACTCCGACCCGGCGCGCGACGAGCAGACCCGCTGGTGGCGCCGCGTGTTGCTGCGCGCGCGCTCCATGGCGGCGCACACGCGATCGCGCGATGCGCGGCATATCGCGCGGCATTACGACCTGTCGGACGAGTTCTACGCCCTGTGGCTGGATCCGCTGCGTGTCTATTCCTGCGCCTACTTTTCCGTCGATGGCATGACGCTGGCCCAGGCGCAGCAGGCCAAGCTTGACCATATCTGCAGGAAGCTGATGCTGCGCCCCGGCGAGCGTTTTCTGGACATGGGCGCGGGCTGGGGTGGTCTGATGCTGTGGGCGGCCGAGCATTACGGCGTGGACGCCACCGGCATCACCCTGTCGCGCAACCAGCATGCCCATGTGCAGCGCCTGATAGCGGCGCGCGGCCTGCAGGGCAGGGTGCGCATGCAGCTGCTGGACTACCGCGCGCTGCAGGTCGATGCGCCGTTCGACAAGATTGCCTCGGTCGGCATGTTCGAGCATGTGGGCCATGCGCAAATGGGGCAGTACTTTGCCACTCTGCAGCGCCTGCTGCGCCCCGGCGGCCTGGTGATGAACCACGGCATCACGGCCGGCGGGCTGGACAACGCCGCCGGCCTGGGCGCTGGCCTGGGCGACTTCATAGAGCGCTACATCTTCCCCGGCGGCGAGCTGCTGCATGTGAGCCAGGCGCTGCAGGAGCTGGCGCGCGCCGGCCTGGAAATGCTGGACACCGAAAACCTGCGCCCGCATTACGCGCGCACGCTGTGGGCCTGGTCGGACGCGCTGGAGGTCAGGCTGGATCAGGCGCGGCGCATTCTGCACGCCCAGCAGGGCCAGGAGCAGGGCGAGAAGACGCTGCGTGCCTACCGCCTGTACCTGGCCGGCAGCGCCCTGGCCTTCGAGCATGGCTGGATAGCGCTGCATCAGATCCTGGCGGCGCGGCCCACGGGGGTGGCCGAGGGGGCGGTGCTCAAGGGCGCGCAGTCAGACTATCCCTTCAACCGCGCCTACATGTACGAAGATAGGGCTGCGGCGCGCGCCGCACCTCCTGACATGCTGCCTTGAACTGGACTTTCACATGCTCTTCAAATTCAAATCCCGCGCCACCGCCGACCTCATCATGCTGGAGCCCAATGGCCGGCGGGTGCTGGAAATCATTGGCAAGAACCCCGACGACGCCCATGGCATCGTCACCGCAGAGCAGATCCCGGCCGCCATCGCCGCGCTGGAGGCGGCGGTGCGTGCCGACGATGCGGCGCGCACCGCCCCGGCCGATGACGAGGAGGGCGCGGACGACGAGGGCCAGGGCACGCAGCGCGACCCGGTGAGCCTGCGCCAGCGTGCCGCGCCCTTCATCGACATGCTGCGGCGCAGCGCCGCCGAAGCGCACGACGTGGTCTGGTGAGCCGCGCCGCTGGCGCGCGGGTCAATCGACCTTGGCGCCCGCGGCCTTGACCACCTGGGCCCACTTGCGGTGCTCGCTGTCGATCATCCGCACGAAATCGGCGCTGCTGTTGCCGCCGGGGATGGCGCCCTGGGCCAGCAGCCGCTCCTTGACGGCTGGCGAGGCCAGGGCCTTGGCCACCTCCTGCTGCAGGCGCTGCACCACCTCGGGCGGCGTGGCCGCCGGCGCCAGCAGGCCGAACCAGGAGCTGGCCTCATAGTCCTTGAGTGCGGCGCCGCCGGCCTCCTCCACCGTGGGCACGTCGGGCAGGGCGGCCGAGCGGCTGGCGCTGGTCACGGCCAGCGCCTTGAGCTTGCCGGCCTTGATGTGCACCATGGAGGAGGGCAGGTTGTCGAACATCACGTCCATGTTGCCGCCCACCATGTCCAGCAGCGCCGGGGCCGAGCCGCGGTAGGGCATGTGCAGCATGTAGGTGCCGGTCATGCTCTTGAACAGCTCGCCCGCCAGGTGGATGGAGGTACCGTTGCCGCTGGAGGCCATGTTCAGCCTGCCCGGGTTGGCGCGGGCGTAGCGAATGAAGTCCTGCACGTTGGCAATGCCCAGCTGGCGCGCCTTGTCGGCGTTCATCACCATGACGTTGGGCACCGAGGCCACCAGTGTGATGGGCGCGAAGTCCTTGATCGGGTCATAGGGCAGCTGCTGGTACAGCGCGCGGTTGATGCCATGCGTGCCCACCGTGCCCATGAGCAGGGTGTAGCCGTCGCCGGCCGACTTGGCCACCAGATCCGCGCCGATATTGCCGCCGGCGCCGCCGCGGTTGTCCACGATGAACTGCTGGCCCAGGGCCTTGCCCAGTTCGGGCGCGATGGCGCGCGCCAGGATGTCGGTGGTGCCGCCGGCGGCAAAGGGCACGACGATGCGCACCGGCTTGGCCGGCCAATGGCTTTGCGCCTGCGCCATGCCGGCCGCGCCCAGGGTCAGGGCGAGGGCGGCGGCCAGTGTGTTCAGGGCCCGGCGGCGTGGGGTGTTGATGGGCATGAGTCCTCCCTTGTATGGACGAAGAAACGTCGTTTGTATGTCCGCAGGGGCGGGCCATGCCAGCAGGGTAACCCGCAGGCGGCAAGAAAAAACGCCCGGTGCGGGCACACCGGGCGTTCCTTGTGTTGGCGCTGGCTGCGGGTCAGTCGGCGTAGGCGCCGGCGGCCTTGATGACCACGCCCCATTTCTCGATCTCGGCCTGCACGAACTTCTTGTGCTCGGCCGGCTCGACGCGCTTGTCGGCGACCACCACGGCGCCCAGGCCTTCCTGCTTCTTGATGAATTCAGGATCTTTCACGGCCACCTGCAGGGCGTCGTTGATGGCCTTGACCACGGCGGCGGGCGTGCCCTTGGGGGCGTACAGGCCATGCCAGACGGAGACGTTGAAGTCCTTCAGGCCGCCCTCCTGCAGCGTCGGCAGGTCTTTCAGTGCCGGCATCGTCAGGCGCTTGCTGGTGGTCACGGCAAAGGCCTTGACCTTCTTGCCCTCGATCTGCGACGTGGTGTTGGTGGTCTGGTCGCACATCAGGTCGATCTGGCCGCCGATCAGGTCGGTGATGGCCGGCGCCGCGCCCTTGTAGGCCACGGGCGTCATGTGCGACTGCAGCGCGTGCTGGAACATCAGCCCGCACAGGTGGCCGGCCGAGCCCAGGCCGGAATGGCCCAGGTTGACCTTTTCCTTGTTCTGCGCGATCCAGGAGGCCAGCTCCTTGTAGTTCTTCGCCTCCAGCGTGGGGCGCGAGATGATGGTCATGGGCACGTCGTTGACGATGCCCAGGAACTCGAAGTCGTTGAGCACGTTGAACGGCAGCTTGCGGTACAGCGTGGGGATGGTGGCCATGCCGATGTGGTTCAGCAGCAGGGTGTAGCCGTCGGGCTGGGCACGGGCCACCTTGGCCGCGCCAATGGTGCTGCCGGCGCCGGCCGAGTTGTCGATGACCACGGTGGCGCCGCCCAGGGGCTTGCGCAGGGCCTCGGCCAGGTCGCGCGCCACGCGGTCGGTGGGCCCGCCGGCCGAGAAGGGCACGACGATGGTGATGGACTTGCCCGCGGCCGGGAAGGTTTGGGCCGACGCGCCGAAGGCGGCCAGGATGGCGGCCGTGCCCAGGGCGAGCTTGAAGGTGGTGTGCATGGAGCTTCCTTGTAAAAGACGCGCAATGATAGGCAGGATGGGGTGGGCGGACGATGCAGAAAAACACCAAGTCCACCAGGCCGCTGCCCTCGCCGGCGCGCGCAGTCTATGCGCGCGGCTGACGCCGGGCTGACTCACGCCCGGCGTGACGGGGCTCTCCAGCGCATCAGCGGTAGCTGCGGGCGTCCTCGATGACCTTGCCGTCGTTGGGCAGGCCGCCCGGGGCAAGCATCTCGACCTCGCCGCGCAGCTTGGTGACCTCGCGCAGCGCCTCTGCCAGCAGCTGGGCCAGGCCGGGTGCGGTCTCGGTGGTTTCCACCTGCAGCGTCATCTGGTCGTTGGCCATTTCGCCGCTGACCACCAGGCGCGCCTTGGTGACCTGCGGGAAGCGCTTGACCACCTGGTCGATCTGGCCAGGGTGCACGAACATGCCGCGCACCTTGGTGGTCTGGTCGGCGCGGCCGAGCCAGCCCTTGATGCGGGTGTTGGTGCGGCCCGTGGGGCAGCTGCCGGGCAGCACGGCCGACAGGTCGCCGGTGCCAAAGCGGATCAGCGGGTAGTCGGGGTTCAGCGTGGTGATCACCAGCTCGCCGACCTCGCCCTCGGGCACCGGGTCGCCGGTGCCGGGGCGCACGATCTCCACGATCACGCCCTCGTCCAGCACCAGGCCTTCGCGCGCGCTGGTCTCGTAGGCGATCAGGCCCAGGTCGGCCGTGCCGTAGCACTGGTAGCCCTGCACGCCCTGCTGCGCCAGCCAGTCGCGCAGCGAGGGCGGGAAGGCCTCGGCCGACAGCAGCGCCTTGGTCACGCTGGGCAGCTGCACGCCCATCTCGGCCGCCTTCTCCAGGATGATTTTCAGAAAGCTGGGCGTGCCGATGTAGCCGGCGGGCCGCAGCTCGGCCATGGCCTGCACCTGCTGCTCGGTCTGGCCCGTGCCGCCGGGGAACACCGTGCAGCCCAGGGCGTGCGCGCCCGATTCCATCATCGAGCCCGCGGGCACGAAGTGGTAGGAGAAGCAGTTGTGCGCCAGCTCGCCGGCGCGAAAGCCGGCCGCGTACAGCGCGCGCGCCATGCGCCAGTAGTCGGCGCGTGCGCCTTCGGGCTCATAGATGGGGCCGGGGCTGGCGAACACGCGCGGCATGGCGGCGCCAAAGCCTATGCTGGCAAAGCCGCCAAAGGCGTTGTGCGCGCGCTCGGCCTGCTGGCGCTCGTGCAGCTGGTACTTGCGTGTCACGGGCAGTTGCGCCAGTGCGGCGCGGCTGGTGATGCTGGCGGCATCCACGCCGGCCAGGATGCTGGCAAACGCCGGGCTGCTCTGCTGGGCGTGGGCAATCTGGCGCGGCAGCGCGGCCATGTGGGCGGCCTCGCGCTCGGCCGGGCTGCGGGTTTCCAGGGCGTCGTAGAACTGGCTCATGCAATGCTTTCGTCTGCGTTCGAGGGTTTGATGAAAATCAGCCGCCAGGGCATATGGAATAAGCGCTAGCAGCTATGAATATTGATTTAAGCCAGCCAGCGCTTGCGCCGCTTGTAGCTCTTGACGTCCTTGAAGCTCTTCCTTTCGCCGCCGCCCATGCCCAGGTAGAACTCCTTCACGTCCTCGTTGTTGGCCAGTTCCTGGGCCGGGCCGTCCATGACGATGCGCCCGCTTTCCATGATGTAGCCGTAGTCCGAGTATTTGAGCGCCATGTTGGTGTTCTGCTCGGCCAGCAGGAAGGTGACCTTTTCCTTGCTGTTGAGGTCTTTGACGATGTGGAACACCTCGTCCACGATCTGCGGCGCCAGGCCCATGGAGGGCTCATCGAGCAGCACCATGCGCGGGTTGCTCATGATGGCGCGGCCGATGGCGCACATCTGCTGCTCGCCGCCCGAGGTATAGGCCGCCTGGCTGGTGCGCCGGGTTTTCAGGCGCGGAAAGTAGTTGTAGACCTTCTCCAGGTTGGCGGCGATTTCTCCCTTGTCGCTGCGCGTGTAGGCGCCGGTGAGCAGGTTCTCCTCGATGGTCAGGTGGGCAAAGCAGTGCCGCCCCTCCATGACCTGCACCACGCCGCGCTTGACCAGCTCGGCGGGTGAGAGGTTCTCGATGCGCTCGCCCTCCAGGGTGATGCTGCCCTTGGTGACCTCGCCGCGCTCGCCGCGCAGCAGGTTGGAGATGGCGCGCAGCGTGGTGGTCTTGCCGGCGCCGTTGCCGCCCAGCAGGGCCACGATGCTGTGGTGCGGCACCTTCAGGGAGACGCCCTTGAGCACCAGGATCACATGGTTGTAGATGACTTCGATGCCGTTGACCTCCACCAGCGGCGTGGCGCTGGCGGGGGCGGCAGTGGTGGGGGATGCGGCGCTCATGGGGTCACCTGATGCTCATTGTTTGATAGCTGTTACCGCTTATCAGATAAGCGTTTAAATGGAGTTTGACTGCTATTGCACGGCGGCGCAGGCCAGGTGGATGCGCCAGGCGCACCCACCAGGAATGGACGCATCAGTTGCAGCTACGCACCTTGAGGTTCTTCTCCTTGGCGTACTTCTCGCCGTATTCCTTGACCAGGGGGTCGATCAAGGCCTTGTCGCCCTGGTACCAGTCGGAGACCACCTTCCATTGACCGCCGTCCCACTGGGCGATGCGCGACCAGTCGGTGCCCATGTGGTTGTCGCAGCTGGTCTTGACGGGCTTGAGGATCTTGCCGAAGCCCAGCTCGTTCAGGCGCTCCTGCGTCAAGTTGAGGTTCTCCAGGCCCCAGCGCACCTGCTCGGAGGTCATCACCTTGCCCTTGCCGTACTTTTCCTGCGCCGCGCGGATGGCCTCGACCTGCAGCATGGAGATCACCATGCCGCGCGTATGGGCCATGGCGCCGAGTTCCTTGGCGTCCTTGGCCGCGCCCTGGCCCTTGTCGTAGAGCTGGGCCTTGACCTCCTCGTGCACCTTGTCGTGCTCGGCGGTGTTGTGGATGGTGACCACGTTGTAGCCCTTGGCGCCGGCGCCGATGTCCTTCACGTCATGGTCCGAGCCGGCCCACCAGATGCCGTACATCTTCTCGCGCGCATAGCCCGTGGCCTGGGCCTCGCGCAGGGCGGTGGGCGTCATCACGCCGGCCGACCACAGCAGCACATAGTCCGGGCGCTGCTGGCGCACCTGCAGCCAGGTGGACTTTTGCTCCACGCCGGGCGCCGTCACCGGCAGTTTCAGCAGCTCGAAGCCCTCCTTGGCGGCGCGCTTTTCCAGCAGCGGGATGGGCTCCTTGCCGTAGGGCGAGTCGTGGTAGACGAGGGCGATCTTCTTGCCCTTCAGGCTGCCCTTCTCCTTCTTCAGGATATCCTGGATCATGGAGTCGGCCCCAGTCCAGTAGGTGCCCAGCAGCGGGAAGTTCCACTCGAATACCCGGCCGTCGGCCGACTGCGACAGGCCGTAGCCCGCGGTGACGATGGTGGCCTTGTCGCCGGGCGCCTTGTCGCTGACGGCGAAGGTGATGCCCGTGGACTGGGTGTCAAAGCTGGCGGTGCCGCCGGCGCGGCCCTTGAGGCGCTCGTAGCACTCCACGCCCTTGGCGGTGTCGTAAGCGGTCTCGCATTCCTCGAACGTGATCTTCACGCCGTTGATGCCGCCCTTGGCGTTGACCAGCTTCAGGTAGTCCTGCTTGCCGTCGGCCCATGGAATGCCCAGCGGGGCGAACTGGCCCGTGCGGTACACCAGCAGCGGCTGGAACTGGTCTTGTGCCTGTACGGCGGTCGTGCCCAGCAGGGCGCCCATGCCCGCGGCCACGGTGGCGGCGGCGATCGCGACTTTCTTGAACATCATGTCTCAGTCTCCTTGGGGTTGTGAGGCAGTCCTGTGGGTGGCTCTGCCAGTGGGTGAAATCAATGCGGGAAGGGCCACACGCGCAGCTTCTGGCGCGCCGTGGACCACAGCTTGGCCAGGCCGTGGGGCTCGACGATCAGGAAGAACACGATCAGCGCGCCGAACACCATGTGCTCCAGGTAAGTGGCGGTGGCGGTGGAGATCGGCAGGCCCAGCCAATGCGGCACCTGGTTCAGGAACAGCGGCAGCAGGATGAAGAAGGCCGCGCCAAAGATGCTGCCCATGACGGAGCCCAGGCCGCCGATGATGATCATGAACAGCAGCTGCAGCGATTTGTCCAGGCTGAAGGCCGCCGGCTCCCAGGCGCCCAGGTGCACGAAGCCCCACAGCGCCCCGGCAATGCCGACGATGAAGCTGCTCACGGCAAAGGCCGACAGCTTGGCATACACCGGGCGGATGCCGATCACGGCGGCGGCCACGTCCATGTCGCGCATGGCCATCCATTCGCGGCCCACCGAGCTGCGCACCAGGTTCTTGGCGCCCAGCCCGAGCACGCACAGGATGCCCAGGCACAGCAGGTACTTCTCCATGGGCGTATCGATTTGCCAGCCGGCAATGGCCAGGGCCTTGGCGCTGACCGAGCCCGAGGAGGAATTGTTCGTCACCCAGTCGGCGCGGGTGGTGAGCCAGTCCATGAAGAACTGTGCCGCCAGAGTGGCCACGGCCAGGTACAGGCCGCGGATGCGCAGGGACGGCAGGCCGAACACCACGCCGAACACCATGGCAATCAGGCCGCCGCCGATCAGCGCCAGCAACAGCGGCATGCCCTCGAAGCGCGCCTGCAGGTTGTAGGCGGCATAGGCGCCCACGGCCATGAAGGCCGCCGTGCCCAGCGAGATCTGACCGCAGTAGCCCACCAGGATGTTCAGGCCCAGGGCGCCCAGCGACATGATGAGCAGCGGAATCAGGATGGCCTGGAAGACATAGTTGCTGGCCACGAAGGGCACGACCAGAAAGGCCACGGCCAGCAGCAGCCAGATGGCGATGCGGTCCTGGGTGACGGCAAAGATCTGCTGGTCGGCCGCGTAGCTGGTCTTGAACTGGCCGTTCTCACGATAAAACATGTTCTTGTTCCTTCAGGCTCAGACGCGGTCGATGATCTTGTCCCCAAACAGGCCTTGGGGGCGCACGAGAAGAAAGCACAGCGCCAGGCCATAGGCAAACCAGGTTTCTATGCCGCCGCCCACCATCGGGCCGATGTAGACCTCGGAGAGCTTCTCGCCCACGCCGATGATGAGCCCGCCGATGATGGCGCCGGGCAGCGAGGTCAGGCCGCCCAGGATCACCACCGGCAGGGCTTTCAGGGCCACCAGCGACAGCGAGTACTGCACGCCCAGCTTGGAGCCCCAGATGATGCCCACCACCAGGGCCACGCCGCCGGCCACCGACCAGACGATGACCCAGATGCGCGACAGCGGAATGCCGATCGACTGGGCCGCCTGGTGGTCGTCGGCCACGGCGCGCAGCGCGCGCCCGGTCTTGGTCTTCTGGAAGAACAGGCTCAGGCAGACCACCAGCAGCGCGGCGATGCAGGCGGCGTACAGATCCTCCAGGCTGAGCATGACGCCGCCGGGAATCAGGCCGTCCATGACGAACACCGGGTCCTTGGGCATGCCCACGTTGATGCTGTAGACGGCGCTGCCGAACACCATGGGCCCCAGGCCGTCGAGCAGGTAGGCAATGCCCAGCGTGGCCATCAAGAGTGCGATGGGCTCCTGGTTCACCAGGTGGCGCAGGGCAAAGCGCTCTATCACCCAGGCCACCAGCACCATCAGGGCCAGCGTGACCACGATGGCCAGCAGGTTGCCCACCACGCCCGGAGCCATGCCCAGCCAGCCGGGAATCCACTCGGCAAAGCGCGCCATGGCCAGGGCCGAGAACAGCACCATGGCGCCTTGCGCGAAGTTGAAGACGCCCGAGGCCTTGAAGATCAGCACGAAGCCGATGGCGATCAGCGCGTACAGCGTGCCCACCATCAGGCCGCCGATCAGGGTTTCGAGAAAAAATCCCATGTTCTGTGCTCCTGCTGGGTTTAATGGGCCGTGCCCAGATAGGCGCGGATCACGTCTTCGTTGTCGCGCACCTCGTTCGGCGCGCCGTCGCCGATCTTCTTGCCGTAGTCCAGCACCACCACGCGGTCGCTGATGTCCATGACCACGCCCATGTCGTGCTCGATGAGCACGATGGTGGTGCCGAACTCGTCGTTCACGTCCAGGATGAAGCGGCACATGTCCTGCTTTTCCTCCACGTTCATGCCGGCCATGGGCTCGTCCAGCAGCAGCACCTGCGGTTCCATGGCCAGGGCACGCCCTAAGTCCACGCGCTTTTGCAGGCCGTAGGGCAGCTGGCCCACGGGGGTCTTGCGCCAGGCCTGGATTTCGAGGAAGTCGATGATGTGCTCGACCTTCTCGCGGTGCGCGATCTCCTCGCGCTCGGCCGGGCCCCAGCGCAGCGCCTGCAGCAGCAGGTTGCTTCTGATCTTCATGTTGCGCCCGGTCATGATGTTGTCGATCACGCTCATGCCCTTGAACAGCGCCAGGTTCTGGAAGGTGCGCGCCACGCCCATCTCGGCCACCTGACGGCTGTTCATGTGGCTGAAGGTCTGGCCGCGGAAGGTGATGGAGCCCTCCTGCGGCGTGTAGACCCCGTTGATGCAGTTGAGCATGGAGCTCTTGCCGGCGCCGTTGGGGCCGATGATGGAGCGGATCTCATGCTCCTTGACGTTGAAGGAAATGTCCGTCAAGGCCTTCACCCCGCCAAAGCGCAGGCTGATGTTCTTGATGTCGAGAATGACATCGCCGATCTTCTTGCTGGTCATGCTGGGTCTTTCAGGCGGCGGCGCGGGCCGGGTGGGTCTTGGCGTCGATGATCTGGAGCGTGGCGCTGACCGCGCCCTTGCGCCCGTCCTCGAACTTCACCTGGGTTTCGATGAACTGCTCGCTCTTGCCGTCATACAGCGCGTCGATGAGCACGCCGTACTTGTCGGCGATGAAGTTGCGCCGCACCTTGCGCGTGCGCGTGAGCTCGTCGTCGTCCGGATCCAGCTCCTTGTGCAGCACCAGAAAGCGCGCCACCTGGGTTTCGGCCATGCCGGTCTCGCCCGCCAGGTCGGCGTTCACCTGGGCCACGCAGTCGGCGATCAGCTCCAGCACCTTGGCCTTGGAGGCCAGGTCCACATAGCCGGCGTAGGGCAGGTTCTGCCGCTCGGCCCAGTTGCCCACGGCGTCGAAGTCGATGTTGATGAAGGCGCACACCTTGTCCTTGTCGTGGCCGAAGCACACGGCCTCTTTGACGTGCGAGAAGAACTTGAGCTTGTTCTCGATGTAGTTGGGCGCGAACATGGCGCCGCCCTTGAGCTTGCCCACGTCCTTGGCACGGTCGATGATGCGCAGCTGGCCATGGGTGTCGATCACGCCGGCGTCGCCGGTGTGGAACCAGCCATCGGCGTCGATGACCTCCGCCGTGGCGTCGGGGCGCTTGTAGTACTCCTTGAGCACCGACACGCCCTTGACCAGCACCTCGCCGTTGTCCGCCAGTTTCAGTTCGATGCCGGGTGCCGCCTGGCCCACGCTGTTCAGATCCACCTGGCCGTCGCGCTGCAGGCAGACATAGGCGCAGGTCTCGGTCTGGCCGTAGAACTGCTTGAGGTTGATGCCGATGGAGCGGAAGAAGCGAAACAGCTCCGGCCCAATGGCCGCGCCCGCGGTGTAGGCCACGCGGATGCGGCTCAGTCCCATGGCGTTGCGCAGCGGGCCGTAGATCGTCAGGTCGGCCAGCTTGTACTTCAGGCGATCCAGGCTGCTCACGGGCTTGCCGTCCAGGATGTCCGAGCCCACGCGGCGCGCCAGCTCCATGGCCTTTTCGTACATGCGGCGCTTGAATGGGGCGGCGTCCTCCATGCGGATGGAGATGGTGGTCAGCATGCCCTCGAACACGCGCGGCGGCGCGAAGTAGTAGGTCGGGCCGATCTCGCGCATGTCGATGCTGATGGTGCTGGCCGACTCCGGGCAGTTGATGGTGTAGCCCGCCACCAGCCACTGCGCCAGCGAGAACAGGTGGTCGCCCACCCAGGCCGGCGGCAGGTAGGAGATGATGCTGTCGCTCGGGCCGAGCTTGTCCACCTCGGCCGCGCCGCTGGCCGAGCCGATGAAGCTGGCGTGCGTCTGGCACACGCCCTTGGGCTTGCCCGTGGTGCCCGACGTATAGAGGATGACCGACACATCCTGCGGGCCGACCTGTCCGACCATGGACTCCCACACGCCGGGGTGGTCACGATCCCACTCGGCGCCCTTGGCCACCAGCTCGGCGGTGCTGATCAGGCCGGGCTGGTCGTAGTTGCGCAGGCCGCGCGGGTCGTCATAGATGATGTACTGGATGCCGGGCAGGGACTCGCGCACCTCCAGCATCTTGTCCACCTGCTCCTGGTTCTCGACGAAGGCGAAATGGATGTCCGCGTCCTCGATGACGAAGACCATCTCGCCGGCCACCGCGTCCTGGTACAGCGGAATCGGCACCCCGCCAATGCTTTGCACGGCGACAAAACCCATGTACACATGCGGCCGGTTGTCGCTGACCAGTGCCAAGTTCTGCCCCCGGGCAAAGCCCAGCGCCAGCAGGCCGCAGGCCATGTGGCGCATCTCGGTGGCGGCGGCCTGCCAGCTCCAGGTCTGCCAGATGCCATATTCTTTTTCACGCAGGGCCGGCGCCTCGGGGCGCTGGGCGGCGTGCTGCAGCAGTAGATGGGGGAATGTGGTCTTCATCCCGGTTCCTGTTGGAATCTGTGGAAGGGGCTGGCAGGCCAGGGCATGCCATCAATTGCGAGCGATGGTAGGTGGCACTTTGACATCATTGTGTCTACGCGGCGACAATTTGCGGGTTAATCCCTAAAGGTCAAACCCTGAGCCCATCCAGGCCGGCATGGACCAGCCCGCGTGGCGCCAGCCCTGGCGCATCCGGTGGGGGTTGTATCCTCGCCCCCATGTACGCCCCGTTCTTTGGCCTGCAGCACCCGCCGTTCTCCATCGCCCCCGATCCGCGCTACCTGTTCATGAGCGAGCGCCACCGCGAGGCGCTGGCGCATCTGCTCTACGGCCTGGACGCGGGCGGCGGCTTCGTGCTGCTCACCGGCGAGATCGGCACCGGCAAGACCACCGTCTGCCGCTGCTTTCTGGAGCAGATACCGGCGCACTGCAATGTGGCCTACATCTTCAACCCCAAGCTCACGGTGCCCGAACTGCTGCGCTCGATCTGCGACGAGTTCGGTGTGGCGCACCAGGCCGCCGCGCCCGGCGTCGAGACCGTCAAGGACTGCCTGGATCCGCTCAACGCCTTCTTGCTGCAGCAGCATGCCGCCGGGCGCAACAACGTGCTCATCATCGACGAGGCGCAGAACCTGGCGCCCGACGTGCTGGAGCAGCTGCGCCTGCTGACCAATCTGGAGACCAGCGAGCGCAAGCTGCTGCAGATCATCCTCATCGGCCAGCCCGAGCTGCGCGCCATGGTGGCTGCGCCCGAGCTGGAGCAGCTGGCGCAGCGCGTCATTGCGCGCTACCACCTGCAGGCGCTGAGCGCGGACGAGACGCGCCAGTACATCGCCCACCGCCTGGCCGTGGCCGGCCTGCAGGGGCCACTGCCTTTTGCGCGCCGGGCGCTGGCGCGCGTGCATGCGCTGACCGGCGGCGTGCCGCGGCGCATCAACCTGCTGTGCGACCGTGCGCTGCTGGGCGCCTATGCCGCGGGCCAGCGCGAGGTCGGCGAAGCCATCGTGCGCCAGGCCGCGCGCGAGGTGTTTGATGCGCCGGTCGCCGCCGGCCCCGGGCGCTGGTGGCCCGCTGCCCTGGGTGGGCTGGCGGGTGCGGCAGCGCTGGGCGCCCTGGGCTGGGCCATGGGCTGGTGGCCCGTTGCGGCCGTGGACGCCACGCGCAGGCAGGCGCCGGTCGCCGTGACCACGCCCGCGGCTGTGGCTGCGCCGGCCGGGCCTGCTACAGCGCCGCCTGCGCCCGTATCCAACCCCGAGGCCAAGGCCGGCGCCCAGCCACCGCTCACGCTGGCGGGCTTTCTGGCTGCCCAGGCTGAGGGGCCATCGCCAGACGGCTGGCAGCTGCTGGCCCAGGCCTGGCAGGCCAGTCTGCCGCCCGATGCCGCCGACCCCTGTGCCCAGCTGGCAAGCGAGGGCCTGCGCTGCTGGCGCCACCGCCGCGCCAGCCTGAACCTGCTGCGCCAGCTCGATCGCCCGGTGCTGCTCACGCTCCGGCCCCAGGATGGGAGTGCGGGCGAGGGTGGCGTCATGGTGCTGCTGCGCCAGCTTGATGGCGACAAGGCCACACTGGCCGGCGCCAACGGCAGCACGCTGCAGGTGGCCCTGGCCGATCTGGCGCCGCTGTGGCATGGTGAGGTCGCCACGCTGTGGAAGGCCCCCGCCAACCTGCCCACCGGGAGCAACGTGGCCGCCACTGTGGCCGGGGCTGCCTGGCTGGATCGGCAGCTGACCCTGGCCGGGCTGGCCAGAACCGACCAGCGCGGCATCAGCCCCGCCCAGCAGCGGCGCGCGCGCGTGCACCAGTTCCAGCTGGGCCAGGGCCTCACGCCCGATGGCCAGGCCGGCCCCTTGACCCTGATGATGCTCAACCGCGCCGCCGGTGTGCAAGAACCCAGTCTGCGCGCGGGAGGCTGAAGCCCATGTCCTACATTCTTGATGCCCTGCGGCGCGCCCAGGCCGAGCGCGGCCGGGGCAGCGTGCCCGACCTGCACACGCCTGCCACGCCGGTCACCGGCCTGCCCGTGGCCAGGGCCGGCGCGGCGCCCGGCATGGCCTGGCTGCTGGCGGGGCTGCTCATGGCCGCAGGCCTGGCGGGCGCCGCCTGGTGGCTGTGGCGCACGCCGGCCGCGCCGGTTGCGCCCGCCGCACCTGTAGCCGCCCCCAAGGCCGAGAGCGCGGCGCCGGTCACTGCCAGCGTTGCCGAGGCAACCCAGGCGCCAGCAGCACCACCGCCACCGGCACCGGCACCGACGCCAGTGCCAACGCCAGCGCCAGCACCGCAGCGTGTCGAGAAACGCGCGCCAGAGCCGCGGCAGCCGCGTCGCGCCGCCACGGCCCCCGAGTCCGCGCAGGCGCAGGCGCCCGAACCCAAGCCCGCGCGGCCGGCCCCGCAGGCCACCCAGGCGCCGGTATTCGCCCAGGCCGACCTGCCGCCCGCCGTGCGCGAGCAGCTACCCACGCTGCAGCTGGCCGGGGTGACCTATTCCACGAACCCGCTGTACCGCATGGTCATCGTCAACGGCCAGGTACTGCACGAGGGCGACCAGGCAGCACCCGGCCTGGTGCTCGAGCGCATTGAGCCAGGGCGCACGGTTTGGGCGTTTCGTGGCTACCGCTATGCGCTGCCATCCCAGTAGAGTTGTTGTATAAATTAGGCTCCAGCGCTTTTATGTAAAGCGTTAACAGCTATCAAAATAATACTAATCATTGGCGCTTTCGTGGTATTCCCGCTGCCGGTTCAGGCACTTTGCACGCATGCTTCGCAGGCATGAGCCAAGAACTCTCCCTGCACCAGCGGCGCCGCCCGCCCACCGCCCAGGAGCTGGCCGGCATTCCCTGGCTGGCACGGCTGCAGCCCTCGGAGCGTGAGCGCGCCGTGGCCGCCGTGGTGGTGGGCGATGCAGACCCTGGCGACTATGTCTGCCGCGTCGGCCGGCCCGTGACCTACTGGTTTGGCGTGGTGCAGGGCCTGCTAAAGATGAACACCGACACCGTGGACGGCGCCAGCATGACGCTGGCCGGCCTGCCGCCCAGCGGCTGGTTTGGCGAGGGCACGGCCGTCAAGCGTGAGCCCTACCGCTACAACGTGCAGGCCCTGCGCAAGAGCGTGGTCGCCGGCCTGCCCATGGACAGCTTCCATTGGCTGCTGGACCACTCCATCGGCTTCAACCGCTTTGTCATGGGTCAGCTCAACGAGCGCCTGGGCCAGTTCATCGCGGTGCGCGAGATCGACCGCCTCACCAACCCCGACCTGCGCGTGGCGCGCAGCCTGGCGGCGCTGTTCCACCCGGTGCTGTTTCCGGGCGTGGGCGAGGTGCTGCGCATCACCCAGCAAGAGCTGGCCAACCTGGTCGGCCTGTCGCGCCAGCGCGTCAACGAGGCCCTGGCCGTGCTGCAGGAGCAGGGCGCAATCCGCGTCGAATACGGCGGCCTGCGCGTGCTCGATCTGCCGGCGCTGCGCAGCAGCCCGTTTGTGCGTGCCACGGTGGTGGCGGGTGCGCTCAACCAGCCCGCACACTGACGCGCGGCAGCTGGCTGCGGCGCCCCCTTGAAGAGCGCCATTGCGCCCCCACATGCGGGGGCGTTCCGGCTGTGCCGGCACTCACTTTCTCTGACTCATTCGACGCCATAACACCCATGAGCAAGCACACCCATTCCTTCCAGGCCGAAGTCGCGCAACTGCTGCACCTGGTCACGCACTCGCTGTACTCCAACAAGGAAATCTTTCTGCGTGAGCTGGTCTCCAACGCGTCCGACGCCTGCGACAAGCTGCGCTTTGAGGCGCTGAACGACGCCACGCTGTATGAAGACCAGTCCAACCTGGAGGTGCGCGTGTCCTTCGACAAGGCCGCGCGCACCCTGACCATCCAGGACAACGGCATTGGCATGAGCACGCAGGAGGCCATAGACCACCTGGGCACCATCGCCAAGAGCGGCACCAAGGACTTCATGAGCCGCCTCTCGGGCGACCAGAAGCAGACCGCCAGCGAGCAGGGCCAGCTGATCGGCCAGTTCGGCGTGGGCTTCTACTCGGGCTTCATCGTCGCCGACAAGATCACCGTGGAAAGCCGCCGCGCGGGCCTGAAGGCCAATGAGGGCGTGCGCTGGACGAGCAGCGGCGCGGGCGACTTCGAGGTCGAGCAGATCGAGCGCGCGGCGCGCGGCACCAGCGTCATCCTGCACCTGCGGGGCGACGCGGAGGAGTACCTGAACGCCTGGCAGCTCAAGCAGATCATCGGCAAATACTCCGACCACATCAGCCTGCCCATCCTCATGGAGAAAGAGGAATGGAAGGAGGGCGAGAAAGAGGGCGATGCGGGCGCCATGGTGAAGACCGGCGAATGGGAGACGGTGAACAAGGCCAGCGCCCTGTGGTCGCGCCCCAAGAAGGACATCACCACCGAGCAGTACCAGGACTTCTACAAGTCCATCAGCCACGACCACGAGGCGCCGCTGTCCTGGAGCCACAACCGCGTCGAGGGCAACACCGAGTACACGCAGCTCTTGTACATCCCCGCCAAGGCCCCGTTCGACCTGTGGAACCGCGACAAGAAGGCCGGCGTGAAGCTCTACGTCAAGCGCGTCTTCATCATGGACGACGCCGAGGCGCTGATGCCGCAGTACCTGCGCTTCGTCAAGGGCGTGATCGACTCCGCCGACCTGCCGCTGAACGTGAGCCGTGAGCTGCTGCAGGAAAGCCGCGACGTGCGCCTGATCCGCGACGGCTCGGTCAAGCGCGTGCTCTCCATGCTGGAAGACCTGGCCAAGCATGACAAGCACGAGGCCAGCGAATCCGCCGACGGCGTGACCGATGTGGTGAGCGACGAGGACAAGGCCAAGGAAGGCAAGTACAGCCAGTTCTACGCCGAGTTCGGCGCCGTGCTCAAGGAAGGCCTGGGCGAGGACTTCGCCAACCGCGAGCGCCTGGCCAAGCTGCTGCGCTTTGCCAGCACCAGCAGCGACACGGCCAGCGTCAGCCTGCAGGACTACAAGGCGCGCATGAAGGAGGGCCAGGAGGCCATCTACTACATCACCGCCGACACCCTGGCCGCCGCCAAGAACAGCCCGCAGCTCGAAGTCTTCAAGAAGAAGGGCATCGAGGTGCTGCTCATGACCGACCGCGTGGACGAATGGGCGCTGAACTACCTGCACGACTTTGACGGCACGCCGCTGCAGTCCGTCGCCAAGGGCGCGGTGGACCTGGGCAAGCTGCAGGACGAGGCCGAGAAAAAGGCCGCGGAAGAGGCCGCCGAGGCCTTCAAGCCCCTGCTCGCCAAGCTGAAGGAAGCGTTGAAAGACAAGGCCGAGGATGTGCGCGTCACCACCCGCCTGGTCGATTCACCCGCCTGCCTGGTGGTGCAGGACGACGGCATGAGCCAGCAACTGGCCCGCATGCTCAAGCAGGCCGGCCAGAGCGCGCCCGAGACGAAGCCCGTGCTGGAGGTGAACCCCGAGCATGCGCTGGTGAAGAAGCTCGACGGCAGCGTGCACTTCCACGACCTGGCGCACATCCTGTTCGACCAGGCGTTGCTGGCCGAGGGTGGCCTGCCGGAGGATCCGGCGGCTTACGTCAAACGGGTGAACGCGCTATTGGTGTGATGTGAGCCAAAGCCCGCTGGCGCTGGCCGCCATGCTGTAGGGCTGCGGGGCTGCGGGGCAGCAGCGCCAATTCAGGACACCAGCAGTTCGCCCGTGATGTCCGCCACTTTGGCCACGCTGGTCAGGGTCATGGCCACGCGCATTTCCTTTTCCAGCAGCTCCAGCAGGTGCTTGACGCCGGCCTCGCCGGCCGTGGCCAGCGCGTAGATGTAGGCGCGGCCGATCATGGCGCAGTCGGCCCCCAGGGCGATGGCGCGCACCACGTCCAGCCCGTTGCGGATGCCCGAGTCGGCCAGGATCTTGATCTGGCCCTTCACCGCGTCGGCGATGGCCGGCAGCGCGCGCGCCGACGACAGCACGCCGTCGAGCTGGCGCCCGCCGTGGTTGGAGACGATGATGCCGTCGGCGCCGAAGCGCACCGCATCCTTCGCATCCTCAGGGTCGAGGATGCCCTTGATGACCATCGGCCCCTTCCAGAAGGCGCGGATCCACTCCAGATCCTTCCACGAGATCGAGGGGTCGAAGTTGGCGCTGAGGTAGCCCATGTAGTCCTGCAGGCCCGTGGGGCTGCCGCGGTAGGCCGAGATGTTGCCCAGGTCGTGCGGGCGGCCCAGCAGGCCCACGTCCCAGGCCCAGCGCGGGTGCGTCATGGCCTGCCAGTAGCGGCGCAGCGGGGCGTTGGGGCCGCTCATGCCGGAGTGGGCGTCGCGGTAGCGCGCGCCGGGCACGGGCATGTCCACGGTGAACACCAGGGTGGAGCAGCCGGCGGCCTGCGCGCGCTCCAGCGCGTTTTGCATGAAGCCCCGGTCTTTCAGGACGTAGAGCTGGAACCACATGGGGCGCTTGATCTTGGGCACGACCTCCTCGATGGGGCAGACCGAGACGCTGGACATGGTGAACGGGATGCCGTGTGCGTCGGCCGCGCGCGCGGCCTGCACCTCCCCCCGGCGGCGGTACATGCCGGTCAGGCCCACGGGCGACAGCGCCACGGGAATGGCGAGTTTCTCGCCGAACAGCTCGATGCCGGTGTCGAGCTGGCTCATGTCCTTGAGCACGCGCTGGCGCAGCGCCACGGAGGCCAGGTCGTCCACGTTGCGGCGCAGCGTCTGCTCGGCATAGGCGCCGCCGTCGATGTAGTGGAACAGGAAGGGCGGCAGGAATTTTTGTGCCGCTGCGCGGTAATCGGCGCTGGAGGAAATGATCATGGCGAGAGGTTCAGGTGTGTGGGGACGTTTCGGGTAGCAGCGGTGGTACCAGATCCGGCGGCAGGCGTGTGGAACGTTCCTGCCGTGCGCGGTCTTCGTCCAGACGCTGGATGGTGACGCGCACATGCTCCAGATGTTCATCGATGCATTGGCGTGCACGCTGCGGGTCGCCGTCCAGGATGGCCTGCATCAGCGCCTGGTGTTGTTCCGTCAGCGCCTGCACGGTCACGGGCGCGCTGAGGTGGAACATGTCGTGACGGTTGCGCGCCACCGTGGACAGCACTGTGGTGAACAGGCTGTGCGTCACCTGAACCAGCACCAGGTTGTGCGAGGCCTCGGCAATGGCCAGGTGGAACTGTGCGTCGGCACGCGCGGCCAATTCGGCGTGGCCGTTTTGCTGATGGTCAAGCATCACCTCGAAGCAGTGCTGTATGCGCGCCTTGTCCTGGGCGGTGGCGCGCTGCGCGGCCAGCCAGGCGGCGCTGCTTTCCAGCGCCTGCCGGGCCTCCAGCACGTCGTAGCGGTAGTGCGGGTCGGCGTCGATCAGGCCGGCCAGCGGCTGCATGCCCTCCTGCAGCCATTCGGCCGTCGCGCGCGACTGTAGGTAGGTGCCGTCGCCGCGCCGCGCCGACAGCACGCCCTGGCTGGTCAGCTTCTGTATGGCTTCGCGCACCGAGGTGCGCGACACCCCCAGTTCCTCGGCCAGTTGCCGCTCCGCGGGCAGGCGCTGCCCGGGCTGCAGGCCGCGGGCCTGCACCAGGGCAAGCAGTTTCTCGACAACGTGATCGGCCAGGCGCATGGGGGCTCTCCAGTTGGGGGTTCAACCGTGGTTCAGTGGCCCGGAATCATCCACGTAAATACATAGGCCTGCAGCGTTGTGATGATGCCGATGATGACGGCGAAGATCAGGCTGTGCTTGACGGTGAAGCGAAACAGATCCGACTCCTTGCCCGCCAGTCCCACGGCCGCGCAGGCGATGGCGATGGACTGCGGCGAGATCATTTTGCCGGTCACGCCGCCGGTGGTGTTGGCCGCGACGGTGAGCACCTGGGGCAGGCCCAGCTGCTGCGCGGTGGTCGCCTGCAGCGCGCCAAAGAGTGCGTTCGCCGAGGTGTCCGATCCCGTCAGGAACACGCCTATCCAGCCCAGGAAGGGTGAGAAGAACGTGAAGGCGTGCCCGGTGTGCGCCAACGCCAGGGCCAGCGTGGCCGACAGCCCAGAGTAGTTGGCCACGAAGGCGAACGCCAGCACCATGCCGATGGAGTAGATCGGTACGAGCAGCTCCTTGAAGGTCTCGCCCAGCGTGGCCACGGCCTTGGCGGGCGACAGGCGCGTGAAGGCAATGGTGATGATGGCGGCGATCAGGATGGCCGTGCCCGTGGCCAGCAGCCAGTTGAAGGTGTAGACCGCGCCATAGGGTGTGGCGGCGGCCACCACGGGCGGCGCCTTCTCTACCAGGTTGTGCAACATGGGCACGGGAATGTTGATGATGGTCGATGCCAGCGGGCCGCCGGCGGCGAACAGGGCCTTGAAGGGCTTGAGGCTCCACAGCGTCACCATGGCCGTGAGGATGATGAACGGCGACCAGGCCTTGACGATGGCCACGGCGGTCAGCGGGTGGTGCGCCGTGACGGGGGCGCTGGCGCTGGCGCCGGGCTTGGTGCCGGGTTGGCTCTCGGTCTCGAAGCGGAAGATGCGCTTGGGCTGCCAGACCTTGAGGAAGGCCGTCAGCGCCACCAGCGAGACGATGGACGAGGTGATGTCGGGCAACTCGGGACCGATGTAGTTGGCGGTCAGAAATTGCATCACCGCAAACGAGCCGCCGCCGACCAGCACGGCGGGCCAGGTTTCTTTGACGCCGCGCCAGCCGTCCATGATGGCCATGAGCCAGAACAGCACGATCACGGTCATGAACGGCAGCTGGCGCCCCGCCATCTGTCCGATGGCGAAGGCGTCTACCCCGGAGACCTGGCCGGCCACGATGATGGGAATGCCCATGGCGCCGAAGGCCACGGGCGCCGTGTTGCCGATCAGGCACAGGCCGGCCGCATACAAGGGCTTGAAGCCCAGACCCACCAGCAGCGCGGCCGTGATGGCCACGGGCGCACCAAAGCCCGCCGCACCCTCCAGGAAGGCGCCGAAGCAAAAGCCCACCAGGATCAGCTGCAGCCGCTGGTCGGGCGTGACCGACAGAATCGACGAGCGGATGACGTCGAACTGCCCCGTCTTGACCGAGATCTTGTAGAGGAACACGGCTGCCACGATGATCCAGGCGATGGGCCACAGGCCGTAGAAGAAGCCGTACACGGCCGAGGCCAGCGCCGCGCTCACCGGCATCTTGTAGAACAGCAGCGCCACGCCCAGGGCCAGCAACACCGTGATGGTGCCGGCCTGATAGCCCTTGAGGCGCAGCTTGGTCAGGGCAAGGAAGAAGAAGATGATGGGAATGAGCGCGACCAGGGCCGAGATCCAGATATTCCCGGCGGGGTCGTAGTTCTGTTGCCAGAGGGTTTGCATGGCCGTTGTGCGAAATGCGTTGTGCGGGCCGCGGGGCCTGCGGTTTCAGTGGCTTCCCGCTGGCCTGCCGCTGGGGGGCGGGGTCAACGGGGAGGGTGGCATGCCTCGTGCCATGGCGTGAAAGTGAAATTGGTACTACCAATACGGCATGAGATCCGAGACGTGGCTATTTTCGGCGTGCGCATTTATCAATGCATACCGGGTAAATACCTAAATTCATAAACAATCATGGTAAATTTCAGTATTGGTCATACCAATATGGCTGCTAACGAAATACCGTGGAAAGCGCCCATTCTGTTGGCTGGGGCGCGCCGCAGGCTCGATGCATGCCCTTTTGGGATCGCTGTGAACGCTTGCTGCCAAAGCGTTCAGGCTTGATCGGTTGAGGTTTTGGCCGGGTGCGCGACGAGCGCAAGGCAGGGGTTTGGCGCTTCCAGCGTGCCGTTGCTGCTGCTGCTGATCGCGTTGTTTTACAGGTATCCCCTATTGGCGACTGGCCGGTTGTTCTCGCAGCATCCTTCCCTTTGACCACCGGGAGACGATGCATGAGGATCAAGACCGTACTGGCCACCATGGCCCTGGCCCTGGGCGCGGCAGGCTGGGCGCAGGCCCAGACCGCCAGCGCCGCCAAGGACTACCCCAACCGCCCCATCACCCTGGTGGTGCCCGCCGGCGCCGGCGGCGGTACGGATGTGGTGGCGCGGGTGCTGGCCGACCAGTTGGGCAAGCGCCTGGGCCAGGCGGTGGTGGTGGACAACAAGACGGGCGCCTCGGGCATGCTCGGCACGCAGGCCGTGGCGCGCGCCGCGCCGGATGGCTATACGCTGCTGGTGGCCTATTCCACGCCCGTGTTCTATGCCCACCACATCTTTGCCAAGGTGCCCTACGACATCCGCAAGGACTTCGAGTTCATCACCCAGCTGGCCTCCACCAGCCTGGTGATGATGGTCAACGCCAATGTGCCGGTCAAGAACATGAAGGAGTTCATGGCCTGGGCGCAGGCCAACAAGGGCAAGGTCAACTACGGGTCATACGGACAGGGTTCGGCCGGGCATTTGATGAGCGCCTACCTGAGCGACACGCGCAAGCTGGACATGACGCATGTGGCCTACAAGAGCGAGTCGCCGCATATCCAGGATCTGGCGGGCGGTGTGGTCTCGTGGGGTCTGGGGACGATTGCCGCGGCCCAGGGCGTGCTCAAGGACAACCGCGTGCGCCCCATCGCCATCTATGGCCCCAAGCGCCTGGCCGAGCTGCCCGACGTGCCCACCATGGCCGAGCAGGGCTTTGCCGACCCGGAGTTCAACACGGTGGCCTGGTTCACCCTGCTGGCGCCCAAGGGCACGCCCAAGCCCATACTGCAGCGGCTGGAGAAGGAGTCGGTGGAGATCATCCACTCCACGGCCATGAAGGCGCGCTTCCAGGTCTTTGGCCTGGAGTCGGTGCCGGGCGGCGCGGCGCAGTTCCACAAGGACTTTGACGCCGTCGATCCCGTCATCCAGAAGCTGGTGAAGATCTCCGGCGTCAAGGCTGAATGATGCCGGGCCTGGCCGCCTGTGCTTTTCAGGCGGTCAGCGGCTCCTCGCGCATCGCCTCGATCTGCTCGCGCAGCATGCCCACCTGGCCGCGCCAGTAGTCGCTGCTGCCGAACCACGGGAAGTTGATGGGGAAGATCGGGTCGCTCCAGCGCCGCGCCAGCCAGGCGCTGTAGTGGATCAGGCGCAGCGTGCGCAGCGGTTCGATGAGCGCCAGCTCGCGCCGGTCGAAGGCGCGCAACTGCTCGTAGCCGTCCAGCAGCGTGGACAGCTGCAGCGCGCGCTGGCGCCGGTCGCCCGACAGCAGCATCCACAGGTCCTGCACCGCCGGGCCCATGCACGCGTCATCCAGGTCCACGAAATGCGGGCCGCCCTGGCCTGCGTCGTCCACGGGTGTCCACAGCACATTGCCGGGATGGCAGTCGCCGTGCAGGCGGATGGCGTTTGCATCTTTCAAGCCAAATTGGCCTGTAGCGCTTGATGGATAAGCGTCAGCAGCTATCAATTCAAGAGCGTCATCGCAGGCCGCGTGCCAGGCCGATTGCTGGTCCAGGGGGATGATTTGCTGGCTGAGCAGCCAGTCGCGCGGCTCCTGGCCAAAGCTTTGCGCATCCAGCCGCGGGCGTTGTTCGAACGGGCGCTGGGCCCCTACGTTGTGGATGCGCGCCAGGTAGCGCCCCAGCCATTCCAGCACCTCGAAGTCGTCCAGCTCCGGCATGCGCCCGCCGCGCCAGGGGCTGACGGCAAAGTCAAAGCCGGCGTGCCGGTGCAGGCTGCGGCCCTGCAGCATCAGGGGCGCGACCACGGGCACCTCGGCGGCGGCCAGCTCCAGCGCGAATGCATGCTCCTCCTCGATCTGCGCCTGGCTCCAGCGCCCGGGGCGGTAGAACTTGACGACCACGCGGCTGCCATCCTCTAGCGCCACCTGGTAGACGCGGTTCTCATACGAGCCCAGGGCCATCAGCCGGCCGTCGCCGTACAGGCCGACGCTGGCCAGGGCGTCCAGCACCAGGTCCGGCGTGAGGCTGGCGTAGGGGTGGGGCGGGGCGGTGTCTGCGGGCGTTGCGGTCATGGCGTGCATTGTCGCGCGCCGCTGTGGCGTGCCGGCCGCGCCGGGTTGGCTACCATGGGGCATGGCAAGGCAAATCAACGAGACAGGCTGGCGCGGCGCGGCCGCGCTCGCCATGGCGGCATTCCTGGCCGCATGCGCCAGCCCATCGGCGCATGTGGGCGTGGGGGTGCCAGTGGGCCCCGTCAGCATTGGCGTGGGGCTGGGTTCCGGCGGTGTGTCGGCGGGCGTGTCCACCGGCGTCGGGCCGCTTGGCGTCGGCGTGGGGGTGAATCAGCGCGGCCAGGTCACGGGTGGTGCCGGGGTGGGGGCATCGGTGCCCATGGGCAATGCCCGCGTGGGTGTGGGGGTGGGCAGCTCCACGGTGCTGCATGACCCGCAGCAGCCGGCGGCTACACTTGGCGCTGCGCCGCCGCCCGTGCCCGGGGCGCAGGGCGCACCCCTGCAGTGGCGCGATGCACAAGGCCGGCCGGTGCCCGAGTGCCGCGTGATGGGTGGTTGCTGATGGCGGCTACAGGTGCTCGAACGGCAGCTGCTGCTTGACCAGGATGACGGTGCAGGGCGCGTCGCGCGCCACGCGCATGGGTACGGTGGCCACAAAGCGCTGCAGCTGCAGGCCATGGGTGGCAGCGCCCAGGATCATCATGCTGACGCGGTTCGCCTCGGCGTAGCGCACCAGGGCCTGGGCCACGTCGCTGGACTCCAGCACATGGTAGCTGGCGCTGTGGCGTGACAGATCCAGCCCCGTCGCCCATTGCTTGAGCCGCGCCAGATGCTGGCGGCGCAGCGTGGTTTCGCTGCGCTCGCTGTCCGACGCGCTGCTGGCCGATGGCGAGATCACCGACACGCAGGCCAGGCGCGCGCCCGGGCGTATGCCCAGCGAGCGCGCCGCCGCCTCGCGCAGCGAGTACAGCGTGGCGTCGGTCACGTCGTCGTGCGGCACGGCGACCATGAGGATGGGCACTTCCTCGATCTGGCGCGTGGGTAGCGGGCTGGGCTGGTAGTGCATGCCGGCGGCCTTGATCCAGCGCTTGAAGTGCACGCGCAGGCCGGGCCCGCGCAGGCGCCGCCCGCGCTCGGTGAGTGGCACCTGCTCCGGGTTCGCCAGGTCGAAGGCCAGGTGTGCGGCGCTGGGGTAGCGCTGCGCGGCCTCGGGCTCCAGGCAGCGCAGGATGACCTCCTGCAGCCACTCGGGCAGGTCGGGGCGGTGCTGGCGCGGCGGGGCGGGCGTCATCCACAGGCGCTGGCGCAGGCCGGCGTCGGTGGTGGGCGAGCCAAACGGCAGCTCGCCCGTGGCCATCTCGTACAGCATCACGCCGATGGCGAAGATGTCGCTGCGCAGATCACCGCGCACGCCCACCACCTGCTCGGGCGCGATCCAGGTGGGCGAGCCCACGGCCTTGCGCATCTCCTCAGCCAGCAGGTCGGGGTAATGCGCGTGGCAGGACAGGCCGAAGTCCAGCAGCACCACGCTGCCGTCCGGGCGCAGCAGCACGTTGGCCGGCTTCAGGTCCAGGTGGCAGACATTCTGCTGGTGGATGCTGTGCGCGGCGATGGCCAGCGCGCTGCCGATGCGGGCGATGTCGCGGGCGTCCTGCTCGGCGTCGCCGCGCTGGTGGCTGTCCAGCCAGTGCTGCAGCGTCTGGCCCTCCACATATTCCATGACCAGATAGGGCAGACGCATCAGGTCGCCCGCGGCCACGAAGCGCGGCGCGTGGTGGCCGGTGAGGGTGGGCAAGATGGTCAGCTCGACCTCGAAGCTGACGATGTTCTCGGCGCCATCGCCGGCCGTCATGCGCGGGATCTTCATGGCCAGCGGAAAGCCCGGATCACGCGCCGTATTCGCGTAGCCCGCATGGTAGATATGGGCCATGCCGCCGGCATGTATGCACTCGTGCACCACGAAGCCATCGACCTCGGTGCCAGGCTCGAGCAGCTTCATGGCGCTAGCGCCCTTTTTCCAGCCGGTCGGCAAAGAAGGCCGGCAGGCCGCTGGCGCGCACCGCCGCCGCAGCCGCCATATGGTCGTAGCGCACGCGCTGGAAGGTGATGGTGGCGGCCCCGGCGTCGAACAGCGCATACATGGCGCGCGTGTCGCCATCGCGCGGCTGGCCGCAGGAGCCCACGATGGCCAGCCATTGCCGGTGCGGCGGCACGGGCACGGGCACGCCGGGCTGGGGGCTAAAGCGCATCAGCTTGGCCGTGGGCGTGAGGAAGTACAGCGCCTGCTCATGCACATGGCCGCTGAAGACATAGCGGATGGCCGGGTCTATCTGCGTGGCCGCGGCCATGGAACGCTCGGCGGCGTTGCTGTCGGCCACGTAGTGCCAGCGCTCGGGACCGTCGGCGCTGGCATGCACCAGCAGGGCGTCCGGCCCCATGCGCGCGGTCAGGGGCAGGCCGGCCAGAAAGGCGCGCTGTTCGGCGGACAGGTGCGGGTGCGTCCATTGCGCGCTCTGGTCGCCCAGGTTCTCCACCTGGGGCGGCGGGGCGACTGCGGCATCGTCATGGTTGCCGCGCACGCACAGCGCGCCATCGGCCACGAGCTGCATCACGCGGTCGAGCACCGGGCCCGGGTCGGCGCCGTAGCCCACCAGGTCGCCCAGCAGGGCAAATTGTTCTGCCCCCTGGGCGCGGGCATGTTCCAGGCAGGCATCGAGGGCGGGCAGGTTGGCGTGGAGGTCGGAGAGCAGGGCAATCTTCATGATCGGAACATCATCGCGCCATAAGCTGAGTGCTCGCTTGCATGGCGCCGCTTGTGTATCTAGGGAAAACACGTAGTTTTTTGGTCTCACGAGCGCCATTCGATACGCAGCAGGTATCGGACGGACGCCAATAAATATTAGACGCATGGGGGCCGAACCCGAATAATCGCCAGCAAGACAGCAGCAGGAGACATGCGAATGAAGCCCTTGCAAGGACTGCGGGTGCTGGATCTGTCCAGCGTCATCTTCGGCCCGCTGGCCAGCCAGGTGCTGGCCGACTATGGCGCCGAGGTCATCAAGGTGGAGCCGCCCGGGGGCGACTCCACGCGCCACACCGGGCCGGCGCCCGAACCCGGCATGGCGGCCATGTTCCTGGGCTCCAACCGCAGCAAGAAAAGCATTGCGCTGGATCTGAAGCGGCCCGAGGCGCGTCAGGCGCTGCAGGCGCTGATAGCGACCGCCGACGTCTTCATGCACAGCATGCGCCCGCAGAAGCTGGCCGGCCTGGGCGTCGATCCCGAGACGCTGCGCGCGCGCCATCCGCGGCTGGTGTACGCCAGCCTGCTGGGCTTTCTGCCCGGGCCGTACGCGGGCCGGCCGGCCTATGACGATGTGATCCAGGGCATGTCGGGCCTGGCTGACCTGATGGAGCAGCAGGGCGGCGAGGCGCGTTACCTGCCCACCATCGCCGCCGACAAGACCTGCGGCCATGTGGCGGCGCATGCCATCCTGGCGGCGCTGTGGCAGCGCGAGCGCACGGGCGAAGGGGCGTTCGTCGAGGTGCCGATGTTCGAGTCCATGGTGGGCTTCAACCTGGTCGAGCATTTCTACGGCCAGCACTTCGAGCCGCCGCGCTCTGCGCCCGGCTACCCGCGCGTGCTGGCGCCCTGGCGCAGGCCTTATCACACGGTGGATGGCCTGGTGGCCATGATGCCCTACACCAATCTGCACTGGCAGCGCTTCTTTGCCGAGGTGGGCGCGCCGCAGCATGCGGACGACCCGCGTTTCACCGACATTGCCAGCCGCACGGCGCATATCGCCGAGCTGCTGGAGCTGGCCTCCACCTACGTCCGGCGCCAGCCGACGGCCTATTGGCTGGCCACCTGCGAGCGGCTGGAGATTCCCGCCGCCCCGGTGGCGCGCCTGGCCGAGCTGCGCGCTGACGAGCATCTGCTGGCCACGGGCTTCTTCGAGGAACTGCAGGACGCGGCCATGGGCACGCTGCGCTTTCCCGGCGTGGCCGTGCGTTTTGACGGCCAGCGCCCGCCCGTGACCATGGCGCCGCGCCTGGGGGAGCACACACGCGCCCTGCTGGCCGAGGTGGGGCTGGATGCCGCGCAGGTGCAGGCGCTGATCGATCAAGGCGCCGCGATTGCGCCACAACACAAGGATGCAGACACATGAACGGCACGCACACCATGGACCACGCCGCTCCGCGCCTGGGCCAGGGCTTCGTCTGGCAGGACCTGCAGGTCGGCCAGCGCTTCAGAACCTTCCGCCGCACGGTCACCGAGAGCGACCTGGTGCAGTTCATCAACGTCACCGGCATGCTGGAGGCCATCTTCATCGAGGAGGGCTACGAGGGCGGCGCCATGCGCGGGCGGCCCGTGCCGGGCGCGCTGACCTACACGCTGATAGAGGGCTTCATCCTGCAGACCATGATCCAGGGCACGGGCCTGGCCATGCTGGAGCTGCACCAGAAGATATTGGCCCCCGTGCTGGTGGGCGACACTATCGAGGCCATGGTCGAGGTCACCGGGATACGCCCCACGTCGAAAAGCGGCCGCGCCGTGGTCACCTCGCGCATCGACGTGTTCAAGCAGGGCGGCGTGCAGGTCATGACCTACACCGCCACGCGGCTGCTGGCCGGGCGCACGCAATAACACACCACACCGAGGAGACAGACATGAACCCCATCCACCGCCGCGCCTGCCTGGCCCTGGCCGCCTGCGGCGCACTGGCGGCACTGGCCGCACCCGGCGCGCTGGCGCAGACCTATCCGGCCAAGCCCATCACCATGGTTGTGCCCTTCCCGCCCGGCGGCCCCACCGACATGGTGGCGCGCCTGCTGGCGCAAAAGCTGTCGGAGCAAATGGGCCAGCCGGTGGTGGTGGACAACAAGCCCGGCGCCAACGGCAACATCGGCGGCGCGCTGGTCAGCAAGGCGGCGGCCGACGGCCATACGCTGCTCTACAACACCTCGTCCATCACGCTCAGCCCGGCGCTGTACAAGAGCATGCAGTACGACGTGCTGCGCGACCTGGCGCCCGTGGCGCTGACGGCGGTGGTGCCGCTGGCGCTGGTGGTCAACCCCGCCGTGCCGGCCAACAGCGTGCAGGAGTTCGTGGCCTACGCCAAGGCCAACCCGGGCAAGCTGTCCTACGGCTCGGCCGGCAACGGCAATGTGACGCACCTGGCGGCCTACCAGTTTGTCCGCGCCCAGGGCATAGAGGCCACGCATGTGCCCTACCGTGGCAGCGCGCCGGCCGACGTGGATCTGGCGGCGGGCCAGATCCAGTTCATGACCGACACCATCAACTCCGTCATGGCCTTCGTCAAGGACAGGCGCATGAAGCTGCTGGCCGTCACCACGGCCAAGCGCATGTCGCTATTTCCAGAGGTGCCGACGCTGGCCGAGACGGTGATGCCGGGCTTCGAGGCCGGCGCCTGGCAGGGTCTGATGGTGCCCGCCGGCACGCCCGCCGCCGTGGTGCAGCGCCTGAATGCCGAGGTCAACAAGGCGCTGCAAAGCGCCGATATGCGCGACAAACTGGCCGTGCAGGGGGCCGAGCCGCTGGGCTCCACCCCCGAGGAATACGGCGCCTATGTGCGCAAGGAGCTGGCCCGCTGGGCCACGGTGGTCAAGGCCACGGGCGTCACGCTGGAGTAAGGCCTGATGCATGGCGTCCGAGTGTGTCACTTCGGCACACAACGGATTGCTCCACAAATCACCAGTTGTTGTATTGCGTCGCACCACAGCCGGTGGCTGGGTGCGCCCATGGGGACAGAGATCTTTGGCATGGTGATTGCGGTGCGGTATGCAATCCGAACCGGAGTATTTGAGCCAAGGAGAGGCGATGAGCATTCCGCCCCGCAGCCTGCATACACGCATCAGCCTTTTGCTGACCGGGCTGGCGGCCATCTTGCTGATGGTGCTGGCCTCACTGTGGGTGCATGGCATGCGCAGCAGCATCCACGAGGAAATCTCCGCAGCCAACCGGGTCAGCGTGCAGTGGCTCAAGGCCCTGGCTTCCGATGTGCAGTCGGCGCCTCCCGAGTTTGTCGCGCAGCGTGTGCTGTCCATGGTGCGACCCCTGGGGCGCATCCGCGCCAATGCCCTGGAGGTGTTCACTGAAGACGGCCGGCGCCTCTACGCCTCGCCGGCGCCCACCTATAAGGCCGACCGCACTGCACCGGGCTGGTTCACCGCGCTGGTGGCCCCGGTGTTTGCCGTGCACCGCGTGGGCGTGGGCAACCTGGAGCTGGTGATCTCGCCCGACCACTCGCGCGCCGTCGTCGATGCCTGGGACGACCTGCAGGTGCTGTGTCTCTGGGCCGTGGCGCTGCTGGGTGCGCTGTTTGCATTGGTGCGCTGGGCATTGGGGCGCACCATGCGACCGCTGGAGCAAGTGATGGACGCGCTGGACTGCACCGGTGGCGGCCGGTTCGACGTTCGCCTGCCGGTCTTTCCGTTGCGCGAGCTGGGCCGCCTGTCGCTGGCCTTCAACGGCATGGCAGACCGCCTGGAGGAAGCTGTGGAGGACAACGTGTGCCTGAAAAGCGAACGCGAGGTGGCACGCCTGCTCCAGGCGCGCATGGAGGACGAGCGGCGCGCCGTTGCGCGCGAACTGCACGATGCACTGGCCCAGGGCATTACCGGCGCGCGCACGCTGGCGGGTGCCATTGCCCAGCGCACCCACGACCAACCCGCGCTGCACCACTGCGCGCAAAGCATCGTCGCCCTGACCGGGGAGATGCAGGACGGGATCAAGGCCATCTTGCACCGTCTGCGCTCGGCATTGGAATGTGACCTTGCCGCAGCCATCGAGCATGAGCGCACGCGCTGGGGATGGCTGTACCCCCACCTCGAGCTGGGCTGCCGCGTGGACATTGGCTCCGCTTCGCTGTCGGCAGACATCGCCCAGACCGCCCTGCGCGTGGTGCAGGAGGGCCTGATCAATATCGTGCGGCACGCCAAGGCCACGCGCGCCGAGCTGTGGATAGAGCGCAGCGGCGGCTGGCTCAACATTCGGCTGAGCGACAACGGCTGTGGCCTGGGTAGCGGCACTGGCCATCCTGGCAGCGGGCTGGGCCTGACGGGCATGCGCGAGCGCATTGCTGCGCAGGGCGGTCAGCTGGAGCTCAACACCGCCGCCAGCGGCGGCTTGTGCGTGCTCGCACGGCTGCCGGACCATCCCCTGTCTGCTTTGGAGTCTGCCGCATGAGCCCCAATTTGCACGCGACGCGCATCATGCTGGCCGACGACCACGCGGTCGTGCGCCTGGGCCTGCGGCTGCTGCTCGAAGGCGCAGGCGCCACCGTGGTGGGCGAGGCCGAGTCTGGCGAAACGGCCTCGCGCATGTATGGCGCATTGGATCCCGATGTGCTGGTGATGGACATCTCCATGCCCGGCATCGGTGGCCTGGGGGCGTTGGAGCGCATCCTCAGCCATGCCCCCAAGGCACGGGTTCTGATGCTCTCGGCACACAGCGACGACATCATGCCCACAAGGGCGCTGCGCATGGGTGCCCGGGGCTACCTGTGCAAGCGGGCGGCCCCCGACGAATTTTTGCGCGCAGTCGCTGCGGTGGCAAAAGACCAGCGCTATATCGACCCGGAACTGGCCGCGGCGCTGGCCCTGGCGCAGTTGTCGAAATCGTCCAGCCCCGTGGAGACGCTGTCCGAGAAGGAGCTGGCAGTCTTTCTGCAACTGGCCTCGGGGCGCTCCGTGCAGCAGGTGGCCGAAGACTTTCGCCTGAGCCCCAGCACCGTGGGCACCCACCTGTACCACATCAAGCAAAAGCTCAATGTCCAGAACGCCGCTGAACTGGCGCTGGTGGCCTTGCGCAACGGGATGATCGACGTTTGAGCCGTGTGTGGTTCTCGTGATTTTCGCGAGGTGCAAACGCAGGTTTGCTGGTCGCCGACTGCCGGCAGGACGGAAAGAATGAGGCATCTTGTCGCTGTTGCCGAAAGGAGCGCTATGCCAAAAGAAGAACAGGGTCTGAGCCTGGACGGCCAGGGAAAGCCTCTATGGCTGTCCCTGGAGCTGACCTACCGTTGCCCGCTCAAGTGCAGCTGGTGCAACAACCCGCTGAACTTCGATGACTACACCTCGCAGGAGCTGAGCACCCAGGAGTGGAAGCGTGTGCTGCGCGAGGCGCGTGATCTGGGCGCGCTGCAACTCGGATTCACGGGCGGTGAACCGTTGATGCGCGACGACCTGGAGGAGCTGGTGGCCTATGCCGACAGCATTGGCTTCTACACCAACCTCATCACCTCCGGCGTGGGCCTGAACGAGGAGCGCCTGGTGGCGCTGAAGGCGGCGGGGCTCAAGCAGATTCAGCTCTCCGTCCAGTCCACCCGCGCCGAAATGACCGACGCCCTGGTTGGCGCCCGCGCCCATGCGCTGAAGATGGACGCTGCGCGCCGCATCAAGGCGCATGGCTTTCCCATGGTGCTGAACATGCCGGTGTTCAAGCAGAACATCGACCTGATCGGCGAGATGTGCGAATGGGCCGCGGATCTGGGCATCGAGTACATCGAATTTGCCAACATCCAGTACTACAACTGGGCCTTGCTCAACCGCGATGAGCTGCTGCCCAGCCTGGAGCAGATCCGCCAGGCCGAGGCCACGGTCAATGCCTGGCGCGCCAAGCTGGGCAAGCGCATGACGCTGTACTTCGTGGTGCCCGACTATTTCGAGGGCCGCCCCAAGGCCTGCATGAATGGCTGGGGCGCCATCCACCTGACCATTGCGCCGGACGGCGTGGCCATGCCCTGCCAGGAATCAAGGGTCATTCCGGGGCTGGAGTTCGAGTCGGTCCGCGAACGCTCGCTCGCCTGGCTCTGGCACGAGTCGCCCTTGTTCCGCAAGTACCGTGGCCTGGACTGGCTGCCGGAGCCCTGCCAGTCCTGCAGCGAAAAGGAAAAGGATTTCGGCGGTTGCCGCTGCCAGGCGTTCCTGCTCACGGGTGATGCCGGCAACACCGACCCGGCCTGTAGCCGCTCGCCCTTCCACCACCGCATCACCGAAGCCGTGAAGGAGGTGGTGCGCCCCCTGCGCTTCAAGAAACCGCTGGTCAAGCGTTCGGCGAGCGCCGTGTCCACCACGTTCATGGAGGAATGATGCGACACCCTTACGACAACGCACTCACCACCGTGGCGCTGGGCGTGGCCTTGACGGCCGTGCTGGCGGCGCTGCTACGCCTGCTGGCCTAGGAGAGCACCATGGACATGGCAATGCTGGACCTGCTGGCGCGCTGGCTGCATTTTCTGGCGGGCGTGATCTGGGTCGGCCACAACTACGCCAGCGTGGTGAACCGGCCCCGGTGGCGCCCTCTCGCCGCCAGCGACCTGAGCGACCCGGACAGCCCCAAGCTCAAGGAGGTGATCAACCGCGAACATGGCACCTTCCGCTGGGCCTCGGTGGTGACCTGGTGCGCCGGGATCTTCATGCTCTGGCACCGGGGCTGGCTCCCAGGTGCGCTGCAGCTGCAGGGCACCCTCGCACCGATCGGGGTGGGTGTCTACATCGGCACGCTGATGATGCTCAATGTCTGGTTTGTCCTCTGGCCGCACCAGAAGAAGGTGCTGGGCCTGGTTCCGGCGCCGGTGCACGAGCGCCTGCGCTGCTCGCGCATCACCCACCTCTCCTCGCGTACCAACACCATGCTGTCGATTCCGCTGCTGTTCTTCATGGCATCGGGCAGCCATGGCGGGTACCTGCTCAGATAGGGCCGCGCCATGCCCTACAGCTTTGCCGCCGGCCCGGCACGCCTGCCCGATGCCGTACTGGCGCAGGCCAGGGAGACCCTGTTCAGCCGCGGCGCAGATGGTGCCGCGCCCGTGGAGCGGCCATTTTCCGCGCCACAGTTCCGTGCCGCACTGGCCCATGCCCAGGCCCGCCTGCGTGCGCTGCTGGGCGTGCCAGACGGCTACCGCATCCTGTTTCTGGCCGGTGGCGCCATGCACCAGTTCGCCATGGTGCCGGCCAATCTGGCCACCCCCGGCGGCATGGTGGCCTACGCCGATTCGGGCTACTGGGCCCAGCGCGCCATGGCCGAGGCGGCCAGGCAGCACCAGGTTTGCGTGGTGGCGCGGCATGAAGGCACACAGGCGCTGGCGGCGCCGCCGTTGCAGGGCTGGCAGTTGCCGCCCGGCAGCGCCTATTGCCACATCACACCCAACGAGACGGTCGAGGGCATCGCCTATCCCGGCCTGCCTGACGTGGGCGATGTGCCGCTGGTGGCTGACTGCACGTCGTCCTTTCTGACGGCGCCCCTGCCCATCGCGCGCTTTGGCCTGGTCTATGCCGGGGCACAGAAGAACCTGGGCATTGCCGGCCTGGCCGTGGTCGTCATCCAGGAGGCACTGCTGGCGCGCAGCTCCGCCAGCCTGGCATCCGTCGCCTCGTACCGCCTCCAGGCGCAAGCCGCCAGTTGCGTCAACACGCCGCCGGTGGCGGCCCTGCTGGTGACCGCCATGGTGCTCGACTGGATAGATGCACAAGGCGGTCTGCCTGCCATGGCCGAGGCCAATCAGCGCAAGGCGGCCACGCTGTACTGCGCCATCGACGCCAGCCAGGGGTTCTTTTGCGCACCGGTGGCGCTGGGCCATCGCTCCCTGGTCAACGTGCGGTTCTGCTGCGCCAATGCGGCGCTGGATACGGTGTTTGCCACCGAAGCCGAGGCCGCCGGCTTGCACCACTTGCGTGGCCACCCCCGCATTGGTGGTCTGCGCGCCAGTCTCTACAACGCCATGCCGCAGGCCGGGGTCGATGCGCTGGTGGATTTCATGGCCCATTTTCAAAGGCGCTACGGATGAATGCACGAATACCGCTGGCACCCAGTCCCGCCACCTGGCTCCAGCGTCCCGGTCTTGCCGGCGGTATCGACCAGGATGGGGGGCGCGCCGCAGAGCTGCTCGGCCATGGATTTGGCAGCGTGGAGTTTGGCAGCGTGACAGCACAACCGCTGCCCGGGCACAACGTCGGCGTGGCGGCGCTGGTTCAGGCCCTGAAGAACGCACTGGCAGCGGCCCCGCAGAGCGCGCCGCAGGGCAGGGCGCCGTGCGCCGTCGGCATTGGCCTGGGCGTGCCTGCCGCCGTGGCCCTGGAGCATGTGGCAGCGCAGTGGCTTCCTGGCTTTGCGGCAGCGGCAGAGGTTGCCCATTACGTCAGCCTGAACCTCAGTGCCCGTGCCCACCAGCGCCTGCTTGAGCCCGCTGGCCTGGCGGTGCTGGGTGCGGCGTTTGTTGCCGTGGCCACGCTGCGCGACCAAACACACCAGCTGGGCAGGGAAGGCCAGCATGGCGCGGTGCGCCTGGCGATCAAGCTGCCCGGCACCCACCCGGGGGCATCGACGGCGGCCGCGCTGGCGCTGGCGGCCGGCATCGACCAGCTGACCGTGGTGTTGCCCGACACCGGAGAGCGTTGGGCCTGCCTGTCCGCGCTGCGCCAGCAGGTTGGCGCCGGCCCCGACCTGGTCGCCGTTGGCGGCATTCGCTGCCGCGCCGACGTGGACCGCGCGCGGGCCTGCGGCGCCAGCGGCGTGCAGGTGCACCGCCTTTTTACCGCGCAGGGTGCGCAATGCCTGCAGGGGCTGATCCAGCCCACATGCAGCGATGGCGACGCAGATTCATGATTTTCTGGAGGTGCCGCCCCATAAAGCGCGGACGACCGCAACCACCGGCCCCGGAACAATATGCCCAGAAGCCGCGTGGTGCGGCTTCGCAACACCTCACGAGGAGACACCCATGACCTGGCATACCCCCGCCTATTGCGAAATCCGTCTTGGCTTTGAAGTGACCGCCTACGTTTACGTGCGCTAAGCCGGTACGCCCCAGCGGCTTCGGCCGCTAGCGCGCCGGCAGGCCCTGCACCCCATGGACAGCACCACCGCACCCCGTCCGCAGCTGCACCCGCGCTTCATCATGCGCTGGGAGGCGAGCCAGGACGCGCATGTCATCCTCTACCCCGAAGGGCTGATCAAGCTCAGCCCGTCGGCAGCAGAAATCCTCCAACGCTGCGACGGCACGCGAACCGACGACAAGATCATTGACGACCTGGCCCAGGCCTACCCGAGCCAGCGCGAGGCCATCGCCCAGGATACCGCGAGCTTTCTCGCCGTGGCGCGGGACAAGGGCTGGATTCTGGAGTGATTGAACAGCTCCTGCGACGCCCTTTCCCTTGCGCCGGCAGAGTAGCCGGCGTCAGTACTGGTAGACGCCGCGCCCGGTCTTGCGGCCCAGGCGGCCGGCGGCGACATATTCCTTGAGCAGCGGGCAGGCGCGGTATTTGCTGTCGCCAAACTCCTGCAGGTACACGTCCATCACCGCCAGGCACACGTCCAGGCCCACCATGTCGGCCAGGGCCAGCGGGCCTATGGGCTGGTTGCAGCCCAGCTTCATGCCGGCATCGATGTCCTCGGGCGTGGCCAGGCCCTCGGCCAGCACGAAGAAGGCCTCGTTGATCATCGGCACCAGGATGCGGTTGACCACGAAGCCGGGCGCGTTCTTCACCGTGATGGGCGACTTGCCCAGGCGCTCGGCCAGCTCCTTGACGGCGGCGTGCGTGGCGTCGGATGTCTGCAGGCCACGGATGATCTCCACCAGCGCCATCATCGGCACGGGGTTGAAGAAATGCATGCCGATGAAGCGCTCGGCACGGCCGGTGGCGGCGGCCAGCTTGGTGATCGAGATCGACGAGGTGTTGGAGGCGATGATGACCTCGGGCGCGACGATGGCGTCCACCTGCTTCAGGATCTTCAGCTTGAGCTCGTGGTTCTCGGTCGCGGCCTCGATGACGATCTGCGCGGCCTTCAGGTCGTCGTAGCTGGTCGAACCCTTGATGCGCGCCAGGGCCGCGTCCTTGTCGGCCGCCGTGATCTTGTCCTTCTTGATCAGCCGCTCCAGGCTGCCGGCCACTGTGGCCACGCCCTTTTGCACGGCGGCGTCGGAGATGTCCACCATGACCACGTTGATGCCAGAGACCGCGCAGGCCTGGGCAATGCCATTGCCCATGGTGCCCGCGCCGATGATGCCGACGGTAGAAATCGTCATAAAAGAGTCCTCGAAGGAGTGATGAGAGAAACGGATGCGCCGATGGTATCGGCAATCGCGGTGCCCTCTTTTCCGGGGCGTACCGGGCAGTATCGCCGGGGCGCGCGCCGTGGCTGCCAGATCGGGCTGGATACAGGATGTTGCATGACGCATCCAGGCAAACCCTGATCATTCGGCTGGTGTCGTTGCGTACCATCTTGTATACCATCTCGCAAACATTGAACACAACAAGGCGTGGCTGAGTTGTGCTTGGGACCCGCATCGACAACCGGCGACAAGCATGGAAATCCACAATCCCTCCCCTGCGCTCTACAACGAGGATCTGGCCCCGGCCAGGAGCGCAACTGGGGCACCTTCAGCATCTTCAACGTCTGGACCTCGGACGTGCACAGCCTGTGGGGCTACTACCTGGCCGCCAGCCTGTTCCTGCTGTGTGGCAGCTTCACCAACTTTTTGCTGGCCATCGGCCTGGGCTCGCTGGTCATCTTCGTGCTGATGAACCTGATCGGCTGGGCCGGCGAGAAGACCGGTGTTCCGTACCCGGTGCCGGCGCGGGCCTCGTTCGGCATCTGGGGCGCAAACCTGCCGGCTATCGTGCGCGCCATCGTGGCCATCTTCTGGTATGGCGCGCAGACCGCGGCAGCCTCCAGCGCCCTGGTGGCCCTGCTGATCCGCAGCGAAGGCATGCTGCAGTTCCACCAGAACTCGCACATGCTGGGCCATTCCACGCTGGAGGTCATCTGCTACGTGATCATGTGGGCCCTGCAGCTCTTGATCATCCAGCGCGGCATGGAGACCATGCACAAGTTCCAGGACTGGGCCGGCCCGGCGGTGTGGGTGGCGATGTTGGTGCTGGCGATCGGGCTGATGGTCAAGGCCGGTGGCTTTTCCTTCGAGCATGGCATTCCGATGGACGTGCTGGTGGAGAAGACCAAGGACGCCGGCATCAAGGGCGAGCCGGGTTCGTTCTGGGCACTGATGGCGGTGGGGGCCACCTGGGTCACTTACTTTGCCGCCCTGTACCTGAACTTCTGCGACTTCTCGCGTTACGCCAAGAACCGCGAGGCGGTCACGCGCGGCAACCTCTGGGGTCTGCCTGTGAACCTGATCGCGTTCTCGTTCGTCGCCGGCATCACCACCATCGCCGCCTTCCAGGTCTATGGCGAGGTGCTGCTGCACCCCGAGCAGATCTCCGCCAAGTTCGACAGCTGGTTCCTGGCCCTGCTGGCGGCCATGACCTTTGCCGTGGCGACCCTGGGCATCAACGTGGTGGCCAACTTCGTCTCCTCGGCGTTCGACATCTCCAACGTCTTTCCGCGCCAGATCAGCTTCAAGCGCGGCGGCTACATCGCCGCGGCCATTGCCCTGCTGCTCTATCCGTTCGCGCCCTGGGAGGGCGACGCCGCGCATTTCGTGAACGCCGTCGGCGCCACCATGGGGCCGCTGCTGGGCATCATCGTCGTTGACTACTACCTGATTGCTCGCGGGCAGATCAATGTGCAGGCGCTGTACCAGGAGCTGGGCGAATACCGCTACCAGGGTGGCTGGAACGTCAACGCATTGATCGCCACCGGCGTCGGGGCGGTGTTCTCCACCATCTTGCCCAACTTCACGACGCTGCTGCCCGCGTGGTGGGGCACCTTTGGCTGGTTCATCGGCGTGGCGATCGGGGGCGTGGTGTATTACGTGTTGTCGCAGCTGCGACCGCGGGTGCGCGCCATAGGGGCGGCGGCCTGAGCCTTGAGCGCAGGGATCGGTGGCTAGAATCAACTCCCCTCACGAGCCGCCCATGATCACCAAGGCCAGGATTGCCGAGCGCATCATCGAGTCCATTCTTGCCGGCAAGCTGCGCCCCGGCGAGCGACTGGGTGAGCAGGACATTGCAGACCTGTTCAGCGTCAGCCGCACCCTGGTGCGCGAGGCGCTGATGCAATTGCAGGCGCGCGGCTTCGTGGAGGTGCGCTCGCGCGTTGGCTGGTATGTCATCGAACCCTCATTCGATGACGCCCTGGAAACCTACGCCGCCCGGCGCGTGATCGAGCCCGGCATGCTGCGCGATGCTGGCACGCCGCTGCAGACCAGCATCCGCCGGCTGCGCCAGCATGTCGCCGACGAGCGCAAGGCCATCGCCGCCGCTGACGCGGCCCAGCGCAGCTGGCTGCTGGCCGACTTTCACATCTGCCTGGCCGAATGCCTGGGCAACCGCTTCCTCACGTCGATGCTGATCGACCTGTCGGCGCGCACCACGCTGGTGTCGGCGCTGTACCAGTCGCAAAGCGAGGCCCAGACCTCCAACGACGACCACGCGGCCATCGTTGCCGCGCTGGCGGACGGCGACAACGCGTTGGCCGAGCGCCTGATGCTGGAACATATCGACACCCTTGCCGCGTGCCTGGACGCAAGCCGCGCCGGCAGCGGCAGCGCGCGCGACCGGCTGCGCTCGGCCCTGGCGCCGGACATGCCCGCGGCTGGCGCCAGGGCGACTCAGCGTCGCCTTAAGAAATTGTGAGGATTCCGGTAAGCGCTTTTTAGCAGCGCCGCTGCGGCCTGGTTCCTAGACTTGGCGTGCGGGCTCATGGTGTGCCCGCACCGACCTCAAGGAATCGATGATGCAAGTGAACCAACAGGAAATCGCCGCCCTGGCGCAGGCCGAAATCACACCGCGCATGGACATGTACGCCTTCATCCACAAGGCCCTGCGCGCGTACATGTCCGACACACTCGTGGGCCTGGGCCGCGTCGATACGCAGGACGATCTGGAGCTGGCACAGGCCTGCGCGCGCGTGCAGCAGCTGCTGGAGTTCTGCCGCTCGCACCTGCGGCACGAGAACGGCTTCGTGCACCCGGCCATGGAGCGCCACGCCCCCGGCAGCGCCGCCGCCATCGCGCAGGAACATCTGGGCCACGAGCAGGCGATTGCCATGCTGGCCGCCGCCACCGCTGAGTTGCTGGCCTGTCCGCGCACAAGGCGTGCGCCGCTCGCGCATGCGCTGTACCAGCAGCTGGCGCTGTTCGTGGCGCACAACTTCGAGCATATGCACCAGGAGGAGACGGCCCACAACGCCGTGCTTTGGGCGCACTACAGCGATGCCGAACTGGCCACGATCGAGGGCGCGCTGGTGGCCTCGATACCGCCCGATGAAATGCAGGTGGTGCTGCGCTGGATGCTGCCCTTCATGGCCCCCGCCGAGCGCGCCGCGATGCTGGCCGACATGCGCCGCCAGGCGCCGGCTCCCGTCTTCGAGGGGGTGCTGCAGATCGTGCGCCCGCACCTGTCGGCCTCGGAATGGGCCAAGCTCGGGCGGGCGCTGGAGCAATAAGCCTGCCGTGCCCTTGCGCCGCACGCGCAGGAGGCGCGGCATCGTACCGACAACCGCATCGCCACAGCCATGCCAGAAGCCCTGTTTTCATTCGTCAGCCTGGCGGCCAGCGTGGCCTGGCTGCTGCTGGCCCTGGCCGCACCCATGCCCATGGGGGCGGCGCGCCGCGCGCTGTTGTTCGCTGCGGGCCGCGGCGCGCCTGTCGCCCTGTGTGCCGTTTACATGGTCCTGCTGGCGCGCTACTGGGGCACGACGCCGGGCGGGGGATTTCGGTCGCTGGGCACCGTGCTGGTGCTGCTCTCCGCGCCCGGCAAGATGCTTGGCGCCTGGACGCATTTCCTGGCCTTCGATCTGCTGGTCGGCCGCTGGATGGTCGATGACGCCTCGGTGCCAGGCAACGCGCGCCTGGCCCTGGTTGCGGCGCTGCCGGCGACGTTTTTGTTCGGCCCGTTCGGGTTGCTGCTGTATCTGACCGGACGGAGCTTGCTGCGCAGCCGGGCGTCGCCCTGAGCGTGTGCGCTAGTCGGCCGCCTCCAGTCGCACCGGTGCATCCAGGCACAGGCGCACGCGGCCACGGCCGGCTTTTTCCAGCCGGATCCCGGTCTGGCTTTCCTGCAACCTCCGCTGCAGCAGCAGCAGCCTGGCCTCCAGGTTGTCGGCCACCTCGGGCAGACCCAGGGCCGGGTCCAGGCGCAGCTCGCGGTTGCTGAACTCGCTGCGACCGCTGGCAGCGTGTTCGCGCAGCAGCTTGCAGAGAATGGCGCCGGCCACGCCCTTGATCAGGTAGGCGTCGTTGACAAAGACGCTGGCGTTGGCGGCGAAGTAGCGCACCCGCACAGCGGGGCCCAGGGGCGCGGCCGTGACCGCGGCGGTGTGCGCGGCCTCGTCCGCTTCGTCGGGTGCCTGCAGCAGATCGATGGCGGCCGCCAGCTGGCCGGCCAGCGCCACCAGCGCGTCCTCGTCGGGGTAGCCAAACTGCAGATCCAGCGGGCTTTCCACGAACAGCACGCCCAGCGTGCGCCCGCGGCTGATCAGTGGCAGGGCCAGCTGGCTGTGCGGCGCCGCCAGGCCGGGGTAGGGGATGTCGTGCGCCGGGGTGCCGCCGCTCTCGCCCAGGCTGCAGCGCAATGCATGGCTGTAGAGCGCGGCGTGCGTCATGTGGCTGATGCGCACCGGCGTGGTCTCGCGCGCGGCCATGCCGATCACGCCCTGGCCCAGACGGATCTCCGAACCCACGCCCGAATGCGCGTAACCAAAGCTGGCCACGGTATAGAGCAGGCCCGCCTGTGCATCGAGCATCAGCACCATGGCGTGGCGCACGGCGAGGTGTTCGTGCAGGCCGGCCAGCAACGCCTGCAGCAGTTCGTCCAGGCCGCTGCAGCGCGCCAGGCGCTGGCTGCACAGGCGTACCGCGGCCAGCAGGTCGGCGCGTGCGGGCGCCGCTGGCAGACCCTCGCCGGGCAGGGCCTCGATGTGGTCGACGGCGTAGACGTCTGAGCCTTTGAGCGCGAACACATCCGCCATGCCGTCGTGCGAGGCAATGCCGGCCAGCTGCGCGCGCATGCGCTCGAACAGCGGCCCGGCGGTCTCGGTGCGCAGGTAGCGCAGTTGCAGGCGAAAGTAGCGTGCCGTGACCGGATCGAGCAGCAGCACCGTGGCGCAGGGGTTGGCCAGGATGTTCTGGCGCGTCTTGTTGAAGAACTGGAACGACAGCGCCACATGGCCCTCATCGACGTAGACCACCTGCGAGATGTAGGCCACGTTGGGCGTGCCGTCCGGGGCGCAGGTGGCGGTGACGGCCGGTATCGCGCCCTCCAGGCAGGCACGGATGGAGCGCAGCGTGGGGGCGTTGGCGTCGTTCATGGTGTGGCGTGCGGGGTCAGTGCTGTGCCTGCACGCGGGCCTGGTGTCTGGTCGAAGGCCGACTCGGGCGTGAACTCCACGGCCACCAGATCCTGCGGCGGCGCGGCCAGCATGGCGGCAACGTAGGCGGGGCCGTAGCCCACCTGGCCCACGCAATGCTGCATGGCCACCAGGTAGCGCCGCAGCAGCGCCTGGTCGCCGGGCCGGGCCGCGCGTATGCGTGCGCCGGCGGCCTTGAGCTGCAGTGTGTGGTTCGATGGCGGGTCGCTGAAGACCACGGCGATCGGGCCGCCCGCCGCCAGGTCGGCCAGCAGCTGCCCGGCCTGGCTGGGGCGCAGGAAGACGCTGACCTGCTGCCCGTCCGCGCTGATGTGCGTGCCCACGGCGCGCATCAGGCTGGGGCGCAGCTGGGCGTCGCGCGAGGCGACGATGGCCGAGATGCCACTGTCCACCAGGGCGATATGGGCGGGGCTGAGCAGCGCGGGCATGGTGCTGGCCATTGTCTGCGGTCAGGCGCGAAAGCGCCGGCGCGTCAGGGCCAGCGCCAGCCAGTAGGCGACCACGGTGGTCACGGCGATCACCAGGCCGTGGCGCAGCGGCTGCGCCGGCCACTGGTCCATGAACATGGGGCGCACCAGCTCCACGGCATTGGTCAGCGGCAGCCAGTCCGAGGCGATGCGCACCGCCGTCGGCAGCTGCTCGCGCGGGAAGAACACACCCGACAGAAACATCATGGGCGTGAGCACCAGCGTGAAGTAGTAGGTGAAGAAGTCGTAGCCCGGCGCCAGCGCGTTGAAGATGAGCGCGATGCTGGCAAACATGATGCCCACGAACACCAGCACGGCCAGCGCCGCCAGCAGCTTCGGGCTGTGGCTGATGGACAGCGCCAGCATTACCCCCAGGATGGCCGTGGTCGTGAACAGCGCCTTGAAGGCGGCCCACAGCATCTCGGCCAGCAGCACGCTGTCCAGGCTGATGGGGGCGTTCATGATGCCGTCCCAGGTCTTTTGCACATGCATGCGCGAGAAGGCTGAGTACAGGGCCTCGAAGCTGGCGGCGTTCATGGCGCTCATGCAGATCGAGCCGCTGGCCAGGAACAGGATGTAGGGCACGCGCTGCCCGTCCACGGTCAGCTCGCCCACCAGCGCCCCCATGCCGTAGCCAAAGGCCACCAGCCACATCAGCGGCTCGGCGATGTTGCCCATCAGGCTGGGTATGGCCAGCTTGCGCCAGACCAGCAGGTTGCGCAAAAACACCGGCCACCAGCGCAGCGACAGGTCGGGGGCGCGCCAGAGGCTTGGATTCGTGTGGGGTGCGGGCATATCAACCATCCTCGCGGATCTGCCGGCCGGTGAGCTTGAGGAACAGATCTTCCAGGTTCGCCGGCCGGTGCAGGGTGCGCAGCTGCGGCTGGGCGGCCAGCGCCTGCAGCAGGGCGCGCGCATCCTGGGTGTAGAAGAACACCGTCTCGCCGCCGACCTCGATGCGCGCCGCCAGCGGGCGCAGCCGGGCGTCATGTGCCAGGGCCAGCGCGCCGTTGCCGTAGGCCTCGACCACCTCGCGCTCCAGGTGCGCGGCGATCAGCTCGCGCGGGCGGCCCTCGGCGATCTTGCGGCCATGGTCGAGCACCAGCAGGCGCGAGCACAGGCGCTCGGCCTCGTCCATGAAATGCGTGGTCAGCAGGATGGACTTGCCCTGCTGCAGCAGCGTTTGCAGCCGCTCCCACATCAGGTGGCGCGCCTGCGGGTCCAGGCCCGTGGTGGGCTCGTCCAGCAGCAACAGGCGTGGGTCGTTGACCAGGGCGCGCGCCAGCGACAGGCGCCGGCGCATGCCGCCCGAGAGCTGGCCCGGGCGCGCGTCGGCCTTGGGCGCGAGCGCGGCAAACTCCAGCAGCGGGGCGATGCGCGCGTCCATGGCTGCACCCTTGAGGCCAAAGTAGCGCCCGAACACGCGCAGGTTCTCGGCGCAGCTGAAATCGGGGTCCAGGCTGTCGAACTGTGCCACCACGCCCAGCTGCGCCTTGATGGCCAGCGCGTCACGCGGCATGGCCAGCGGCGCGGCGCCATGGCCGGGGTGGAAGTGCACGCTGCCGGCGTCGGGTGCGGTGAGCCCCAGGCAGATGCGTATGGTGGTGGTCTTGCCCGCGCCGTTGGGGCCGATCACGCCCAGGCATTCGCCGGGCGCGATGGTGAATGACACGCCGTCCACCACGGTGGCGGCGCCGTAGCGCTTGCGCAGGTTCTGGGCTTCGAAGAGCACGCTCATGCCCGTGATTGTGGGGGAAAGCGGCGCGCCAGGTGTTTGAAGCAAAAATAGCTGTTTGCGCCCATCCAGCAAGCGCAAGCAGCTATTGTTTTAATAGCTTTCTGTCAGTTGGTCACGCAGCTGAAGCTCTCGGCCTTGTTCACGTCGCCGCTGCCGCCATAGCGCGGCCAGCTGGGGTATTCGCACAGCGGCCGGGTGCGGCCGGGGACGCCGGCGGTGTCGCTCACCACCTGGGCGGTGGGCGCCTGGCCCTGGGTGACCCAGGCGTCCAGTGCCTTGAGTGAGTCCCAGTTGGCGTTGAAGGCCGTGCTGGCGGCATGGCCGTAGCCCGGCACCTCGTAGTAGCGGGCAAAGTTCCTCACCGCCGCTTCGCCCATGGTTTGCTTCAGGCGCTCGTAGTACTGGGCGGTGGCGCGCGTGCTCACCAGCACATCGGCGGTGCCATGGGCCATCAGCAGCTTGCCGCCGCGCTGGTTGAAGGCCGCCAGGTTGGTGCTGTTGATGTCCTGCAGCCGGGTCAGATCGTTGATGCGCGTGGCCCAGGCGCCGGGGTTTTGCGGGTCGAGCGAGAGCGAATCAAAGCCCGCGTCGCGCGTCACGAAGTAGCGCACCCATTGATCCCAGAATACGGCCCAGTAGGGTGCGCTCAAGGGCGCCGGGCTGGCCGGGGGCGTCGTGTTCATGGCCAGCAGGGTCACGGTGGGCTGCAGCGGGCTGCTGCCGTCCTCGCCCAGTTCGGCCCCCCAGACGTTGAAGCCCGGGTACTGCGTCTCGCCGCTGCCCAGCGGGCTGGCGAAGGTGATGGCGCTGTTGTAGACCTTGAGCGCGGCGATCATGGCGTCGGACAGGCAGCCATCGCCCTCGTTGGCGCCGCTGGCGCAGCGCAGCGCCTTGCCGTTGTGTTGCGCCGTCGCCGGGTCGAACTGGGCGTTGCAGGCGTTGACGTTGCTGATGAGGCCATCGGAGACGCCGTCCAGACCATCGCATTGGGCCAGGGCCGCCTGGCGCACAAGCTTGCGCTGGGCGAGGCTGGGGTAGGCGCCGGGCTGGGCGAAGGCGCGGCTCAGGCGGCCGAATTGCAGGTCCAGGCTGGCGGCGTTCCAGGCCGGGTACCAGGAGATGACGCCGTCCCATTCGGCCGGCCATTTCTGCGCCACGGCCAGGGCCTCGCGCCCGCCGGTGGAGCCGCCGATGAAGTAGCGCCGCTCGGGCTTGCGGCCATAAAAGCGCGTGACGAGCACGTCGGCCACGTCGCTCACTTTCTTCAGCGCCGCGCCGGAGAAGTTGGCCACGGCCTCGTCATTCGTGCCAAAGCTGCCGTCGCGGCTGCCGGCGGCGCCCGCCTGGTGGCCGGAGTCGCTGGCGAACACGGCGTAGCCCTGGCTTAACAAGGGGTAGGGGGCCTGGGCCGCTGGTGCCGCGGCGTAGGTGTAGAGGCTGGGGATGCTGCCGTTGTAGCCGCCGCCGCCAATCATGACCACCTTGCCATTCCATTCCTTGGGCAGAAGCAGTCCCATTTTGATAGCTGGCGCCGCTGTATCCACGGGCGAAATGGCGATGTTTGCGCGTATCGACGCGGGGGGCTGCGCTCCGGTGGCGGCGGTGGGTGTCTCCACCGAGGTGACGGCCGCGCCCGTGGTCGGCAGGCCGATCTGGGCGGCGGCGACCTTCTGCCCCGCCAGATCCTTGCTGGAGCGGTCGAAGTCGAAGTGGTCCGAGCCGCCACAGGCGGCCAGAGCCAGTGCCGCGCCGGCCGTGGCCAGCAGCCGCATGCGGCGTGTCGATGGGGGGTGGAAGGCGAAGGCTTGCTGCATCTGCTTGTCTCCTTTGAAATGTGGCGGGCCGGGCGCATGCCGGCCGGCGGCCATTCTTGGAGTGATGCAGCACCCTGGGCAAGCGGGGTTTGCCGTTACGTAGTTCTCCATACCCCAAAATTGATGGGGTATGGTTTGGCTTCAAACGCTTGTCAGTTGTGCGCGGATAGCTATCAAAATTACTGAAACGCCACCTCGGCAAAGCTACGCAGCTTGCGGCTGTGCAGGCGCTGCGGGCCGCCGGCGCGCAGGATGTCGATGGCGCGCATGCCAATGCGCAGGTGCTGATCCACGCGCTCGCGGTAGAAATGGTTGGCCATGCCGGGCAGCTTGATCTCGCCGTGCAGCGGCTTGTCGCTGACGCACAGCAGGGTGCCGTAGGGCACGCGGAAGCGAAAGCCGTTGGCGGCTATGGTTGCGCTTTCCATGTCCAGTGCCACGGCGCGGCTTTGGCTGAAGCGGCGCTGGGGCAGGTTGTCGGGCAGCAGCTCCCAGTTGCGGTTGTCGGTGCTGGCCACGGTGCCGGTGCGCATGATGCCCTTGAGGTCGGTGCCGGCCATCTGCGTCACATCGGCCACGGCCTGCTGCAGCGCGACCTGGATCTCGGCCAGAGCGGGGATGGGCACCCACAGCGGCAGTTCGGCGTCCAGCACATGGTCTTCGCGCACATAGGCATGGGCCAGCACGTAGTCACCGAGCTGCTGGCTGTTACGCAATCCGGCGCAGTGGCCCAGCATCATCCAGGCATGCGGGCGCAGCACGGCGATATGGTCGGTGATGGTCTTGGCGTTGGCCGGGCCGACGCCGATGTTGACCATGGTGATGCCGCTGTTGTCGGCGCGCACCAGGTGGTAGGCGGGCATCTGCGGCAGGCGCGGCGGCGGCGTGCCGAGTTCGTCGCCGGCCTCGGGCGACAGGCCGGTGCGGCGCGTGACCACGTTGCCGGGCTCGATGAAGGCGATGTAGTCGCTGTCTGCCTTAGCCATCTCGGCATGGCCCAGGCGCACGAACTCGTCGATGTAGAACTGGTAGTTGGTGAACAGCACGAAGTTCTGGAACCATTCGGGCAGCGTGCCGGTGTAGTGGCGCAGGCGGTGCAGCGAGTAATCCACGCGCGGGCCGGTGAACAGCGCCAGCGGCTGGGCCTCGCCCGCGCGCGGCGTCCAGGTGCCGTTGGCGATGCCGTCGTCCATCGCGCCCAGATCCGGCAGGTCGAACAGGTCGCGCATCAGCGTGCGCCGCTCGGGGCTGAGCTGGCCCTCGATATGGTCATGCTCGGCAAACGAGAAATGCACCGGGATCGGCTGCTGGCTCAAACCCACCTCCAGCTCCACCCCGTGGCTGGCCTGCAGCAGGCGGAACTGCTCCAGGTAATAGTCGGCAAACAGATCCGGGCGGGTGAGCGTGGTCTCGTAGTCGCCCGGCCCCTCGATGAAGCCGTAGGCCAGCTGCGTGGCGGCGCGCGCCACGCTGGTGATCTGCACGCGCACATAGGGGTAGCAGGCGCGCACATGGCCGGTGGGCGATTCACCGGTGACAAAGCGCTGCATGGCGGCGCGCAGGTGCTCGATCTGCTGCTGGTAGATCTGCTGCACCCGGGCCAGGGCGGCGGCGGGGTCGCTGTGCAGCGTGGCTTCGGAGAAGGGGGCGGTGATGGGTGGGGGGATGCAGGCCATGGGCATGATTGTCCATGGCCCGCTGTCACGCTTCTGTCATGGTTTGCGCGGGCGGCTGCATCTGCAGCCAGGCATGCGCGCTGCCCGCATCCATGGGTGCGGCAATGCCAAAGCCCTGGGCCAGCTCGCAACCCAGGCGCTGCAGCAGGCCCAGCTGCTCGGGCGTCTCCACGCCCTCGGCCACCGACTGCAGCTGCAGGCTGCGCGCCAGCTGCACGATGGCGGTGACGATGGCCACGTCCTCGCCGTCGCTGGGGGTGTCGATGACGAAGGATCGATCCACCTTGATCTTGTCCAGCGGGTAGCGTTTGAGGTAGGCCAGCGACGAGTAGCCGGTGCCGAAGTCGTCCACCGTCACGCCCACGCCCAGGGCCCGCAGCTCGTCCAGCGTGGTGCGCGCCTGCTCGGGCTGCTGCATCAGCGTGGTCTCGGTGATCTCGATCTCCAGGTACTGCGCGTCCAGGCCGGTGTCGGCCAGCACCTGCTTGATTTCACCGACGAGGTCGCGCTGGCGAAACTCCATGGCCGACACGTTCACCGCCACCGGCACGCGCGCCAGTCCCTCGTCCTGCCAGGCCTTGATCTGGCGGCAGGCCTCGCGCAGCACCCAGCGGCCTATGGGGGTGACCAGGCCGCGCGACTCGGCCAGGGGGATGAACTCGTCCGGCCCCAGCAGGCCGCGTTCGGGGTGCTGCCAGCGCACCAGGGCCTCGAAGCCCGTCAGCCGCCCGGTGCTGACCTCGATCTGCGGCTGGTAGTGCAGGCGCAGCGCGTCCTGCGGCACGGCCGCGCGCAGCAGGTGCTCCTGCTGCAGCGCCTCGGCCGGCTGCCCCAGCATGTAGGGCGCGTAGAACAGGTGCGTGCCGCGCCCGCCCTCCTTGGCGTAGTGCATGGCGGCGGCGGCGTGGCGCAGTAGCTCGTCGGGGCTGTAGCCGTCCTCGGGCAGCATGCTGATGCCTACCGTGGCCGAGATCGACAGCTGCGTGCCGCCAATCTCATACGCGGCGCTCAGGCGCCGGATCAGCGCATCGGACATGTCGGCCGCCGAGCCGCGGTAGCGCAGGTCTGGCAGCAGCACCACGAACTGGTCGCCGCCGGCGCGGGCGATGAAGTCGTTGCCGTTCACGCCCTCCTGCAGGCGCCGCGCCATCTCGCACAGCAGCCGGTCGCCGGCCTCGTGGCCCAGCGAGTCGTTGACGGTCTTGAAATGATCCAGGTCGATGAACAGCACGGCCATGCGCGCCTGGCGCTGCTCGGCCTCCACGGCCTCGCGCGCCAGCTGGCGCATCAGGTGGCGGCGGTTGGGCAGCTGGGTCAGGGTGTCGTGCTGGGCCAGAAAGCGGGCATGCTCCTGCTCCTCGCGCCGCGCCGTGATGTCGCGCATGATGACTACGCGCTGCGTGCCATCCTGCTGCGGCAGGGTCTTGCCCACGGCCTCTATGGGAATGGCGCGACCGCTCTTGTGGTACAGCGCCAGCTCGTACGGGTGTTCGCGCGCGCGGCGCGTGTACTCCATGGACGCCGCGCGGTACTCGGGCAGGATGAAGTCGAAAATCGAGCGGCCCAGGACTTCGGCCAGCGTGTAGCCGGTCATGCGCAGGGCGGCGGCGTTGGCGTCGATGATGGTGCCGTCCCGATGGAACACCAGACCCTCCTCAGTGACCTCGGCAAACCGGCGCATGCGCTCCTCGCTCTGGCGCAAGGCGTTTTCGGCCTGGCGGTGGCGGCTGATGTCGTTCACCAGCACCATCAGGCCGACCACGGCGGCCTGGCCATCGCGCATGCGCTGGTCGGGGTGCAGGCTGAACTCCAGCACGCGCATGCTGGCGTCGCCCTGCTGGCGTTGGCAGACATGCTGCACGGCCTCGCCGGCGAGTGCGCGCTGCACACTGGGTTGCATTTGTTGCCAGGTTTCGCTGTCCAGCACCTCTTGTGCCGAGGTGCCGGGCAGGCTGTCCAGCGCCCGGCCCACATAGTCGGCAAAACGCTGGTTGGCAAAGCTGCAGCGCAGTTGGTGGGCGTCGTAATACGCCAGCATCACCGGCACCGTGTCGGCCACCAGGCGCAGCAGCGTATCGCAGGCGTGGCTACCCGTGCCGGTCAAGTCCGAGGTGGAGGAGGTCGGTGACATGGGTGGTGGGCGGTGTAACCGCCATTTATAGCGGATTGCCGGCGCTTTGACGATGTGGCAAGTGCATACTTTGCGCCATGCCACCTACTGTTACCGGATTGTTGCAAGTCCCTGCCTGGATGACGCCGCACAACCTGCTGCGCGCCTCGGTGGGCGTGGCGCTGCTGACCATCGTCCTCAAGACCCTGGCCTGGTGGGTCAGCGGCTCGGTGGGGCTGTTGTCGGATGCGCTCGAATCCTTTGTGAACCTGGCCGGCGCGCTGTTCGCCCTCACCATGGTCACGGTGGCGCAGCAGCCGCCGGACGCCGAGCACCCCTATGGCCACCACAAGGCGGAGTATTTCTCGGCAGGCTTCGAGGGCATCCTCATCGTCGGCGCCAGCATGGCCATCCTGTGGGCGGCCGCGCTGCGCCTGCTGCACCCGCAGCCGCTGGAGCAGCTGGGCTGGGGCCTGGGCCTGTCCCTGGTCAGCACGGCCTGCAACGGCCTGCTGGCCTGGGCCATGTTCTGCTCGGCGCGCGTCTACCGCTCGGTGGCGCTGGTGGGGGATGCGCGCCATCTCATCACCGATGTCTGGACCTCGGTGGGCGTGGTCGTGGGCCTGGTGGCCGCCGGTGCCACCGGCTGGCTGTGGCTCGATCCGCTGGTGGCCATTGGCGTGGCGCTGAACATCCTGAAGGAGGGCGTGCAGCTGGTCTGGCGCTCGGCCCAGGCTCTGATGGACGAGGCCGTGGAGCAGGAGCTGCTGGCACAGATCGAGGCCGCGCTGCAGCGCCACGCGCAGGCCGCGGGTGGCCATGTGTACTTCGACAACCTGACCTCGCGCCGGGCCGGCGCGCGCAGTTTTCTCGACCTGCACATGCATGTGCCGGCGCATTGGACGCTGGGCCGCGCCGCCGCCGCGCGCGCCGCCGTCGAGGCCGAGCTGATGGACATGGTGCCCGGCCTGTACGCCACCATTGAGCTGCTGCCCGAGGGTGCGGAAACCGTTTTTGAGCAAACCGAGGCACAGGAGAAGGCGACGTGATGGGACTGTTGCAGCGCGTGCGCCAGGCGCGCGTGGAGGTGGCGGGCGAGGTGGTGGGCCAGATCGGCCCCGGCCTGCTGGCCCTGGTATGCGCCGAGCAGGGCGACGGCGAGGCCGAGGCCGACCGCCTGCTGGCCAAGCTGCTCAAGCTGCGCATCTTTGCCGACGCCGCCGGCAAGATGAATCTGAGCCTGCAGGACGTGGCTGGCGGCCTGCTCATCGTCAGCCAATTCACCCTGGCCGCCGATACCACCAGCGGCAACCGCCCGGGCTTCAGCCAGGCCGCCACCCCGGCCGAGGGCGAGCGCCTGTACGACTACTTCGTCGCCCAGGCGCGCGCCGTTCACCCGCAGGTGGCCACGGGCCGCTTTGGCGCCGACATGCAGGTGCACCTGGTCAATGACGGGCCGGTGACGATACCGCTGCGCATGGTGCCGACAGGCAATTGATTGCTATTCAAAATATAGCTTGATGCGCTTTATCCATAAGTGCTTGAGGCACTTTTGCTGCGCGGCCTGCTGCTGTGGCAATTGTCTTAAACAAACATATATATGTGGTTTTTTCGCTTTGCACTAACATATATGCAATGTCAAAGCGATCTTCTAGCCTGGTTGCCATGCCGCCCGCCGTGCTGGCGCAGCTGCGCGCGCTGGGCGAGAACCTGGCCATTGCGCGCAAGCGCCGGCGCGAGAGCGTGAAGTCGTGGGCGCAGCGCATCGGTGTCTCGGAGCCCACGCTGGCGCGCATGGAAAAGGGCGACCCCAGCGTCTCCATGGGCGTGTATGCGACGGCCCTGTGGCTGATGGGGCGCTCGCCGGCGCTGCCCGAATGCGCCGCGCCCGAGCATGACCGCGGCGCGCTGGAAGACGCCGTGCGTGCCGCCCGGGCGCGCTCGGTGCGCCGGCGGCCGTCGCTCTACGGCGCGGCGCCCAAACCCCCGGCGGATGAAGGCGGAACGCCATGACGGCCTTTGACCTGCAGCACTACCAGCCTGGCGAGCAGCTCTACCTGTGGTGGCTGGCCAACCCGGCGGCGCCGCGCCTGATCGGTGAGCTGCGCATGGCGCGCAGCCTCAAGGGCGTGTCGCTGCTCTATGCGCCAGCGTGGCTGGCCAGCGGCTTTGCGCTCAGCGAAGACCTGCCGTTGATGCCGGGAGAGTTCTTCCCGCACGATAAGGAAAGCGCCGCCGGCGCCGTCGACGACGCGCGGCCCGACCGCTGGGGCGAGCGCGTCATCCGCATGCTGGACAAGCCGCCGCGCCTGGCCGTGCTCGACTTCTTGTTCTTTGCCGGCGACGAGCGCTTTGGCGCCCTGGGCGTGTCCGTCTCGGCCAGCGACTACCTGGCGCGCGTCACCGGCCCGCTGCCGCGCCTGGCCGATGCGCAGGAAGTGCACAAGCTGGTGGCGCAGATTCTGGCTGGCGAACCCGTGGCGCCAGACAGGCGGCGCCTGATCGCGCCGGGCGCCACCCTGGGCGGCGCACGCCCCAAGGCGCTGCTGGAGCTGGACGGCCACCCCTGGGTGATCAAGTTCAACGAGCCGGGCGAGGCCGTCGACATGCCGCTGGTCGAGCACGCCGCCATGACGCTGGCGGCGCACGCGGGCATACACGCCGCGCCCACGCGACCCGTGCCGCTGCAGCGGGGCCACGCCGTGGCCGTGCGCCGCTTCGACCGCGTGGGGGGGCTGCGCCGCCACGCACTTTCGGCCAACGTGGCGCTCAAGGCCGCGGGCGAGGCGCCGGGCTACCCCGAGCTGGCCCAGTGGCTGCGCCGGCGCGGCGTTACGGCAGGCGGGCACAACCTGCAGCAGATGCACGAGCTGTTTCGCCGCATGGTCTTCAACATCCTCATCGACAACACCGACGACCACGAGAAGAACCACGCGCTGCTGATGACCGACAGCGGCGAGTACATCCTGTCGCCCGCGTTCGACGTGTTGCCCTCGGGTCAGGCGCTGGGCTATCAGCAGATGCGCGTGGGCGCGGCGGGCGCGGATGCCACGCTGGACAACGCCCTGTCGCAATGCGCGCAGTTTGGCCTGAAGCGGCCCGAGGCCGTGGCCCAGCTGCGGCAGGTGTGCGCGGTCGTGCAGGGCTGGCAGGCGCACTTTGCCAGCGTGGGCGTGACGGCGGCCGACATCGAATCGCTGGCGGGCCAGATCGACCGGCCGTTTTTGCGCGACCAGCGGCTGGCATTTCAGCGCTGATGCTCTGTAAACAATAGCTTTCAGCGCTTGTGTATTGGCGCTGATGGCCGGTTTTTATTTGGGGCGGCTACTGCTTCCAGAAAAACAGCCCCGCCATCACCAGCCCGGTGGCGACTATGCCCCAGCGCAGCGCCGGCGCCGGCAGGCGGCGCGCCACGCGGGCGCCCCAGTAGCCGCCCAGGGTGGCGGCAATCATCATGATGAGCGCCTGCTGCCACTGCACGATGCCGCCGGCGGCGTAGATGGCCACGGCGATGGCGGTGAGCAGGGCCGAGACCAGGTTCTTCATGCCGTTCATGGCGTTGAGCTGGGTCTGGCCCAGCAGGCCGAACAGTGCCAGCAGCAAGATGCCCAGGCCACCGTTGAAGTAGCCGCCGTAGGCCGCCACGGCCAGCGTGCCCAGGCCGGCCTTGGCGGCGCTGGCCGGGTGCGCGCCGGCGCCGAGCCACTGGCGCAGCTGCGGGCCAAACGCAAACAGCGCGGTGGCGGCGAGCAGCAGCCAGGGGATGATCTTCTTGAAGGTGGCGTCGGGCGTGATGAGCAGCAGCGCCGCCCCGGCCGAGCCGCCGACGAGCGACAGCAGCACCACGGCGCGCATCGACAGCCCCGGCGGCGGCGCCATGTCCTCGCGAAAGCCCCAGGCGCTGGCCATGTAGCCGGGCAGCAGTGCCACGGTGCCGGTGGCGTTGGCCACCACCGGCGGCACACCGATGAAGACCAAGGCTGGCAGCGTCAAAAAGCTGCCGCCGCCTGCGACGGCGTTGAGGGCGCCGGCGACGAAGGCAGCGGCAAGCAGGAGGGCGGTGTCGAGCATGGGGGGTAAGTGCTCAATGGTCAGTAGTAAGTGGTTGGTGGCGGCGCTGTCGTTATTCACGACTTGCCACTCACCATTTACCACTTACCCAAGCGACAGATATGGATCCGCAAACCCCAACTCTTCCATGATGGCCGTCTCATACGCCTCCATCTCCCGCGCGTCCTCGTCGCTGGTTTCATGATCCCAGCCCTGGGCGTGCAGGGTGCCGTGCACCAGCAGGTGGGCGTAGTGTTCTTCCAGCGTCTTGTTCTGCTCGCGCGCCTCGCGCTCGACCACCGGGGCGCAGAGCACCAGGTCGGCGGCCACGGTCGGCTCCTGCTGGTAGTCGAAGGTCAGCACGTTGGTGGCGTAGTCCTTGTGGCGGTAGTCGCGGTTGAGCTGCTGGCCTTCCTCGGCTCCGACGATGCGCACGGTGATTTCGGCGTCCATGGCCAGGGCGTGGCGTATCCAGCGTGCCACCTTGTGGCGCGGCAGCTGGGCGCGGTGCTGCGTGGCATCGCGCGCGAACTGCAGGGAGAGGGTCAGTTGATTCAGTGCCAAATTGGCCTCCAACGCCTGTGTATCAAGCGCAAATAGCTATTAAAACAGGAGTTAGTTGCCGGTGCGGCGGCGGCTGCCCTGGGCGTCGTAGGCGTCCACGATGCGTGCCACCAGCGGGTGGCGCACCACGTCGGCGCTGGTGAAGCGCGTGATGGCGATGCCCTGCACGCGCCGCAGTACCTGTTCGGCATCGATCAGGCCGCTCAATGTGCCCTTGGGCAGATCGATCTGGCTCACGTCGCCCGTGACCACGGCGCGTGCGCCAAAGCCGATGCGCGTGAGGAACATCTTCATCTGCTCGGGCGTGGTGTTCTGGGCCTCGTCCAGGATGACGAAGGCGTTGTTCAGCGTTCGGCCGCGCATGAAGGCCAGCGGCGCGATCTCCAGCGCATTGCGCTCGAAGGCCTTCTGCACGCGGTCAAAACCCATCAGGTCGTACAGCGCGTCGTACAGCGGGCGCAGGTAGGGGTCTACCTTTTGCGTCAGGTCGCCGGGCAGAAAGCCCAGGCGCTCGCCGGCCTCCACCGCCGGGCGGGTGAGCACGATGCGCTGCACCTGGCTGCGTTCCAGCGCATCGACGGCGCAGGCCACGGCCAGGTAGGTCTTGCCGGTGCCGGCCGGGCCTATGCCGAAGGTGATGTCGTGCGCGGCGATGTTGGCCAGGTAGCGGCCCTGGGTGGGCGTGCGCGCGCGCAGGTCGGCGCGGCGCGTGGTCAGCGGGGCCGGGCTGCCCTCTTCGTCCATCATGCTGGCGTCGCCGGCCAGCATCAGCTGCAGGTGATCCTCCTTGATGGCGTGGTCGGCCATTTCGTACAGCGCCTGCAGCAGTTCCATGGCCTGGGTGGCGCGGGCCTTGGGGCCGTCCACCTTGAACTGCTCGTGGCGGTGGGCGATCTTGACCTGCAGCGCGTTCTCTATGGTGCGCAGGTGTACATCGGCCGGGCCGCACAGGTGCGACAGGCGGGTGTTGTTGTGGGGGGTGAAGGTGTGGCGCAGGATCACGCTGATAATTCCCTGGATGGCCGCGTTGACTGCGGTAAAGGATTGGGATGATAGGCAAATTGACGGGCCAGCTGCTGGAGAAGAACCCCCCCGAGGTGCTGCTGGACTGCCACGGCGTGGGCTACGAGGTGCTGGTGCCCATGAGCACCTTCTACAACCTGCCCGGCGTGGGCGAGCAGGTCAGCCTGCTGACCCAGTTCATCGTGCGCGAGGACGCGCAGCTGCTCTACGGCTTTGCCACGGCGCAAGAGCGCCAGTCGTTTCGCGAACTCATCAAGATCAGCGGCGTGGGGCCGCGCACGGCGCTGGCGGTGCTCTCGGGCATGGGCGTGGCTGATCTGGCCCAGGCCGTGTCGCTGCAGGAGGCCGGGCGCCTGGTCAAGGTGCCGGGCATAGGCAAGAAGACGGCCGAGCGCCTGCTGCTGGAGCTCAAGGGCAAGCTGGGTGTGGACATCGGCGTGCGGCAACATCTGGTTAACGATGCGCAGGCCGACATCCTGCAGGCGCTGCAGGCGCTGGGCTATAACGACAAGGAGGCCGCCGCCGCCCTGAAGGCGCTGCCGGCCGACGTAGGCGTGAGCGAGGGCATCAAGCTGGCGCTGAAGTCGCTGGCCAGATAAATCATGTGGCAGGGCCATGGAGGTGTAACGATGGTTGCCGGAAAAACAATAGGGTGGGCGCTGCCGGTGGCCGCCCTTCTGGCCGCGTGCGGCGGCGGCGGTACCGATGTCGATGGTGGTGGTGGCGGTGGCCCCGGCCTTGCCATCCCGACCTGGAGCCAACGCATAGAGCCTTTCGAGCCCAAGGCCGCGGCTCTCAAAGGCGCGGCCCAGGACAGTGTGGCAAGCCGCGCCGTGGCCCAGGCCGGCGCCACGCGGGTGATTGCGCTGGCGCCGCTGCAGGGCGTGACGCCAAAGCGCGCCGCCGCTGCGGGCAGCGCGGGCGCGCCGCGCCAGATCGGCACGGCGCGCGCCGTGGCAGAGACGGCCGACGCGGCCGCCACCGCCGCGCTGCTGCAGTGGCGGCCCACGGCGCGCGGCACGCAGGTGGCGGCGCTGCGCTTTGAGTCGCCGCTGGCGCGCGGCGTGCGCCTGGGCGTGCTGGTGCAGGCGCTGCCGCCGGGGGCGGTGCTGCGCTTTTATGCAGCAGCAGCCGAAGACGCCGTGCAGCTGAGCGCCGAGCAGCTGCAGGCCGTGGCCGAGCGCAACGCCAGCGCGGGTGCCGACGCCACGCTGGCGCGCACCTACTGGAGCCCGGACTTTGGCGGCGCGCAGACCACGCTGGAGGTCGAGATACCCGAGGGCGCAGCGCCCGCCGCCGTGCGCCTGGCCGTGCCGCGGCTGTCGCATTTCACATCGACGGCGGCCGAGGCCGACTTGCGCACCAAGGCCGCCGTCGCCGGCTGCCTGGAGGACGTGAGCTGCCACCCCGACTACCTGGAGCAAAGCCGCTCCGTGGCTCGCATGACCTATGTGGCCGAGGACAGCAACACCTATTACTGCACCGGCACGCTGCTCAACGACATGGCCGCCAGCGGCACGCCGTACTTCCTGTCGGCCCAGCACTGCATCCCCAGCCAGGTGGTAGCCTCAACGCTGGTGACCGACTGGCTGTACCGCTCGGCCAGCTGCAACAGCGCCGCGGAGAACCCGGCCAGCCGGCGCCTGACGGGCGGCGCCCGGCTGCTGTACGCATCGGCCGGCACCGACACCGCCTTCATGCGGCTGAACGACCCGCTGCCCGCCGGCGTCGTCTACGCCGGCTCGTACTACGGCGGCGTGCCCATTGGTACGGCGCTGGCCAGCCTGCACCACGCGGAGGGCGGCCTGCAGTCCATCAGCCTGGGCAGCGTGCTGCGCTACAGCAACTGTGGTGACGAAAGCTGCACGGCCACCAGCGGCGAGACCGGCAACTATCTGGCGCTCACCTGGCAGCGGGGCAGCACCGAGGGCGGCAGCAGCGGCTCAGGCGTGTTTGTCACCATTGGCGCCCGGCGCTACCTGGCGGGTCAGCTGCATGGCGGCTCGGCCAGCTGCGCCAGGCCCGATGGCACGGACTATTACGGGCGCTTTGACCTGAGCTACCGCGCTGCGCTCAAGAACTGGCTCAATCCCTGAGGGCCTTCACCCCACCAGCACCAGCCCCGGCGGCAGGCTGTCGCCCAGGCTGAGGCGGCGGTCCTCGGCGTTCATTTCCTGCACCTGGGCGACCTGGGCCAGCCAGCGCTCGGGCGCGCCGCTGGCGCGCAGCTTGTCCAGTACGCGCTCGCGCAGCGCGTCGTCCAGATCCAGCAGGCGCTCGCCCGTCATGCGCGCGATCTGCACGGCGGCGAACATGGCGGGCTCGTTCTTGCGCCAGTCCTGGGCCAGCGTGGCCTGCAAGAACTCTTGTGCGGCCTCGGGCGGCATGACCAGATGGGCGTTGGCCGCCAGCGGCGCGCGTGCCGCCAGGCGGCCTATGGCCCACCAGGTGTGGGGCGGCTCGTCGGGGCGCTTGAGGCGCTCAAGCATCCACCGGCCCATCTCCTGGCGGTACTGCCAGGGCACGGCCTCCATCGCGGCAAACAGGCGCAGCATGTCGTCGTAGCTGCCCCAGCGTGACTTGGCGCCGCGCTGCACGGTCTGTTGCATGCGGCCGGCCACGTCTTCGAGCACCTGCATCTGCTGGGCTTCATCGAGGCCCGCGGCCACGCGGCGCCACAGCACCCACCATTCGGTCCAGTTGGCGCCCTCCTGGCTGTGGCCCAGGCCCTGGGCGTAGAGCGGCCACAGCTGCTGCAGGCGCCAGCCGTCCAGCTCGGCGCCCAGGCCGGGGCGCAGGCACCAGCCGGCCAGGTTGAGCCACACGCGCTCATGCTCGGCGCTGCGCCGGCGGCGCTTGGCACGCGCCAGCAGGGCGTCGAACAGCGTGCGCAAGAGCGGCAGCGGCCAGGATTCGCGCGGGCCCAGGGTCTTTTCCAGCGTGGCGCGCAGCTGGCGCACCTCTTTGGGCGATACGTCCTGGCCCTGGTTGCCGAAGATGCGGTCGATGTGGGCGATGGCTGCGTCTAGCGGCGAGCCCCTCACCCCTCCCTCTCCCCAGAGGAGCGAGGGCGACCGGTCGGCTGTGGGTTTTGCTCCCTCTCCCTCTGGGAGAGGGTGGGGGTGAGGGCCTGCCGCGCGCACCGCAAACGGCAGCAGCCAGGACTGCGCCTCGTCCCGCGTGTCGACGCAGCGCAGCTCCAGCACGCCCACCTCGCTCATGCAGGCCTGCAGCTGCACCTCGACCTTGGCCGTGGCGCGGCCCTCGGGTGCGGGCAGTACGGTGGCCAGCGGCGGCAGTTCCACCCAGCCCTCGCCCGCCAGTGGCACGATCTGCCCGGCCTGCGCGCTGCCCTGGCTGCGCGCCACCAGCGCAAAGCGCACCGGCTGGCCCAGCCGCAGCGCAAAGCGCCGCCCGGCCAGCACCATGCGGGTGCCCTCCTCGGTGCCGCGCGGCAGCAGGCAGATGCCCTGGGGCGCGGCGCCGGCCTGGCCCGGCAGCACCAGCCAGTAGCTGCGCGCCGCGCCGCCACCTATGCGTGGAACTATTGTTTTACTAGCTGCTTGCGCTTGTCCAGTAAGCGATGGTGGCCTTTTTGACTCATATTCCGCCAGCCCATGGGCGGCCGCGCCGCGCGCCACGGCCCAGTCCGGGTGCGGGTTGTGCAGTACCCGCAGGGGGGCACCGCGCCACTCGCCCAGCTGTTCGGTCAGGCGCTGCACCAGCGCATGGGCATGGAACACGCCGCCGTTGAGCAGCAGGGTGTCGGGCAGTTCGCCCGCCGCATGCTGGGCCAGGAACAGCGCCAGATGGCGCGAAATGGCCGCGTCCGCCGGGTAGGGCAGGCTTAAGGTCCGCAGCGCGCCCTGGCGCCGCGCGGGCTGGTCGGTGATCTGCGCGGGCGGTAAAAAGCCTTCGACCACCGCCTGGCGTACCGCGTCGCGCGTCAATGTGGCGGATCGTGTCTGCGCCAGCAGTTGCGAGCCGCCGCCCAGCAGCGTCACGGCCACGGATTCGGGTGCGTTGGCGGCCAGCAGCTGCTCCTTGGCCAGGCGGCAGCGCTGCACCAGCTGGGCAAAGCGCGCGGCGGGCAGGCGCTGGCCTTCGCCGGCAAACTGCGGCTCCAGGCCATGCGCCAGGGCCAGATCCATGTTGTCGCCGCCCAGCATCAAATGCTCGCCCACGGCCGTGCGCGTCAGCAGCGGCAGGCCGCCGCCTGGTGCTGCTTCCACACGGATCAGCGTCAGGTCTGTGGTGCCGCCGCCCACGTCCAGCACCAGCACCAGGCGGCTGTCTTGCAGTTGCTCGGCGAGTTGAGAGCCCTGCAGCACCAGCCAATCGTGAAACGCGGCCTTGGGTTCTTCGAGCAGCTGCACCCGGGGCAGGCCGGCCAGTTGCGCCGCCTGCAGCGTGAGCGCGCGCGCGCCCTCGTCGAAGGAGGCGGGCACCGTCAGCACCACCAGCTGCTCGGCCAGCGGCGCATCGGGGTGCGTTGCATCCCAGGCGGCGCGCACATGCGCCAGGTAGCTGCTGGAGGCCTGCAGCGGCGAGACCTTGGCCACATCCTGGCCCGCGCCCCAGGGCAGTATCGGCGCGGTGCGGTCCACACCGGCGTGCGACAGCCAGCTCTTGGCACTGGCCACCAGCCGCCCCGGCACGGCCGCGCCGAGGTCACGCGCCCAGCGGCCGATGACGGCCGGGGTCTGCTCGGTTGCGTCCTGCGCCGGCCAGGGCTGGCGCCAGGCATCGCCCAGCTCGCCGGGCGCGGCCTGGTAGCGCGTGGAGGGCAGCAGTGGCTGCTCTTGCACCTCGGCCGCCGAGATGCGCTGCGCCAGCGGCAGCAGCGCGATGTCGGCCACCCCGCCATCCAGCGGTACATGGGCCACCACGGTGTGGCTGGTGCCCAGGTCTATGCCGACGGCGTGGCGCGCGGCCGCTGGTTGGGGCGGCGGGGTCATGGCCTGCGTTCAGCGCCTACAGCACCGTCCAGTCGGTGACAAAACCGTCGGGGCGGCGGAAGGTGTCGTTGAGCAGCATGTCGGGCGGCAGATCCAGCGAGTAGCCGCGCCCGGGCAGCGGCTGCTCAAACCATTTCTTGTAGATCTGGCGCGCCGTGCCGTCGCGGTACAAGTCCTTCATGGCCTGGTTGACCAGGTTTTGAAAGTCCGGCGCGTACTTGGACACCAGCGGCGCCAGCGGCTCCACCGACAGGCGCGCGCCCACCACCTTCACCGTGCCCTTGAGCAGGCGGGCCTGGTCGATGAGGGAGATGTCGTCCGAGACAAAGGCGTCGGCGCGCCCCTGGGCCACGGCCTTGGCGCCTTCCTCGGTGCTGGCCACGGTGACCAGGGTCAGCCCCGGCTGGCGCTCGCTGACCTGCTGGCCGGTGCTGCCGTTGATCACCGCCACGCGCGCCTGGCCCATTTGCGCCAGTTGCTGGCGCGTGTCGTTGGCGCGCACCAGCATGCGCGCGCCGGCGTAGTAGTAGGTCAGGCCAAAGGCCACGCGCTCGCGCCGCGCCTTGGTGTTGGTGGAGTCGGCGCATTCCAGCTGGATCTTGCCGTCGGCGATGCGGTCAAAGCGCTCGGCGATCGTCACCGGCACATAGTGCAGCTGCAGCGCCGGCAGCTTGAGCTGGCTTTGGATGCGCGCGGCCAGCTGCTGGCACAGCTCGACCGCATAGCCCACGGGCTTGCCGCCCTCGCCGGCGTAGGACAGCGGGGCGGCGTCCAGGCGATAGCCAATGGTGAGCTGGCCGGTGGACTGGATCCTGGCCAGCGTGGCGTCGGCGGCCCAGGTGGGCAGGGCCAGGGCGGCGATGGCGCCCGCGGCCAGCCAGTGCTTGAAGAAGGAATGCATGTGGTGCCTGCTTGAACGGTGGTTCAGGTTGGGAAAATTGCTGCTTCCCGGGTGGGGATATGCCGCGGGCGTCGGGTTTGAGTAGCGTGCGGCAGTATCAAATGTAACCGTACGTTCAGGCTTCCTCGGCCTGTGCCCGTACGTCGAACTCCACCTTCCAGCGCTCGCTGCCCCCCACCGGCACGGCCAGCAGCTCCAGCGTGCCGATGTCGGTCACGCGCGCGTGCAGTTGCACGGTGACCACCTCGCCCGGCGTGCGGCCCTCGGCGGGCAGCTGGGCTTCGATCTGCTGCAGCTCCACCAGCTCCTCGGGGCCCCAGAAGTCGAGCACGCTGCCCACGGCGTCCTGGCGGCGCATGCTGGAGCCAAAGAAGCGCAGGCGCACCGGCTGGCCCACCACCAGGCCGAATTCCTGGGCGTCCAGCGCCACCTCCGTGCCCTCCTCCATGCCAAAGGGCGCCAGGCACAGGGCGCTGATGGGCGGCTCCATACCGGGGATGGCGGGCATGTTGCTCTCCACGCCGACGTAATAACTCTGCGCCGTGCCGCCGCGTATGCGCACGCCGCGGCCGCGCCGCACATGGCCGTAGTAGGCGGCGCCACGCGCCACGGCCAGGTCCAGGTTGGCGCCCTCCAGCAGGCGCGCGGGCGGCGCGCCCTCGGCGCTGAGCCAGCCGTTCACGACCTCCAGGATGCGCTGCTCGATCTGTCGCGCCTTCAGCACGCCGCCGTTGAACAGAATGGCCGTGGGGTGCAGAAAGCTCGCGCCCGGCTGGCCCTGCAGGCCCTCGACCTGCTCCAGGGCGCCGGCCTGGCGCGACAGAAAGGCCGCCAGGTGGCGCGTCACCGCCGCGTCCTGCGCATAGGGCAGGCCCAGCTGCGTGAGCGCGGCGCGGGCGCGGGTCTGCGGCTTGTCGCTGACCGCGACCGGGGGGAAGAAGCCCTCCACCAGCAGTGCCAGAACCTCGGCACGCGTGACCTCGGTGCGGATGCTGCCGCCGATCAGTTTGCTGCCGCGGCTGGGCACGACCACGGGCACGGCCTGCAGGGCTTCGTCGGCCAGCAGCTGCTCCTTGGCGGCGCGGCAGCCGTGCGCCAGGGCGCGGGTCTGCCAGGCGTCCAGCTGCCGGCCCTCGGCCGCCAGTTTGCGCGCCACGCCGTAGGCCAGGGCCAGATCCATGTTGTCGCCGCCGAGCAATATGTGCTCGCCCACGGCCACGCGCTGCAACTGCAGGTTGCCGCCCTGCTCCAGCACGGCGATCAGCGACAGGTCGGTGGTGCCGCCGCCCACGTCCACCACCAGGATCACGTCGCCATGCGCCACCTGCTTGCGCCAGCGGCCGCCGCTGGCCGCAATCCAGCTATAGAGCGCGGCCTGGGGTTCCTCCAGCAGCGTCAGCTGGCGGTAGCCGGCGGCCTGGCAGGCCTCGGCCGTCAGCTCGCGCGCGGCCGGGTCGAAGGATGCGGGGATGGTGACGGTGATGTCCTGCTGGTCGAACGGCGCCCCGGGGTGGGCCGCGTCCCAGGCCTGGCGCAGGTGCTGCAGATAGCGGGTGCTGGCGGCCAGGGGGGATATGCGCTCTACCTCGGGCGGCGCGTCGGCCGGCAGCAGCGGCGCGCGCCGGTCCACGCCGGGGTGGCAGGGCCAGCTTTTGGCGCTGGCCACCAGGCGTATCGGCGTGGCCGCGCCGCGCTGGCGTGCGAATTCGCCGGCCACGGCGTCGGCACTGGTGCCCCAGGGCAGGGCCAGGTCGGCGGGGGGCAGCTCGCTCTCGTGCGGCAGGTACAAAAAGGAGGGCAGCAGCGGGCGGCCTTCCACGCTGGCCGGGGCTGTGAGCTGGGGAACGTCCAGCACCTGCTGCACGACCTGCTCGCCATCGCTGGCCTGCATGTCCACATAGGACAGGGCGCAATGCGTGGTGCCCAGGTCGATTCCAATGGAAAATCGGGCCGTAGCGCCCGTGGGTAATGCGCTATCAGCTATTGTTTCTATAGTCACAGCTCCACCTCCGCCTGGGCGATGACGGCGGCGGCCCTGGCGTCGGTCAGCTGCGGCAGGCGCACTTGGGTCACCTGCCAGCCGCGGTGGCTCAAGGTGCCGGTGAACGGCGCCTGGCCGACCACGTTGCCCGTCAGGCGCACGGCGGCGGCGTCAAAGCCGGCGGCCAGCGTGACGCGGCTGCCCTCGGCCTCGGCTCGCACGGGCGCCAAAGTGAAATGCTCGGCCAGCAGCTTGCGGCAGCCGCCATGCACCACGCGCGCGGCGGCGCCGATCTCGGCGTCGCTGTAGGGCGCCACGTCCTCTTGGATGAAGTCCACGAAACGCGCCTCGCGCTGTAGCAGGCCCAGCAGTTGCAGGGCGGCGGTGTCGGTGGCCACCTCCACGCGGCGTTCCACGATCTTCTCGACCGGCACCTCGATGCGGGTCTCGATGATCTTTTCCACCGGCACCTCCACGCGCACCTCGCTGGGCGGTACATCTGCCGCCAGGGGTTCGCCCGTGCGCAGGCGGTGGATGTCGCCGGCCAGGCGGGCGTTGGCCAGGATGGCGAAAAAGCTGCCGATGGCGATGGCCACGCGGCTGAGGAAGGATGGGTGTATCGGGGTGCTCATGCGGCTCTCGCTGCGAGAAGGGGACGCCGGGCCAGGGGCCACGGATGCTGGAAAAGAGTCACGGGCGCGCGCCCGTGAAAGGGGGCGATGTTACCCAAACGCGGCCGGCAGCCTTCTGGCCGCACCAGGCCGGCGGGATGATTGGGGGACAATGCACGCGCCTGATTTCGTGCCATTTCCTTGCCCGCATGACCATACAAACCGACGATTTCTCCCCCGCACCGGCGCCCAGGCGCGAGCGCATGGTCTCGGCCGCGCCGGCCTCGCCGCAGGAGGAGGCGCAAGAGCGCGCCCTGCGCCCCAAGCTGCTGCAGGAATACGTGGGCCAGGCCAAGGCGCGCGAGCAGCTGGAGATCTTCATAGGCGCCGCCAGGAAGCGCAGCGAGGCGCTGGACCATGTGCTGCTGTTCGGCCCGCCCGGTTTAGGAAAAACCACGCTCAGCCACATCATCGCCGCCGAGCTCGGCGTGAACCTGCGCCAGACCAGCGGCCCGGTGCTGGAAAAGCCCAAGGATCTGGCGGCGCTGCTGACCAACCTGGAGAAGAACGACGTCCTGTTCATCGACGAGATCCACCGCCTGTCCCCGGTGGTGGAAGAAATCCTCTACCCCGCGCTGGAGGACTACCAGATCGACATCATGATCGGCGAGGGCCCGGCCGCGCGCAGCATCAAGCTCGATCTGCAGCCCTTCACCCTGGTGGGCGCCACCACGCGCGCCGGCATGCTGACCAACCCGCTGCGCGACCGCTTCGGCATCGTCGCGCGGCTGGAGTTCTACACGCCCGAAGAGCTGACGCTGATTGTCATGCGCTCGGCCGGCCTGCTGGGCGCGCCGATCGACGAGGCGGGCGGCGCGGAAATCGCCCGCCGCTCGCGCGGCACGCCGCGCATCGCCAACCGCCTGCTGCGCCGCGTGCGCGACTACGCTGATGTGAAGGGCGACGGTCGCATCACCCTCGATATCGCCCGGCGCGCCCTGGCCATGCTGGACGTGGATCCGCAGGGCTTCGACGTGATGGACAGAAAGCTCTTGGAGGCAGTGATCCACCGCTTCGACGGCGGCCCCGTGGGGCTGGACAACATAGCGGCCAGCATCGGCGAGGAGTCGGGCACCATCGAGGACGTGATCGAGCCCTACCTGATCCAGCAGGGCTACCTGCAGCGCACCCCGCGTGGGCGCATCGCCACGCTGGCCGCCTACCGCCACCTGGGCGTGGCGGCGCCGCAGCAGGGGCAGGGGGGCGGGTTGTTTTGAGACAATGGGCCGCACCGCCCTTCGCAACGGAGTCGATCATGGGAGCACCGAAGCACGCCGCCGCCCGCTACACCTATGGCGAGTACCTGCATTGGCCGGACGATGTGCGCTATGAGCTGATCGACGGGCAGGCCTGGATGATGGCGCCAGCGCCCACCATTGAGCATCAGGACATTGCGGGGGATATTTACTTTCAGCTACGGCAAGCGCTCGAAGGCGCTCCCTGCCGTGTGCTGATTGCCCCGGTGGACGTGCGCCTGCCCCGCAGCGGCGAGGCCGACGACGACATAGACACCGTGGTCCAGCCCGATGTGCTGCTGGTGTGCGACAGCGCAAAAATAGACCGCCGCGGCGTGCGCGGCGCGCCCGACTGGGTGGCGGAGGTGCTCTCGCCCAGCACGGCGGCGCGCGACCAGATCGCCAAGCGCCGCATCTACGAGCGCGCCGGCGTGCGCGAATACTGGCTGGTGCACCCGACGGATCGCACGCTCACCGTGCACTGGCTGGTCGATGGGCGTTACGGCATTCCCGAAATATCCGAACTCAAGGGCAGCACGGCGCTGGCCATACTGCCCGAAGTCGCCATCGCCTGGGATGCACTGGTGGCGCGACTGCCGCCGGTGGAGCCTTGATCGGCCCCAGCGACCAGGGTGGCGCGGCCCGTTGCAGGCTCAATGCTTGTTGTAGATCTGGTCAAAGCTCGCGCCATCGGCAAAGTGATCCTTGTGCGCCTGGGACCAGCCGCCGAAGGCCTGGTCTATGGTCGCCAGCGTGAGCCGGGGGAACCGGGCCGCGTATTGGGCGCGCACCTTGTCGCTGCGCGGGCGGTAGTGGTGGCGCGCGGCGATCTCCTGGCCTTCGTCGGAGTACAGATGCTGCAGATAGGCCTCGGCCAGCGCGCGCGAGCCTTTTTTCTGCACCACCTTGTCCACCACGGCCACGGCGGGCTCGGCCAGCATGGAAACGGAGGGCGCCACGATCTCGAAGCGGCCTTCGCCAAATTCCTTGAGCGCCATGAAGGCCTCGTTCTCCCAGGCCAGCAGCACATCGCCCATGCCGCGCTGCACGAAGGTCATGGTGGCGCCGCGCGCGCCGCTGTCCAGCACCGGCACGTTGCGGTACAGGCGGGCGACGAAGTCGCGGGCCTGCGCCTCGCCCGCGCCATTGCCAGCGCCGCCGCCCGCGGCCTTGCGCCGGGCGAACTCCCAGGCCGCCAGATAGTTCCAGCGCGCGCCACCGCTGGTCTTGGGATTCGGCGTGATGACCTGTACGCCGGGCCTGGCCAGGTCGTCCCAGTCCTTGATGGCCTTGGGGTTGCCCTTCTTCACCAGAAACACGATGGTCGAGGTGTAGGGCGCCGAGTTGTGCGGCAGGCGCTTTTGCCAGTCGGCCGCCAGCAGGCCCTGGCGCGCCAGCGCGTCGATGTCGCCGCCCAGCGCCAGCGTGACCACGTCGGCGTCCAGGCCGTCGATGACGGAGCGCGCCTGCTTGCCCGAGCCGCCGTGCGACTGGCGCAACTGCGGCCTCTGGCCGGTCTTGGCGGCCCAGTGGCGGGCGAAGGCCTGGTTGAACTCAGCGTACAGCTCGCGCGTCGGGTCGTAGGAGACGTTGAGGAACTGCGCGTCCTGGGCCAGGGCGGGCAGGGGCGGCAGGGCCGCTGCGACCGCTAGGGCCAGGGAATGGCGGAGAAGGTGGCGACGTTGGGTCATGGAATGCGCTTTCTGGGTTGTCTGCATCGGCGTCGGGCACCGAAGAAGCGCATTCTGAAAATCAATCGTCAAAACTGGAAGGAATAAAAATTCAGTTGCTAATTCAAATTCGTACTAAAAAGCGTTTGATCTCAGTGGCGTCCGATTAAAAATCAAACAAAATCAATTGCTTAGAATCTTTGAGCTGACTTTGCGGCAGCGAACGCTACGTCAACCTCAAGCTGGACTTCCTAGAGAAGAATGCCAAGGACGCCTGACTAGGCACATACCTCAGACTGGGCCGCGAACCCTCACCCCCATCCATTTTTTCGCCCGTGCGCTGCATGTGTTCGGTGAACTTCAGGCCTTGGAGCATCTGCTGGACACGCCCAAGGATGAAATCGGCCTGGCGCTGATGGATGAGCAGCTGCCCAAGCGGGTGCGCGGCAAGTCGGGCACCCCCTCGGGAGCCCTGTGATGGCGCCCCCCACGGCGCTACAACAGGAGTTTTAGGTCGGCACTGGCAAGGCGGGGCTGGCGCTGGGCACGCTGGTGTACGCCCGGCAGGGGCGGCGCGAGCACTCTATGACCAGGCCTGGCTGAACAACCCGGTGCGCTTTGGCGTATCGGTTGATCTGCCGCTGGTGGCGGGCTACCAGGCGCACAAGGCGGCCAGCGCGCACGATTCAGTCTTTTACGGCGCGCTGGCCGATATCGCCCCGGATGCCTGGGGGCGGAGCGTCATCGCCCGCGACCACGCCAAGCGCCGCCGCGCCGCCCGCAACTGACAGCGCTGGACTATGTGCTGGCGGCCGAGCCCGTGACTAGCGACACAGGCAGGCCCGCAGCCTAGACCGTCCGCCCTGAAAAATCCCCAACCTCTTGATTCACATAGGGAATTTCCTGTTTTCTGAGCGTCAGATTTGCAAGATGATGAATGGCAGATATTGGTTTTCTTGCAAATTTCTCCACGCATCCCGATGGGCCCTCAACCTTCCCAGCCGCAAACCGCCGAGTTGTTCCGTCCACGCCTGGATGAGCTGCTGAACATGCAGCATCCCCTCATCCGCCTGATCAAGAGGGCGAGCTGCGAGCAGGTGATCGTGGACACCACGGTCATGCCCAAGGCCATCGCGCACCCCACCGACAGCCGCTTGCTGGAGAAGAGCCGCCAGCATCTGGTCAAGGCCGCCAAGGCCCATGGCTTGAAGCTGCGCCAGAACTACAACCGCTGCGCCCCCAGGCTGGCCGTACAAGCAGGGCGCTACGCCCATGCCAAGCAGTACAAGCGCATGCGCAAAACCCTGCGCAGTTTGCGCAGCCGGGTGGGCCGGGTGCTCCGCGACATTGAGCGCCAACTGCACCAACTGCCCGAGCAGGCGCGCATCAAGGTACGGGAGTTGCTCCAGCGCACGGGCCGCATCCTCACCCAGCAGCGCAAGGACGAGAACAAGCTGTACGCGCTGCATGCCCCCGAGGTCGAATGCATCGCCAAGGGCAAGGCCAGGACGCCCTACGAGTTTGGCGTCAAGGTCAGCATCGCCACCACCTTGAAGGAAGGCCCGGTGGTGGGCATGCGCAGCATGCCGGGCAATCCGTATGACGGTCATACCCTGGCCGAGACGCTGGAGCAGGTGGGCATCCTCACCGGAGCGGACAAGCCCCCGAAGACGGTCATCGTGGACAAGGGCTACCAGGGCGTTGAGGTGCCAGGGGTGCGCATTTTGCGCTCGGGCCAGAAACGAGGCATCACCAAGACCCTCAAGGCGATGATCAAGCGGCGCAGCGCCGTGGAGCCCACTATCGGGCACATGAAGGTGGATGGCCGATTGGCGCGCAACCCGCTCAAGGGCGCCCTGGGCGATGCCATCCATGCCGTGATGTGCGGCGCAGGCCACAACCTGCGCCTGATCCTGGCCGCGCTGCGGCTTTTTTGCGCCCGATTGGGGGTGGCGGTTCAGGAAATTATCGGGCTATTAGCCGACCGGCTGCGCTTTGCGGGGGCGGTCTTTGCTTGAAAACTGAATTGTTCAGGGCGGACTAGACCAGCGCATCAGGAGTGAATCTCATCGCGGCTGTGCTGTTCCAGGTGCTGGGTGTCCGCCCAGCCCACCAGCGTCAGGCCGTTGCCGCCCGTCCACAGCAGGCGGTTGATGGCGGCGTTGGTCAGCTGCCAGGTGCGCGGCGCCTGCAGGTCCAGGCGCGTGGCCAGGCGGTACAGCACGTCCATCACGCCGCCATGGGCCACCAGCACGACCTGCTGGCCACAGTGTCGCGCGGCGATCTCATCGACGGTGCAGGCGATGCGCTCGCGCAGCGTGACGAGGGACTCGCCGCCGCCATCGGGCACGAAATGTGGGTCGCGCTTGCGCCAGCGCAGCGCCTGTTCGGGCGATTCGCGCTCGATCTGCTGGAAGGTGCGGCCCTGGAAGTCGCCAAAGCCGCGCTCGCGCAGGCCGCGTTCGGGCGTGAGGGGCGCGCCCGTGGCCTGGGCCACGGCCTGGGCCGTGGCGTAGGCGCGCTGCAGGTCGCTGCTGTAGATGGCGGCCACGGGCTCGTCGGCCAGCGCCTGGCCGACCTGGCGCGCCTGCCACAGGCCGGTGTCGTTCAGCGGAATGTCCAGATGGCCCTGGATGCGCGTGTCCACGTTCCAGGCGGTCTCACCGTGGCGTATGGCGATGATGCGGGTGGCCTGCATGGTGGCTCTCGGGTGTTCAGAGCAGCGACCTGGCGTTGTCCAGCACGTAGTCGCAGGCCTTTTCTTTCAGGTCGCCCTTGACCTTGTCCAGGCTGAAGCTCTTGCCGCCCGAGCCCGTGACCATGCCCGACAGGCCGCTCAGGTAGCCCTCGTCCTTGGGTTCTTCCTTCTGGCCCAGGCCCATCTTGCCCAGCAGCTGGTTCTTGACCTGTGCGGCCTTGTCGGCGTTCAGGTAGTTGTTCTTCATGCAGTAGGTGATCACGCCGGCGGCGTTGCTGGCCGTGCCCGAGCTGGTCAGTCCCAAGGCCGACAGGGCCGACATGTCGGCGCCGCCACCCAGCGCACCGCCCAGGGCCGAAGAGCCGCCGCCGGAGCCGCCCGCGCCCCCGATCTGGCCGCGCAGGGCGTCGCCCAGGCCGGCCGCCTGGGTGTTGATGACCAGGCCGCACAGGCCAGCCAGCAGCAGGCCGGTGATGGTGGTGTTCTTCATGGTGATTCCTTCCAACGGGGTAGCGTGCGCCTCGCCCTGTGCGGGCGCGAAAAACCACGTTATCACGCCATGGCGCGCGCGAATGTCCCAGTTTGCAAACTACCGTGCGCTCGCCGGTGCCGCAGCCGGGGCCGGGCTGACGGGCGGCGGCGCGGGGCGGCCCGTGTCGGGCATGACCTCGGTGCGCACGCTGCGCCGGCCCTGCGGCGGCTGCGGAAAGCCGCTGAGCGCCTGGTCGAACAGCACGCCGTAGATGGCCGGGTCGCGTGTCCACACATCCTCGTACAGGGCCGAGGTTTCATACACCACCTGCTGCGTCGCCGCGTCGCGCAGCACCAGGCTGACCTTGCGGTGGTACAGAGTGGGCGGGGCGTCCATCATCCAGCTCATGCCCATGCCCCAGCGCCCGCCGTAGCCCAGGCCCCAGCCCCAGCGGCCATAGAACGGATCCGGGCTGTAGTAGGGCCAGTTGCGCGGTATGGCGTAGCCGCCCTCGGCGCCCAGCAGGGCGATCAGGCGCGGCTGGGCGTCGTCGCGGCGCAGGCCGACCCGGGCCAGGGCCTCCTCGGCCTGCGTTTCAATCGCCGTGAAGGCCGCCGCGTGCACCTGCTGCGAGGGCAGGCGCTCGAAGCGGTAGGTGGGCGGGCTGGGCAGGGCGGTCAGGGTGGAGTAGCTGCTGACATCGCTTTGCACCAGGCGCGGGCCGGCGCAACCGGCCAGCAGCGCGGCGGCGGCGCAGAGAACAAGGGTGCCAAGCTGGCGCGTGAAAACCATGGTCATACCTCCTGTGGGCACACCAATGGTACGGGCTTGTTCAACCCAGCTGCACCACCTGCATCCCCGGCAGCGAAGGCGTCATGGGGAATTCCTCGTGGTCAAACGCCATGTCGCCATCGGGGTCGGCAATGCCCGTGGCGCGGGCGTTCTTGAAGTCGTGCAGCTTGGGATCCATCAGGTGGGTGGTGACCACATGGCCCATGGCGCGCAGCATGCTTTCGATGCGGCCGGGGTGTTTTTTGTCCCACTCGCGCATCATCTCGCCCACCACCACGCGCTGCAGGCCCTCTTGGCTGCCGCACAGGTTGCAGGGGATGATGGGGAATTGCTGGTACTGCGCCCAGCGCGTCGTGTCTTTCTCGGGCACATAGCACAGCGGGCGGATCACCACATGCTTGCCGTCGTCGCTCACCAGCTTGGGCGGCATGCCCTTCATGCGACCGCCGTAGAACAGGTTCAACAGCAGCGTGGCGACGATGTCGTCGCGGTGGTGGCCCAGGGCGATTTTTGTGCAGCCCAGCCGGTCGGCCACCGAGTACAGGATGGCGCGGCGCAGGCGGCTGCACATGCTGCAGGTGGTCTTGCCCTCGGGCACCACACGCTTGACGACGCTGTAGGTGTCCTGGTTCTCGATGTGGTATTCGACGCCAATGCTCTTGAAGTACTCGGGCAGCACATGCTCGGGGAACCCGGGCTGCTTCTGGTCCAGGTTCACGGCCACGATGCCAAACTTGACCGGGGCGCGCTTTTGCAGCTTGCGCAGAATGTCCAGCAGCGTGTAGCTGTCCTTGCCGCCGGACATGCAGACCATGACGCGGTCGCCCTCCTCGATCATGTTGTAGTCAAGCACCGCGCGGCCGACCTCGCGGCACAGGCGCTTCTCCAGCTTGATCTGCTCGCGCTCGATCTTGCGGTTGTCGGTGGCGGGCTCTTCGCCAATCCAGTCGGCGGCCTGCAGGGGGGTGTTTTCGGTGATCGTGTTCATGGGGCTTACCACTGTCCGGTTTCGACGCGAATGGCAACTTCGCAGTCATCAAAGATTTCGAGTTTGGCGATTTTGACGCGCACGCCCAGCACGCCGGGCAGCTGCATCAGGCGCTGCGCCAGCTTGCCGATCAGGCTCTCCAGCAGGTTCACATGTTCGGCCGTGCATTCGTCGATGATGATCTGGCGCACCTTGCGGTAGTCCAGCACATGGCGTATGTCGTCGTCGCGCGGTGCCAGCGGCTGGGGGCCCAGATGCAGCTCGGCATCCACCTGTATCGGCTGCGGAGCGGCCTTCTCGTGGGCCAGGATGCCCAGGTTGGCGTCAAAGCGCAGGCCGGTCAGCGTGAGGGCCTGCCGCCCCTCGCCAGGGCGCGAATGATAGGGAAGTTCGGTCACGGCTTCACCAGGGCTTGATGCATACCCGCTCCACGCCGATGGATGCGCTGTCGGGGTAGATGTCGGGCTTGCGCGTGGCCACGCGCACGGCGTGCACGCCATTTTCTTGCAGCAGGGCGGTGGCGATGGCGTCGCACAGGGTTTCCTGCAGCTCATGGTGCTGGCCGCCGACCTCGCGCGCGATCACCTCGCGCACGAAGTCGTAGTCCAGCGTCTGCGAGATATGGTCACGATCCGCCGGCGCCTGGGCCAGCTTGACGCACAGATCCACGTCGAACCACATGCGCTGCGCGCCCTGGCGCTCGTGCGCATGCACGCCGATGCGCACCGGCACCTCGTGTCGGCGCAGGCTCAAGGCGCGGCATTGCGTGGCCAGGCGCGCGTCCAGGGCGCCGAAGGCGAGCAGTATGGAATTCATGGGCGCGGATTTTCGCCGATGGCAAACATCACGTCGCGCGCCAGGGGCACCAGATGCTGGCCGTTGTCGGCCTGCAGCGTGCAGCCGTTCAGGCTGGCGTTGCTGGCGATGAACACCGCGCAGCGCGCCACGTCCAGCGGCGCAATCGGCTCGCGCAGCAGGTTCACGCGGCTGGCCTGGTCGAAGTTGTCCTGGGTCTGCGGGCCGCTCAGGTACATCAGCCCCGGCGACAGGCCGCACACGCGCACCAGCGGCGCCAGCGCCTGGGCCTGTAGCTGCACGCTGCGCTCCAGGGCCAGCTTGCTCACGGTGTAAGAGAAATAGTCGGGGTTCAGGTTGTGCACCTTCTGGTCCAGCACGTGGATCACGCTGTGCTGCCCGTGCGTGGCCTCGCCCTGCGCAATCAGCCACGCATGCAGGGCATTGCCCAGCAGCAGCGGCGTGGCGGTGTTGGTCTGGAAATGCCGCAGCAGCATGTCGGCGCTGGCCGTGCGCGCGTCGTCGGCCTCGAAGATGGAGGCGTTGTTGACGATGCAGCGCGGCGCCCGGCCGGTGACGGCCACGCACTGCTGCAACAGGGCAGTGGCGGCATCGGGCCGCGCCAGGTCGGCCGGCACCAGCAGGCATTCGCGCCCCAGGGCGCGCACTGCGGCTTGCGTGCCTTCGGCGCCGGCGAGCGAGGCGCGGTAGTGGCACAGCACATCCCAGCCCGCGGCCGCGAAGGCCAGGGCGATTTCGCGCCCCAGGCGGTGCGCGGCGCCGGTGACGAGGACCCAGTCGGTGTGGTTCATGCGGTCGCTCCTTGGGGCCTATGGCCGGGAAATACAATGCCCGTCATGCCGCGCAGCCCGGCACGCCATGGGCGCCACTGCCCCCACCGAGGCGAGGGTCGCGGGGGAAATGAGTTGAAACAATCGCTCATCAGACCGGCGCATGACGCGCGCGCAAAACCGCAAATTATGACCACCCCCACCGACGCGCTTATCCACCATATCCACCAGCAGATCACCGCCGCCGGCGGCTGGCTGGGCTTTGACCGCTTCATGGAGCTGGCCCTCTACACCCCCGGCCTGGGCTATTACGCGGGCGGTCTGCGCAAGCTGGGCCGCATGCCCGAGGACGGCAGCGACTTCGTCACCGCACCGGAACTGTCCCCCGTCTTTGGCCAGGTGTTGGCCGCCCAGGTGCGTGAGGCGCTGGACGCCACCGGCACGGAGGAGGTCTGGGAATTCGGCGCCGGCAGCGGAGCGCTGGCCGAGCAAGTCCTGGGCGAGCTGGGCAGCAGCCTGCGCCGCTACACCATCGTCGATCTGTCGGGCGAGCTGCGCGCGCGCCAGCAGGAGCGCCTTGCGCCCTGGGGCGACAAGGTGGCCTGGGCCGAGCGCCTGCCCGCCGCCATCGAGGGCGTGGTCGTCGGCAACGAGGTGCTGGACGCCATGCCCGTGCAGCTGCTGCACCGCGTCGGCGGCATCTGGCACGAGCGCGGCGTGGTCGCCGCCGGCGATGGCTTTGCCTGGGAGGACCGGCCCACCGATCTGCGCCCCCCCGTCGAGATCGAAGGCGGGCACGACTACCTGACCGAGATCCATGCGCAGGCCGAGGCCTTCATGCGCACCCTGGCCGCGCACCTGAAGCGCGGCGCGGCCTTTCTCATCGACTACGGCTTTGGCGAGGACGAGTACTACCACCCCCAGCGCCACATGGGCACGGTGATGTGCCACCGCGCCCACCGCGCGGACGACGACCCACTGGCTGACGTGGGCCAGAAGGACATCACCGCCCACGTCAACTTCACGGCCATGGCCGTGGCGGCGCAGGACGCGGGCCTCCACGTGCTGGGCTACACCAGCCAGGCGCGCTTTCTGCTCAATTGCGGTTTGCTCCAAAAAATGGAGCTGTTGACGCTTGTCCAGCGTGTGCCAACGGCCAAATTGATACTAGAACATGAAATGGGCGAGCTGTTCAAGGTACTGGCCGTGGCGCCGGGCGAGCCCTGGACGCCCATGGGCTTTGCCCAGGGCGACCGCACGCACAGGCTGTGATCTGGAAAGGATGACCCCATGACCCTCGAAATCGACCGCATCGACCACATCGTCCTCAACGTCGCCGACGTGCAGGCCAGCGCCGCCTGGTATGCCAGAGTGCTGGGCATGGAGCGCGAGGTGTTCGACTCGCGCACCGGCCCGCGCGTGGCGGTGAAGTTCGGCCGCCAGAAGATCAACCTGCGCCCCATGGGCGAGGACACCGTGGCCTGGTTCACCGGCGCCAACCCCATGCCGGGCAGTGACGACCTGTGTTTCATTACCGCCCAGCCTATGCGGCAGGTGCTGGATCATTTCGCCAGCGTAGGCGTTGCGTTGGAGGTAGGGCCCGTGGAGCGCACGGGGGCGTTGGGCGCCATGCAGTCGGTCTATTGCCGCGACCCGGACGGCAACCTCGTCGAAGTTGCCGTTTACTGAATGCTGCGCTGGCTCATCGTCGTCTTTCTGGCCCTGGTGCTGATCAACGGGCTCACGCCCTGGCTCAAGCGCCTGGGGCTGGGGCGGCTGCCGGGGGACTTCCAGTTTCGGCTGTTCGGGCGCGATTGGTTCATTCCGCTGGCCAGCACGCTGCTGCTGAGTTTTTTGCTGAGCCTGGCGGTGAAGTGGCTCTGAGCTTGAAATCCGTGCGATCTGGCCGCAGTTAGGCTGGCAACACGTTGCAAACCCACAGCCATGACCACAGAAGCCCTGCACATCGTCTGCCCCCATTGCCACACCACGAATCGCGTGCAGGCCGCGCAGCTGGCAAGCAGCCCCGATTGCGGCAGCTGCCACCGGCCGCTGTTCACCGGCGCGCCCCTGGAGCTGGACGCTGCCAGCTTCGACAAGCATGTGGGGCGCAGCCACATCCCCGTGGTGGTGGACTTCTGGGCGCCCTGGTGCGGGCCCTGCCGGCAGATGGCGCCGGCCTTCGCCCAGGCGGCGCGCGATCTGGAGCCGGGCGTGCGCCTGGCCAAGCTCGATACCGAGGCGTATCCAGCCATCGCCGGGCGCTACGGCATTCGTAGCATTCCGACGATGATCATGTTCCGTGGAGGGCAAGAGGTGGCGCGCGTCTCGGGTGCCCTGGGCGCGGCCGACATCGCGCGCTGGGTGCGCTCAGTGGGTTGAGGCCGTGCCTAGCCAATCGGCCACGGCGCGCACGCGTGCGGCGTGGATGCGCTCGCCCACCTTGGCGCCTTGCAGGCCCTGGGCGGCGGCCTGCGCGGCAATGCTGCTGGTGACGACCGACTGCACTGCCGCCAGCGCCGCGTTGATGCGCGCGCGCTGCGGGTAGGGCGCGTCTTCATAGCCCAGGCGCCCGCGTGCGTCGCACTCGCAGGCCAGCAAAATCTCGTCCAGCCGCGCCGGCTTGCGGATCGCGTCGCAGCGCTCCAGTAATCGCACCAGCGCGGCCGCGCCCAGCTCGCTGCTGCGGTGGATGTTGCCGTGCTCGCGCGCCACCACGTCGGCCAGCTCGCGGCAGTCCACGGGCACGCGCAGGCGCTCGGCCACGGCCTGCAGCAGTTTGCTGCTGCGCTGCTCGTGGCCGATGTGGCGCGGCAGAACATCCTGCGGCGTCGTGCCCTTGCCCAGGTCATGCACCAGGCAGGCAAAGCGCACGGCCAGTGGCGCCGAAAGGCGCGCCGCCATGTCCAGCACCATCATCACGTGCACGCCGGTGTCCACCTCGGGGTGGTATTCGGCGCGCTGGGGCACGCCCCACAGGCGGTCGAGCTCGGGCAGCACCACGGCCAGCGCGCCACATTCGCGCAGCACCGCGAACATGCGCGACGGCTGTGCCTCCATCAGCCCGCGCGACAGTTCTTGCCACACGCGCTCGGCCACCAGATGGTCGGCCTCGCCGTGCTGCACCATTTCGCGCATCAGTTGCATGGTCTCGGGCGCCACCGAGAAATCGGTGAAGCGCGCCGCAAAGCGCGCCACGCGCAGGATGCGCACCGGGTCTTCGCGGAAGGCGTCGGTCACATGGCGCAGCAGGCGCTGCGCGATGTCGCGCCTGCCGTCATAGGGGTCAAAAATGGCCTCTACGCCCGTCTCATCGGCGCCAACAGCTATCGCATTGATAGTGAGGTCGCGCCGTGCCAGGTCTTCCTCCAGCGTCACGTCGGGCGATGTCTGCACGACAAAGCCGCGGTAGCCGCGCCCGCTCTTGCGCTCGGTGCGCGCCAGGGCGTACTCCTCATGCGTTTCGGGGTGCAGAAAGACCGGAAAGTCACGCCCCACGGCCACAAAGCCCTGTGCCACCATTTGCTCGGGCGTGGCGCCCACCACCACCCAGTCGTGGTCATTGACCGGGCGGCCCAGAAGCCGGTCGCGCACGGCGCCACCCACCATGTAAACCGAGTATCGGGAGTCCGCGCCCATCAGTTCACCTGGCATGGCTGATGCGAACGAAGTGGGAGGGGTACGCCTGCTTGCCGCGCCGCCCCACCCCGGCAAGGATGGAGTGGGGCAAGCGTGGCGGATAGGTGCTCGGCGGGCTGCTCATGGGCGCAGGCATCCTGCAGGTTCGGACAAGGCATGTCCGCCGAGAGTATCAGAGGCCGGGAGGCAAGGCGGGCATGGGCAATTGCCTCTCAGACAGTCAGAGGGGGGGATAGGAAGTCCTCCTGGACTCGCAGCGGGCCGAGCGTTTGCTTCGCGTCAGTCGTGCAGGCAGAAGTACTTCTGTCCGCCCAGCGCCAGCACCTGCTTTTCCATTGAATACCGCGGATTGCGCGGATCCGCCACGCCGTGGAACGTGTCCGCTGCCGTCGATATCCTGAACTGCAGCTTCCCATCGGGCTGCTTCTTCAAGACGTCCACCTGCGCTGCATCGCGGTTGCCGCTGCATTGGACATGCCGGGCCGGGTCTGGCGGCCCTGCATCGGCCCGGGTCGTCGCGAACGCTGGCAGGGTGATGGCGGCGCACAGCGCCGCGGTGACTAAGTGCTTCATGGAAACCTCTTGCTGGAAAACAGGCTTCGCATGGTGCGCGCCATGGCAGTGGGGCCGCAACGTGAAGAAGGTCATGGCTGCGTTCTGGCCCTGGCGTCTCGGCGCGCGGCGACCGGGGCGCCGATGTGACCAATTTCACCCCCTTGGGGGTATTGCCGCCGGGCCGCGCCGGGCGTAATGTGGCGCGCATGACCGCTGATCACCGCCTGCCCGATGCCGCCACCCGTGCGCCCACGATCCTGATCGCTGACGACCATGATTTGGTGCGCGACGGCGTCAAGCTGATGGTCACAGCGATGTGGCCCGGCGCCCGCGTGCTGGAGGCGGCCGATGCCGGTGCGCTGCGCCAGCAGGCGCGTCTGCTGGCGCAGCCAGCGCTGGCCCTGGTGGATCTGAACATGCCAGGCATGGACAAGGGTGCGGGCCTGGCGCTGCTGGCGCGCGATTGCCCGCAGTTGCGCGTGGTGGTGGTGTCGGCGTTGACGTCGCCCGACGTGATCCGCCGCGCGCTCGATCTCCCCAACGTGTACGCCTTCGTGCCCAAGAGCGCTGGCGCCGCGCGCATGCAGCAGGCCATCGATGCCGCTTTGGACGGCCTGCGGCTGCCCTACCAGCCGACCATGGCAGCCGCGCCGCTGCCCGAGGCCGGTCTCACGCCGCGCATGGAGGAGGTGCGCGCGCTGCTGCGCCAGGGGCTGTCCAACAAGCAGATAGCACGGCAGCTGGGCTTGTCGGAGGGCACGGTGAAGAACTACCTGTCGGAGATCTTCCGCGTGCTCCAGGTCTCCAACCGCACCCAGGCCGCGCAGTACGATCCTGAAGTCGCCTGAAAGCCTGAAAGCCCCCCCATGAAGGCGAACGCCGGCCGCATCGCTACGCAGCCGGTGTCACTGGTGCTGCTGAGCCGCCTGTGCGAGTTGCTGGGCGCGTTGCTGTTCCTGCCCGTGTTGCCATGGTGGAAGCCGGCGCTGTGGTTCGTGCTGGTGGCCAGCGCCGGCACCTGGGGTTTTTTGCGCGTGCGCCGGGCGGACTTCAAGACACTTCCCCTGCGCCAGCGGCGCGGCATTTATCGCCGCTACATTTGGCAATCGTCGGCGGCGGTAGGCAGTGCGTGCTGGCTGCTGTACGTTCCAGACAGCCACAGCTTTCACTCGCTGCTGGGCGTGTACATGGTGGCGACGGCGGGGCTGATCGCCATGTGGGGCGTGCGCGACATGGAGCGCACAGCGCTGGCGGTGACCATGATCCTGGGTCCCACCTCGCTGCGCTTCATGGTCGATGGCGTGCTGGAGCGGCAGTCCATGGTGTTCTTCCTGGGCGCAAGCGGCGTGGTGATGGGCGCGATGATCGTCTATACCGCCGCCGTGCATGCGCAGCGCATCGGCCGCGAAGCGGTGCGCCGCCGCCAGGCCGAGCGCGCCTCCGACGCCATGGCCGACCTGAGCCTGGCCAAGTCGCGCTTCTTCGCCACCGTGAGCCACGATCTGCGCCAGCCGGTGCATGCTATTGGCCTGTACCTGGAGCCGCTGGCGCGCGCGCTCGGCCCGAGCCCTGGCCCCGAGGCGCTGCGCGCACTGGGCGGCATACGCCAGTCATGGCGCGCGCTTGACGACCTGCTATCGCAGGTGCTTGACTTGACGCAGGCCGACGCCGGTTCGATGCAGGCGCGCATCACCGTGGTCGATCTGCACCCGCTGATCCGCGGCGTTGTGCAGCAGCACGGGCCCATGGCCGAAGAGGCGGGCGTGCGCGTCGTAGCGTTGATGCGCGAGCGCGCCGGCCGGTACGTGCATGCGGACGAGATCATGCTGCGGCGCGTGCTGTCCAACTTGCTGGACAACGCCATCAAGTTCTCGCCGCCCGGGCGTTGCGTGGCCATCGCCGTGCGGCCCGGCGCGCTGACCTGCCGGGTACAGGTGCGCGACGCCGGGCCGGGCATCGCCGAGGAGCAGCAGGAAGACGTCTTTCATGAGTTCGTGCAGATCGACAACCCGGCACGCAACCGCCAGCACGGCTACGGCCTGGGGCTGGCCATCTCGCGCCGCTTCGCCGAGCTGATGCTGGGCAGCCTGGCGCTACGTTCGGTACCCGACGGGGGCTCCTGCTTCACGCTCACGCTGCCAGGGGCGGAGGCCCCGCCGGCTCTGGCGCCCGAGTCCGCGCAGGAGGCGCCCGAGTCCGCGCCGACCGAGCCGGGTCAGCCCGATGCGCAGCCCCTGCCGGCGCGCGACATTCTGCTCATCGAGGACGATGCCCTGGTGGCCGACGCCATGTGCCAGCTGCTGGGCATCTGGGGCCAGAACGTGCGCCATGTGGAGACGGTGGCCGACGCCTGGCGCCTGCGCGGCTTCGGGCAACTGGCCATCTGCGACGTGCGCCTGCCCGATGGCGGCAACGGGTTCGACCTGGCGCTGCGCCTGCGCGCACTCGGTAAACCGGTGTTCCTGCTCAGCGGTGAAACCGACGCCGACTTGAAGGCCCGTGCCATGGCCGCCGGCCTGCCCTTGATCACCAAGCCCGTGTCCGCCGCACGCATGCGGGCGCTGCTGCGCACCCTCTGAATTTCTGACCGGCAGGTGACCTTCTTCACCTGTGCGCGGCGCAGTGCAATTCCTACAGTGCCTGACATCGCCCCGCGTGTTGCGGAGCGAGTCCACCCAAGGAGAAACCGCCGTGTACCGTCCTGATTCCTGCGTCGTGATGAACCCGCCTCAGGGCCTTGCCGAGCCCGCGCCCCATGGGCAGCCCAAGGCCGGGCGCTTTGTCGAAACCCCTGCCGTGAAGTGGCTGCGCCAGGCGTTCGCCGTGCTCCATGCGACGTCCCCCGCCGCGGCCGCGCACCTGGCCTACGTGCTGCTGACGCGCCCGCCCCGCGTGGCCGAGCGCTCATGGCAGGCGAGCCTGCGCGAACACGCCAGGCAAAGCACCCTGCCTTTTGGCAGCGGCCACCTGGCGCTGTACGACTGGGGTAGCGGCCCGACGGTGCTGCTGGTGCATGGCTGGGGCGCGCGCGGCACGCACCTGGGCAAGCTGGTGCCGCCGCTGGTGGCCGCCGGCTATCGCGTGGTCGCCTTCGACGCGCCGGGCCACGGGCAGTCCAGCGGGCGTTCGGCCACGCTGCCGCAGTTTGCCAGCGCGATTGCCACCGTTGCCGCGCACATCGGCGAGATCCACACCCTCGTCGCCCACTCCTTCGGCGTCGCGATGGCGCTGTGGGCGCAGGTCGATTGGGGTCTGAAGGCGCGGCACCAGGTGCTGTTCAGCTCGCTCGATCATTGCAAGTGGGTGACCGAGGAGTTCGGCCGCCTGATGCGGCTGCCACCGTCGGTGCTGGCACGGGGCCGGCAACTGATGGTGGAGCGCTGCCACGGCGTCATGGACTGGGAGCGGCTGTCGGTGGGCGACATGCTGGCGCAAACCGCGCAGCCTACCCTGCTGGTGCACGACACCGAGGACCCTGAGGTGCCGATCGAGCATATGTACAACCTGATGGTCGCCTGCTCCCTGCGCCCGCTGGAGCTGCATGTCACCGAAGGGTTGGGGCATCACCGCCTGCTGGGCAATCGGAAGGTGATCGAACGCCTGGTGGACTTCATCGGCGCGCCGCAGGCAGCGTGATGCCATGCCAATCATCGCCGCCCCCTCCTTCTGGACGTCGCTGTCCATCGTCCTGCCCCTGGCCTGCCTGGGCGCGCTGGCGTGGCTGCACGTGCTGATCCGCCGGCTGGCCCGCTGTCTGCCCGATCGCAATGAGGACATGGTGCTGAATGATCAGCTTCGGCGCTGATGCCGATGGGCCTTCGGGCAACCGGTGCTGCCTGCCATGTGGGTTGTCATGGCGTCGCGTGTAAATTCAGCGCCCTTGCCCCGGAGCCCCACCATGTCGTCCAGCCAGATCACCATCGTCCAGCCCAACCTTGACGGCAGCCTGCCCATCCCCGCGCCGCCCGAGCCCAGTGCGGCCGAGCAGGCACAGGCCCAGCTCGCGCAGCAGACCGAGGCGCTGCAGCAGCGCCTGCAGGATCTGCAGGCGCTGCTGGACAAGCCGCTGTCCGCCATCCTGTCCGAGCACGACAAGGCGCTGGAGTCGGCCGCAGCCTGGGATGCCTTTGGCGCCCAATGGCTGCTGGCCCAGCGCGCCATGCGCCGCGTGGCGCTGGACCTGGCGGCGGCCCAGGGCCTGGACGAGGCGGCGGTGGTGGCGCGCGCCATGGGGTATGCCAACGCGGTGTTGAACAGCGAGGAGGAAGACCTGGGCGGCTCCATCGCCCCGCAGCAGCTGGCGCATATCGCGCGCCACAAGGCCCATCTTCGCAGGCAGTTTCGCCCGGGCTGACGGGGCATCGCTGGTAGTCGGCCTCGCGCTGGGCGCGCGGGGCCAGCACAAAGACGGTGTCCACGGCCGCGACATAGTGGTACAGCGCCACATAGCCACGGGCGGCGCGGCCGATCACCAGCTCGCGCATGCCGTCCTGGACCGGGCGCCCGATCTGTGGGCTGTGGGTCAGGATTTGCAGGGCGTCGATGATGGTGGCGATGCGCTGCGGCGCCGCATCGGGGTCGTACCGGGCGATAGGCTCAAAAAAGCGATCGGAAGTCGTCAAAGACCTCGAGCGCCATTTCAATCCGGGTCATGCCGGGGCGCTCTCATGCGCCCAGCTTGCGCGCCTTGGGCTTCTTGGCGGGCTGGCCCTGGGCGCGGGCGCTCAGATAGGCCCGGGCTTCGTCCCAGGCCACGGTCTGGCCCGTGGCGCGTATGCGCGCCCAGCGCTCGGCGGCCAGGGCCTGAAAGGCATTGTCTTGCTCCACCTGATCGAGCTTTTGCGTCAATGCTTCCAGGATGAAGGCATGCGCCGTCTTGCCCGCCTGCGTCGCGGCGCTGCCGATGCGGGCCTTGAGCTGTTCGTCGATGCGTATGGTGGTGGTGGACATGGGGCCTCCTGTGGCGCAATGCAGCACGTGAGTGCTACTTTTGGGAGTGGCTGGCTGACCGTGGCCGGCCGCCGGCCTGCGCGACGTTGACCACCAGCCGCGCGTCGAACAGCGCGTTCTCCACCTTGCCCTCCTTGGCGTAGCCGCGCGGGTTGCACAGCACGCGCGTGCCCTGTACCTGGTAGTCAAAGCTGTCGTGCGTATGGCCGTGTATCCACAGCCGCGCGCCGCTGGCCGCCACCAGGTCCTGCGCGTCCGAGACGAAGATGCCGTTCAGCGGCGAGCCGGCAAAGCGCGGATGGATGCTGTTGAGCGTGGGCGCATGGTGCGTGATGACCACCGTGGGGCCGTCAAACGGCTCGGCCAGCGCCGCGCGCAGCCACAGCAGGTTGGCGTCGTACAGGGCTGCTGCGTCCTGCGGGGTGAACAGCGCGTCGCCGGGCTCGGGGCCCATGCGGATGCGGCTGAAGTCGTACATGAAGCGCTGCGCCTGCTCCATGGCCTGCTGGCGCTGTTCTTCGCTGGCAAAGATGCGAAAGTCGCTCCACAGCGTGGAGCCCACAAAGCGCACGCCGGCCAGCGTGACGCTGCGGTTGTCCAGCAGTTGCACCCGCGTGCCCTGGCTCAGCCGCTGCAGTTCGGCCAGCACCTGGGCGTGGCTGGCGCCGTAGAACTCGTGGTTGCCGGGCACATACAGCACCGGCTTGCCAAAACCCTGGGCCCAGGCGACGGCCTGCGCGGGGCGGGCAATGTCGCCGGCCAGCACGACGATGTCGGCATCGGTCTGCGGGTGCTCCATGCCCTGCACGCCCAGGTGCAGGTCGGACAGGATGTGCAGTTTCATGGACGATGGGCCGTCAGGCGCGGCGGATACGGTAGGGTTCCTCGAAGTCCAGGAAGTCCCGCTCGGCCAGCGCGCCGTCGATCCAGGCCTTGACGCCCGGCAGCTGCTGCACGCGCCGCACATAGTCGGCGATGGGCTGCGGCACGGGCAGGGCGTAGGTCGCCAGGCGCATGCACACCGGCGCGTAGAAGGCATCGGCAATCGTGAACTGGCCGAACAGCATGGGCCCGCCATGCTGCGCCAGCAGCTCGCCCCACATGTCCACCAGGCGCTGCACGTCGGCGCGCACGCCGGCCTGGTCGCGCCAGAGGATGGCGCCCACCTCGGGCAGCCGCGCCTCGATGTTCATGCCGCAATGGCTACGCAGCGCGGCGAAGCCGCTGTGCATCTCGGCCGTCACGCTGCGCGCGCGGGCGCGTGCGGCCTTGTCCTGGGGCCACAGCTGCTTGTCGGGGTAGGTCTCGGCCAGGTATTCGGCAATCGCCAGGCTGTCCCAGATGGCGGTGTCGCCATCCACCAGCACCGGCACCTTGCCCGCGGGGCTGACGGCCTGCAGCTGACGCTTGAACTGCGAGCCGGCATCAAAGCTGTCAAAGCGCACCGACACCTCCTCGAAGGCAATGCCGGCCTGGCGCAGCAGTACCCAGGGCCGCATGGACCAGGAGGAATAGTTCTTGTTGCCTATGTAGAGCTGGAGCATGGGGCATCCCTTTGTGTTGACGCTTCAAAAACAAGAGCTGTCGGCGCTTTGCTGTATTGCCCTACAGCCACTCTTCTTTCACACCGGCCAGACCACGCCGTTGTCATTCAGTATGGCGTCCAGCGGCAGGTCGTGCGCCTCGGGCTCGAATTCGTCCAGGTAGCCGTGGGTGTATCCCAGGCCCACGGTGGTGGGGCGCGGCTGCAGCGTGGCCAGGGTGCGGTCGTAGAAGCCGCCGCCATAGCCCAGGCGGTAGCCGCCGGGCCCGTAGCCCACGCAGGGCACGAACAGCAGCGTGGGGTGGATGGGCTCGGTGTCCTTGGGCTTGGGGATGCCGTAGGCGTCCTCCTCCATCGGGCAGCCCGGGTACCAGGCGTGGAAGGTGAGGGTCTTGTGCGCCTTGTTCACCACCGGCAGGCCGATGCGGCGCAGCTGGGGCTGGTCCAGCAGCTCGCCGTCCTCCTTCCAGCGGTGCAGGGCCGGTAACGGGTCGAACTCGCCCTTGATGGGCCAGTAGGCGCCGATGACGGTGTCTGGCCGGTCCACCAGCCAGATGCGCATGACGCTTTGCAGCTGGTCGGCGCGCAGCAGCCGGTCGGGCAGGCTCAGGCGTTGTGCAATCAAATCGCGGCGTAGGGCTGCTTTGTCCATCCGATAATTCCCCCCATGCAATGGCTCAAGATTCTGACACCCCTTCTGACCACGGCGGTGCTCGCCGCCTCCGCCCCCTGGGCGGCGGCGCAAAACCGTGGCGACGACACCTTGCTGGAGATGCAGCAGGCCTTTCGCAAGGGCGACAGGCAAAGGCTGACCACGCTGCTTCCTGGCGCGCGCGGCCATGTGCTGGAGCCCTGGGCCGCCTACTGGGAGCTGCGCGCACGTCTGGACATGGCCCAGCCCGCCGAGGTGAATGCCTTTCTGCAGCGCTGGGCCGGCAGCTACCAGGAAGACCGGCTGCGCAACGACTGGCTGCTGCTGCTGGGTCAGCGCCGTGACTGGGAGCAGTTTGCCGAGCTGCACCCGCACTACCGCATGGGCGACGACCGCGAGGTGCGCTGCTACGCCCTGGCCATAGACCAGATCAGGGGCCAGGCCGCGCAGGACGCCGGCGCCGAGGTGCTGCGCAACTGGTACGCCCTGCGCGACATGGACGACGGCTGCGCCAACGCCGCCGCCGAGATGCTGGCCGCCAGGCAGGTCAAGCCGCTGGATATATGGCGCAAGGCGCGCCTGGCCGCCGAGGCCAACCGCCTGCGCGTGGCGCGCAAGGCGGTGGAGGTCGTCGCCCCCGAGGCCCTGGCGCCGCTGCGCGAGGCGCTGGACGCGCCCGCCAAATACCTCAAGGGCCACGCCACGGCACGCGGCCGTGAGCGCCAGGAGCTGGTGGTGCTGGCCCTGATACGCATGGCCGTGAGCGACGCCGGTGTCGCAGCCGGCCTGCTGGAGAACAAATGGGGCGTGCACCTGTCGGCCGAGGAGCGCAACTGGCTCTGGGGTGTGATTGGCAAGCAGGCGGCGCTGGCGCTCTCGCCCGATGCCGCCGGCTACTTTGGCAACGTCAGCCGTGACGCGGATCTGAACGATGACCTGCTGGCCTGGAAGGTGCGCGCCGCGCTGCGCGCCGGCCAGTGGAAGCAGGTGGGCCGCGCCATCGACGCCATGAGCCCCACAGCGCGCCAGGACAGCACCTGGACTTACTGGAAGGCGCGCTCGCTCACGGCGGGCCGTGCCGGCGACGAAGAGCGCGCCCAGGCGCGTCAGCTGTATGAGCGCATCGCCGCCAGCACGGGTTTTTACGAGCAGCTGGCGCTGGAGGAGCTGGGCGAGCGCGTCACGCCGCCGCCCGCGCCCGCGCCGCTCACCGATGCGGAGAAGGCCGCCGCGCGCGCCAATCCTGGCCTGCAGCGTGCCCTGTACGCCATCGCCATGGGCCTGCGCGCCGAGGGCGTGCGCGAATGGAACTACAGCACCAACCTGCACCAGGCCGGCGGCATGGCCGAGCGCGAGCTGCTGGCCGCGGCCGACCTGGCCTGCCAGCAGCAGGTGTGGGACCGCTGCATCAACACCAGCGAACGCACCAAGACCGTGATCGACGCCGGCCAGCGCTTTCCGATGCCGTTTCGCAGTGCCGTGGTCGAGCGGGCGCAGGGCGTGGGCCTGGACCCGGCCTATGTCTATGGCCTGATCCGGCAGGAAAGCCGCTTCATCATGGACGCGCGCTCGGGCGTGGGGGCCTCGGGCCTGATGCAGGTGATGCCGGCCACGGCGCGCTGGACGGCCAAGAAGATCGGCCTGACGGGCTTTACGCCCAGCCAGATCAACGACCGCGACACCAACATCACCATAGGCACGGCCTACCTCAAGCTGGCGCTGGACGACTTTGACGGCTCCATGCCGCTTGCCGCGGCCGCCTACAACGCCGGCCCGGGCCGCCCGCGCAACTGGCGCAACGGCCCGGTGCTGGACGCCGCCATCTGGGCCGAGAACGTGCCCTTCAACGAGACGCGCGACTATGTCAAGAAGGTGCTGGCCAACACCGTGAACTACGCCGCCATCCTGACCGGCGCGCCGCAGTCGCTCAAGAGCCGCCTGGGGCAGGTCGGCCCACGCGGATCGGGCGAACCGGAGCCGAACAAGGATTTGCCTTGATTACTATTTAATTTATAGCTGTTGGCGCTTTGTGGGCGGGCGCTGCGCCTGGTTTCAAGCCACATCGTCGCCGCGCGCTGCGGCCTTGCGGCCGGTGAACATGGCGCGCACCAGGTTTTCGCGGTGCGCGCGGCTGGTCCACAGCATGCCGGCGATGTGCAGGGCGACGAGCGCCAGCAAGGCCCAGGCCAGCGCCTGGTGCAGGTCGGCCAGCCAGCCGTAGCCCCAGAACATGTCGGTGGTGTAGAGCCAGCCGGTGAAGCCCAGCGCGCCCAGGTTGGCCAGCAGCGCCAGCACCATCCAGCCGCCCAGCGGGTTGTGGCCTATGTAGCGCGGCGCGCGGCCGGCGATGGCGGCGCGTGCGTAGTCCAGCGTGGCTTGTGGGCCGCGGACAAACTGGGCAAAGCGCGCGTAGTGGCTGCCGGCAAAACCCCAGGCCAGGCGCGCGGCCAGCAGGGCGATGGCGCCATAGCCTATGTATTCATGCAGCGGGCCGGTGTCGTCGCTGCACCACCAGGCCAGGGCCACGGCCGCCACCTGGCCCCAGTGCAGCAGGCGCACCGGGGCGTCCCAGACGCGCATCACTCCTCGACGCGCTCAAGCGTCTTGGGGTCGAAGAAGGCCTCCACGCGCTTGCCGTCCGGGGTCTTGGCGTAGACCTCGTAGCAGCTGTCGGTCTTCTCCATGCGGCGGATCTTCCAGCCCTCCTTGACCAGCTTTTGCTCCAGCTCGGTGTGCGGGCGCCATTCGGACTTGGGGTGGGGCGGGCATTCGACCTTGCCGTGGGCAAAGGCGGCGCTGGCGCTGGCGGTCAGCGCCAGGGCGGCGATGGTGTGGATGATGGTTTTCATGGGATTTCCTTGTGGGGTCAGGGCCTGGCCCAGCGGCGCAGCAGGTTGTGGTACACGCCGGTGAGCTGGATCAGCCGCATGTCATCGGGCGCGACCAGCGGCGTCATCTGCTGGATCGACTGATCCAGGTCGAACAGCAGGGTGCGTTCGCCCTCGTCGGCCACCAGGCTCTCGATCCAGAAGAACGAGGCCACGCGCGCGCCGCGGGTGACCGGCGTCACGCGGTGCAGGCTGGTCGATGGGTAGAGCACCATGTCGCCGGCGGCCAGCTTCACGCTTTGCACGCCAAACGGGCCTTCCACCTCCAGCTCGCCGCCCTCGTATTCCTCGGGCTCGGCCAGGAACAGCGTGCATGAGAGGTCGGTGCGCATCTGCTGGTTGCTCCCGGGCAGATACATCAGCGCGCTGTCCACATGTGCGCCATAGGTGCCGCCGCCTGCATAGCGGTTGAACTTGGGCGGGTAGATGGTGCGCGGCAGCGCGGCGCTGATGAACAGCGGCGTGGCGCCCAGGCGGCGCAGTATCTGCTGGCCCAGGCGCTGGCAGAGTTCGCTGCGGTCGTCGATCTGCTGGTTGTGCTTGACGGCCTTGGACAGCGTGCCGGCGGTGGCGGCGCCGTCGTCCCAGTGGGCGGCGTCCAGCTCGGCGCGAAACTGGCGCACTTCTTCCTTGGTGAGGACTTGGTCGATGGAGATCAGCATGAGGGTGTCAGGCAGTTGGGGGGGGTATCGGCAAGGGTGGCGCAGCCGGCCTGGGCCATGGCGGCGTGCAGCTCCTCGACGAGCAGTTGCAGCATATGCGCCACGCCCAGGGCGCCGGCCACGGCCAGGGCGTAGATCTGCAGGCGGCCGACGAGCACGGCGTTGGCGCCCAGGGCCAGGGCCTTGAAGGCGTCCTGGCCGCTTCTCACGCCGCCGTCGAGCAGCAGCGGGTAGTCCGCGCCCACGGCGGCGCGGATGGCGGGCAGCTGTGTGAGAGAGGCCGGCGCGTCGTCCAGGCTGCGCCCGCCGTGGTTGGAGACGATGAGGCCGGCGCAGCCCGCGGACTGCAGCTGGCGTGCGTCGTCGGGGTGCAGCACGCCCTTGACCCACACCGGCAGCGGGCTGGCTTGCAGCAGCCAATGCAGATCGTCCCAGGTGGGGGCGTGGCGCATGGCGCCCTGGAAGATGCGGCTGCTGCCATCCTGCAGCGGCACCGGGGCGCTTTGCGGGTAGCCGCGCAGATTGGCCGCCACGCAGTCGGCGGGCAGCACGAAGCCGGCCGCCAGCGCGGCGCGGCTGGCCAGCTGGATGCTGGCGTCCAGCGTGACGACGATGGCGCCGTAGCCGGCGGCCTGGGCGCGCGCCAGCAGATCCAGCGTGTGCGCGCGTTCGGGCTGCAGGTACAGCTGGAACCAGCGCGCCGGCCCACTGGCGGCGGCAATCTCTTCGAGCGTGCAGGACGAGAGCGTGCTGGCCACCAGGCAGCTGCCGGTGGCGGCGGCGGCGCGCGCCGTGGCGATTTCGGCGTCGGCATGCGCCAGGCGCTGGTGCGCCACCGGGGCCAGCAGCAGCGGGTGGGGCAGATCCAGGCCGCCCAGCGTGATGCGGCTGTGGCCGGAGCGCATGTCGCGCATCAGGCGCGGCAGTACGGCCCAGCGGGCAAAGGCGGCGCGGTTGGCGGCCACCGCCCGGTCCCAACCGCAACCGCCGGCCACATAGGCGTAGCGGCCGGCGTCCATGGATTGGACGGCCAGCCGCTCGTAGTCGATGGCGTTCCAGACGCCGGGGGGAATGCTGTTCATTCAGGTTGGGCGTTCAGCGTCTTGCGTTGAGCGGTATTGCGCAAAACGCCCAACGCATCACGCTTAACTATCAAAAAAATAGCTTTTAGTGGTTATCCAGCAACCGCTGGAAGCCGATTCGCCTGACTATGGACATGTCGCAGATGCCCCTCACCCCTCCCTCTCCCCAAAGGGGCGAGGGCGACCGGTTGCGCCGGCATTACTCCCTCTCCCTCTGGGAGAGGGTGGGGGTGAGGGCTCGCGGCTCCGTCTGAGACATGTGCCTAGTGTAGTGTTCCATTCTGTTTGGAGCTTAATCGGCTATTGGCCCGAATGACCTTCTGCAGGATGTCGCGGGCGCTCTTGGTCCAGATGAACGGTTTGGGGTTGGTATTGTGATGTGCCACGTAT